>OGOM01002384.1_pt1 | contig 11261 bp, 9 predicted proteins | sample 1552681 | NCBI WGS metagenome assembly OGOM01 (sample SAMEA2580188, study PRJEB22360) | human gut metagenome | biome: human gut; feature: human-associated habitat; material: faeces | place: Denmark | collected 2008/2010 | reverse complement strand
AAGAGTGGGATGGAGACGTTCCGGATTTGCGCTATGGATACTTATGGCTCTTATACTGGAAAAAAAATCGAAAAGGCAGAATATGTCGACCAAGAACAGTACGAGAAGATGAGCAGAGAAGATATCTTCATCAAAACAGAACAGGGACAATAGTTTTTAAGAACAGCACTTTCGGGTGCTGTTTTTTTGTAAAAGACCTGATAAAGTAGTTCTTCTTTATTACTGTACTGGCCAACGTCAGGATGTGAATTATCTTGTCAACAGCCAAGGCTTCCCGCCACATGCTTTTCAAAAAAGAATGAATCTTTCTGGCGTATAGCTAGTGATGGAGCAATAAGAGATACCCAGAATCCTGTACGACAGGAAGCCTCATATTAGAACCGTATCTACTAATAAAGCATAAATAAGGAGGAAAACGAAAATGGCTTTAAAAGAGTATCGGAATTTCTCCTATCAGGACATGATGAACCTGAAGGAGATGGGATTAAAAGAAATCCTGGAGGAGTTAAAAGAGATCAAGAAATCTCAGCTCCGGAGAGATTATGTAAGGGATCCGAAAGAAGGATCTGAATATTCGGAGTTCTCATACGAACTCCGCCGGCAGCATATTGCAATCGAAAAAGCGATAGACTTGCTGGAGGAGTTTTATCCGACAGTTAAGGAGATGACCCGCTATACTATGATCATCACTGAATCTGAGGAAGAGTACGGCGATGAGACAGAAGGAAATCTGTCAAATATTGTATACGGGAATTCCATTGAGGAGTTGATGGAATACGGGGACGACGAAGGTCTCTTTTATCAGATCTATGAAAATGGAGAGGGAAAGAAAATAAAGCAGTACCTGCAAATAGATCTATCAGAAGGCGGACTAAATCTTTTCTTAACAGGTGGTATGTTTTGAGAGTAGCTATTTTAGCTGATACTCTTCTAGAAAATAGTATTTTGTACGCAGTGTGACGATTTGCACAAAAGCTAGAGGGAAAGCTTTTTAGATTGACTGACTATCAATCACAAGATACTCTTTGATAGAAACCATTTTGTACCAACACGGTTTTGCGTTTGTTGGTATTGAACTGCACCTAGGGAAATTGTGGTTCAATGTTAGTAAATCAGGATTTTGGATGGTGATTATCCAAATCTAAAAATTGTTTTATCTTGTTATTGACTAAAGGAAGTAAGTCCTTGATGAGAATTAGGAACTAGAGGGTAAGAAGCATATTGGAATGGTGTTTTAGAGATGGAATTTGACTAGATGTTTGTGAGAGCATCTGTCTATGCTACATTGACTATTTTCAATGGTCGTGTGGGATAGAGACTGTTTTCGAGTTTTAATTTCAGGGTAGATTGGGGATTTACCTCTAGAAATTGAAAAGAGTTCAAATGGATTGATCGGCACTTGTATCTTAAAGTAGGTAATACACCTATGAACCTATGTTTCCATACAGCAGGGAGCAAGTTTTAATTTGAATAGGGGATGCATCTAGAGAAATCTAGATGCTTTTTTTCATTTTATGACATTTTTTGCGAATACGTAATAGAGTGTATAAAGGAGGGAGTCATGTTAATCGCTAAAAATCAGAAAGGGCTCTTGGTTTCGGCTCTTGAAAATGGGTTGAATCGTGAGGAAACTTATAGGTGCCCTGGCTGTCAAGGAATTGTATTGTTGAGACAGGGAAAGGTGATATGCCCGCATTTTGCCCATAAATCTTTGCAGGATTGTCAGTTTTTCTCAGAAAATGAATCGGCCCAACATTTATCCCTAAAAGCCACTGTGTATCAATCCCTGGACAATCATGGTGAAAGAGTTTGTATTGAAAAGGTTCTGCCTGAGTTAGGTCAGATTGCGGATTTATTCGTTGGAGATTCCTTAGCCTTGGAAGTCCAGTGTTCTCGTTTATCACAGAAACGTTTAAGAGAGCGGACTTTAGCTTACCATCAAATAGGTTACGAGGTACGATGGCTTTTGGGGCAAGAACTGTGGTTGGGACAGCGTTTAACAGATCTACAGCGTGATTTTCTTTATTTTACAACTAAGATAGGTTTCCACCTTTGGGAACTTGATTGGGAGAGGGAAGAGATTAGACTTAAGTATCTCATCTATGAGGATATTTTTGGGAGAGTTTATTACTTAACTAAGACCTGGTCTTTAATAGAAAATCTCATGACCATATTACGTTTTCCTTATCAGGCCAGAAAGGTGGAGACTTATCAAGTGACTCAGCGAAAGAAAGTCTCACATGTTATTCAACGGGAATTAATGGGGAAAAATCCAAGATGGATGAGAAGACAGGAGGAGGCTTATCTTAAGGGGATGAATTTGTTAAGTTTGTCCGATCAGGATTTTTTTCCACAAGTGCGGTTTCCTGAGTCTAAGCATGGATTTGTCCAAATTAGATTATCTATTGATGGTTTTGAAAAGCTTTTCATGCAGTATTATCGAAAAAGGGATTTTTCTTACAAGCAAACCCTGTGCCCTCCCAACTTTTATGCTAAAATAGTAGATTATAGACACAATTAAGGAGAATATTATGTCAGACAATCGTTGTCATTTAGAAGAAAAATATACATGGGATTTGACTACCATTTTTGCGACAGACGCTGATTGGGAGACTGAATATGAAAGCATTGTTCAGGATTTGAAGAAGGCTAGTTCCTTTGCTGGTCACCTCTTGGACTCAGCCAAGAATTTGCTTGAGGCAACAGAACTTTATATGAGTTTGATGCGTCGTTTGGAAAAAATCTACGTTTATGCGTCAATGAAAAATGACCAAGATACAACGGTAGGTCTTTACCAAGAGTACAATGCCAAAGCCTCAAACCTATACTCACAGTTGAGTGAAGCCTTTGCCTACTTTGAGCCTGAATTTATGGCTTTGGAAGCTGAAAAATTAGTATCCTTCAAAGAACAAGAGCCAGGTCTTGGACTTTATGACCACTATTTCGAACGTCTTTTGGCAAACAAAGACCACGTTCTTTCTCAAGAAGCAGAAGAACTCTTGGCAGCAGCTGGTGATATTTTTAACGGTCCAACGGATACCTTCAACGTCTTGGATAATGCTGATATCCTCTTTCCATGGGTATCGGATGGTCAAGGGGATGTGATTGAGTTGACACATGGTAACTTTACCACCCTCATGGAATCTAAGAATCGTGAAGTCCGAAAGGGAGCCTATGAAGCTATGTATAGAACTTATGAGCAGTTCCAACATACCTATGCACAAACACTTCAAGGCGTTGTCAAGGTTCACAATTATATGGCTAAAGTTCGTCACTATAATTCGGCACGTCATGCAGCACTTGCAGCTAACTTTATTCCAGAAAGTGTTTACGACTCACTCTTAGAATCAGTGAATAAGCATTTGCCACTTTTGCACCGTTACCTTGATTTGCGTAAGAAGGTGTTGGAACTTGATAAGCTTAAGATGTATGATGTTTATGCACCACTTTCTGAGACAGAGACTGCTCTTACTTATGAAGAAGCCCTCAAGAAAGCAGAGGAAGTCTTGGCTATCTTTGGTGAGGAGTATAGTAAAGAGGTTCATGCAGCCTTTACGGAACGTTGGATTGATGTTCACCCTAACAAAGGGAAACGTTCAGGCGCCTACTCAGGTGGTGCCTATGATACCAATGCTTTCATGCTTTTGAACTGGCAAGACACTTTGGACAATCTCTTTACCTTGGTTCACGAGACTGGCCACAGTTTGCATTCAACTTTCACACGTCAGACACAACCATATGTTTACGGAGATTACCCAATCTTCTTGGCTGAAATTGCGTCTACAACTAATGAAAATATCTTGACAGAAACACTTCTTAAAGAAGTTAACGATGATAAGACACGTTTTGCTATCCTTAACCACTATTTAGATGGATTTAAGGGAACCGTCTTCCGTCAAACGCAATTTGCCGAGTTTGAGCATGCTATCCATGAAGCGGATGCATCGGGTCAAATCTTGACAGCAGACTTCATGAATAAGCTTTATGCAGACCTCAATGAGAAATACTATAACCTTAAAGCTGAAGATAACTATGAAATTCAGTTTGAGTGGGAACGTATTCCGCATTTCTACATGAATTACTATGTTTATCAATATGCTACAGGATTTGCAGCAGCAAGCTACTTGGCAGAAAAGATTGTTCACGGTAATGAAGAAGATAAAGAAGCTTACCTTACGTACCTTAAGGCAGGTAGCTCAGACTATCCTTTGGAAGTCATCAAGAAAGCTGGTGTTGACATGACCAACACTGACTACTTGGATGCAGCTTTCAAGGTTTTCGAAGACCGCTTAGTTGAATTGGAAGCCTTGGTTGAAAAAGGTGTTCATCTTTCTTAAAAAGAAGTCAGTATACTATATTGAGAGAATCATTCTGGAAAAGAGTGGTTCTTTTTTAGGTTTAAGAGTGGCTGTCTTAAATGTAGGTTTTTACAATTTATTGACTGGGAATGTCAAAAAAGATGTTTCTATTAATCTAAATCTCTAGCACTCGCTAGGGATTTTTTATATAATAAAACACATGGTTAAATCATATAGTAAAAATGCAAATCACAACATGCGTCGTCCTATAGTAAACAAGGATATCGTGGACTACATGCGAACGCATCTTAAGGAGAGTACAGGGCACTTGGCTGAACTGGAGGTCTTTGCTCGTAAGGAGAATATTCCGATTATCCAACACGAGGTTGTTGCATATTTCCGATTTTTGTTGCAGACCTTACAGCCTAAGAAAATTCTTGAGGTAGGAACAGCTATTGGTTTTTCAGCCCTTCTTATGGCTGAATATGCACCTGATGCTCAGATTACGACAGTTGATCGTAATGAAGAAATGATTGGCTTTGCCAAGGAAAATCTAGCTAAGTATGACAGTCGCAAACAAATTACCTTGGTCGAAGGAGATGCTGCCGAGGTATTGCAAGACTTAGACACAGATTATGATTTTGTCTTTATGGACTCAGCCAAGTCTAAATATATCGTCTTTCTGCCTGAAATCTTAAAACGTCTTACAGTTGGTGGTGTCATTGTTTTTGATGATATTTTCCAAGGTGGGGATATTGCCAAAGACATCATGGAGGTTCGTCGTGGTCAGCGAGCTATCTATCGTGGCTTGCATCGCCTTTTTGATGCGACTTTAGATAACCCTGATTTGACTGCTAGTTTGATACCTATGAGTGATGGACTTCTTATGATTCGGAAAAACTCTGAAAATGTTATTTTGCCAGATTAAGCATTATTTAAGTAAGTGTGGTATAATAATGGAGATTTTGACAATTTAAGGAGTAGATAAAATGGCTAAAGAAAATGAAAACCTTGAGTCAACAGAAGAAACTGTTGAAGAGGTTGTAGCAGATAAAGATACAGAACAAGAGGAAAGCATTGCCCTCGCCAGTGAAAAAGCGAAAGAAAAAGCTAAACGTGCTAAAACTAAGAAAACTCGTGATGCTGTTAAAACAAGTTCAGGTGCTCCCTTCCTCCGAGGTCTTGTCCTTGTAGCTGTTTCAGCCCTTGTTGGTGCTGGTGCTATGTATGTTTCTCTGGGAAACAAAACGACTGAAGAAACAATCTTAGTATCTATGAAAGGTGATACTGTTACTGTTGGGGATGTCTTTAATTCACTTAAAGGTAGCAACCAAACACAACAAAGTGTTTTGAGTGCAACGTTGCAAAAGGTTCTTGAAAAAGAATACGGTAGCAAGGTCAGCAAAGAAGATGTTGATAAAGCCTATAAACAAGCTTCAGAACAATACGGAGACCAATTTTCACAAGTGCTTGCAGCCTATGGTCAGACAGAAGAGTCATACCGTACTCAAATCCGTACACAGAAATTGGTTGAGTATGCTGTTAACCAAGCTGCACAAAAAGATTTGACGGAAGCAAATTACAAGGCTGCTTATGATAATTACACACCAAATACAGAGGTGCAAGTAGTTTCAACTACTGATAAAGCTGTGGCAGATAAAGTAGCCTCTGAAGCTAAAGCAGAAGGAGCAGACTTCTCGAAAGTTGCTAAGGATAACAGCTTGAAAGTAACTTCTAAGACAGTTAACTCGGCTTCTCAAGACTTCCCAACAGATGTTTTGACAGCGGCTTTCAAGCAAGATGCTAATGCCGTTTCTGATGTAGTGACTGTTTCAAATAGCTCAACTGGTGCTGCAACTTACTACGTCGTCAAAACTGTTTCAAAATCTGAGAAAAATGCAGATTGGAAAAACTATAAAGATGATTTGACTAAGGTTATCATCAATGGTAAGAAAGCTGATACTAATTTCACTAACTCAGTAATTGCCAAGGTTCTTAAAAAATACAATGTTAAGGTTGTAGATAAATCCTTTAGTGCAATTCTTGACCAGTATGTGACTGGTTCTGGAGCTTCATCAAGTTCAACATCAAGCTCTAGCAAATAAATCAAAAGTTGATAATGTTGTTATCAACTTGACCTAAGACCTAAAACACGTTAAAATGGAAAGTAACAAAGAGTTTTAATGTTAGGAAACTCTGAGTCTTCCCTTTGAGAAAGGTAATCATTGATTCGGATACAGAAAAGTGGCGGTCGCTGCGAGCCATGGACGGATGAGATTACTTGCTACTCAAAGTTTAAAATTTAAGAAAAATAAGAATGACAAGGTCATTGAATGAAGGTGGTACCGCGGTTCACGTCGCCCTTCGTTTAGTGGTTTTGTCTTTTATTCTTTTAGTATTTTCTAATTGGTATAAATTAAGAAATAATTAAGGAGAAATAATGAAACAACTTACTTCAGCACAAATTCGCCAAATGTGGCTTGATTTCTGGAAATCAAAAGGTCATGCTGTTGAACCATCAGCTAACTTGGTTCCAGTTAACGACCCAACTCTTCTTTGGATTAACTCAGGGGTTGCCACTTTGAAGAAATACTTTGATGGCTCTGTGATTCCTGAAAATCCACGTATCACCAACTCACAAAAGGCTATCCGTACCAATGATATCGAAAACGTTGGTAAGACGGCTCGTCACCACACGATGTTTGAAATGCTTGGTAACTTCTCAGTTGGTGATTACTTCCGTGATGAGGCTATCGAGTGGGGTTATGAGCTTTTGACAAGCCCAGAGTGGTTTGATCTTCCAAAAGACAAACTTTACATGACTTATTACCCGGATGATAAAGATTCATACAACCGTTGGATTGCTTGTGGAGTTGAGCCAAGTCACTTAATTCCAATCGAAGATAATTTCTGGGAAATCGGTGCAGGTCCTTCTGGACCAGATACTGAGATCTTCTTTGATCGTGGAGAAGAATTTGACCCTGACAATATTGGTATTCGCTTGCTTGAAGAGGATATTGAAAACGACCGTTACATTGAAATTTGGAACATCGTTTTGTCACAATTTAATGCAGATCCAGCTGTTCCACGTTCAGAATACAAAGAGCTTCCTAATAAAAACATTGATACGGGTGCAGGTCTTGAACGTCTTGCAGCCATAATGCAAGGGGCTAAAACAAACTTTGAAACAGACCTTTTCATGCCTATTATTCGTGAAATTGAAAAAATGTCTGGTAAAGCTTATGATCCAGATGGTGAAACATTGAGCTTCAAAGTTATCGCAGACCACATACGTTCATTGGCCTTTGCTATCGGTGATGGAGCCCTTCCAGGTAATGAAGGCCGTGGTTATGTTCTTCGTCGTCTTCTCCGTCGTGCCGTAATGCACGGTCGTCGTCTTGGTATTTCTGATGCTTTCTTGTATAAACTTGTCCCAACTGTTGGTCAAATCATGGAAAGCTATTACCCAGAAGTTCTTGAGAAGAAAGACTTTATCGAGAAAATTGTTAAACGTGAAGAAGAAACCTTTGCACGTACTATCGATGCAGGTTCAAGCATGCTTGATGAACTTCTTGCTAACCTTAAGAAATCTGGTAAAGATACGCTTGAAGGTAAAGATATCTTTAAACTTTACGATACTTACGGATTCCCAGTGGAATTGACAGAAGAATTAGCTGAAGACGAAGGCTTCAAGATTGACCATGAAGGTTTCAAAGCTGCCATGAAAGAACAACAAGACCGTGCACGTGCTAGCGTGGTTAAAGGTGGGTCTATGGGTATGCAAAATGAAACTCTTGCTAACATCACTGAACCATCTGAGTTCTTGTATGAAGCGGAAACTGCAGAAAGTCGTTTGAGCGTAATCGTTGCTGATGATGCTCGTCATGATAGTGTAAATTCTGGCAAGGCTCTTCTTGTCTTTGAACAAACACCATTCTACGCTGAAATGGGTGGACAAGTAGCAGACCACGGTACTATTTCAGATGCAGCGGGTACTACTGTTGCGCGTGTTGTTGATGTTCAACGTGCACCAAATGGACAAGCTCTTCATACTGTTGAGGTTGAAGGTGAACTTGTTGTCGGAGCTAACTACAAACTTGAAATTGACCACTCACGTCGTCACCGTGTTATGAAAAACCACACAGCAACTCACCTCTTGCATGCTGCCCTTCACAACATCGTTGGTAATCACGCAGTCCAAGCCGGTTCTCTTAACGAGCAAGAATTCTTGCGTTTCGACTTCACTCACTTTGAGGCGGTAACTCCAGAAGAATTACGTGCTATCGAAGAACAGGTCAACGAAGAAATCTGGAAAGCAACTCCAGTAACAACTATTGAAACAGATATTGACACTGCTAAGTCAATGGGAGCTATGGCCCTCTTTGGTGAAAAATATGGTAAGCGTGTTCGTGTCGTTTCAATCGGTGACTACTCTGTTGAGCTTTGTGGTGGTACTCACGTTGCCAACACAGCTGAAATTGGTATGTTCAAGATTGTTAAAGAAGAAGGTATCGGTTCAGGAACACGTCGTATCTTGGCAGTTACATCACGTGAAGCTTACCTTGCTTATCGTGAAGAAGAAGATGCCCTCAAATCAATCGCAGCAACACTTAAGGCTCCACAATTGAAAGAAGTGCCTAACAAGGTTGCTAGCCTTCAAGAGCAATTGCATGCCCTTCAAAAAGAAAATGCTACTCTTAAAGAAAAAGCAGCTGCCGCTGCCGCTGGTGACGTCTTCAAAGATGTTAAAGAAGCTAACGGTGTTCGTTACATTGCTAGCCAAGTAGAAGTTTCTGCTGCTGGTGCCCTTCGTACTTTTGCTGACCAATGGAAACAAGCAGACTACTCAGATGTTCTTGTCCTTGCGGCTCACATCAGAGAAAAAGTTAATGTCCTTGTAGCAAGTAAGTCTGAAAACGTTCACGCAGGTAATCTTATCAAGGTTCTTGCACCAATCGTATCAGGTCGTGGTGGTGGTAAACCAGATATGGCTATGGCCGGTGGTAGCGATGCTAACAGTATCCAAGATCTTCTCTCAGCAGTAGCAGAACAGTTTTAAGATGTGATACAATAAAAGAAACTTAAAAGGTAGGATGAAAATCCTATCTTTTTTCTTAAAAAAATTAGTAATAATATTGAAATAATTGTAAAAAAATATTTCAAAGGGGTATAATAAAAGTGTGAAAACGGTTCCTATTTTTTTATCAAACAGCCTAGAAAGTGAGAGTGATCAAAAAGAGAAAGGCATATGTTTTTAAGGAACGTCAACGTTACTCAATACGTAAATATTCTTTTGGAGCTACATCAGTCTTTATTGGTGCAAGTTTGATGCTTGGTGGACATGTTTTGGCTCAGGAACAAGCCAATAGCGTAAGTTCCAGCAAGGACTATGAAGTTATTGTAAATAATTCTGAAGCACCACAATTTGAGCAGGCAACTTAGGAAGCTGTTACCGATGTTCTCAATGAACCTGTGTCAAAATCGGAAGCACCAAGACCTAATCTTACCAGCAGTGAAGTTGCTTCTGTTTCTAAATCAGAGGTGGCTAGCCCACGTTCTGAAGCGACGTCAGTGGCTAGTTCAGAAGTGGCAAGTGAAATTGACCGTTCAGCGACTTCAGAAGTTGCTGAAGCTAGACCTACTGACCGTGAAGCTGTCGATACTAGTCTTCGGACTGTCTCAACTAATGCTAGTCATCCTGGTGCAGATGGTCTAGTGACTGCTGATGTTTCTCTTGATATCCCATCAAACGGTACGTTTTATTTCCGTCGTACAACTGAAATTCGTACAGCTCCAGTCATGGATATCAAACCTACTTTTGTCTTTAGTTCAGGCGACCATGTTATCTATGACAAGGTCTTGAAGAGAGACAATCACCAATGGATTTCTTATGTGTCATACAATGGTACTCGTCGTTATGTCGACCTAGGTGTTGTCGTAGAGTCTCTGGCTAAACCAAGAGGCGACATGGCTATTGAAAGTCATGATAATGGTGACTTTAGCGTGGTTATCAGTAATGTATCAGATCAAAACGGTGTCGTAGGAGTGTCTGTTCCAATCTGGTCTGAAAGGAATGGCCAAGATGACATCATTTGGTACAATGCGACTCGTCTTAATAATCGTAACTACAAGGTTAATGTCGGTCTAAGTGACCACAAGAATGAACGTGGTTTCTACAATGTACATCTTTACTTTGTTGAAACTAATGGTAAATTAGTTGGTGTGGGTGGCACAACTCACACAGTTCCTGCCAAGGTTGAAGAAACTCATATAACTACTGGCCATAGCCTTCCTGACTCAGGAACTTATACCTTCAAAGAACGTTCTATTATTAAAGCAGAACCAAGTGTCGTAAGCCCAGAGTTGGCCTACTATGATGCTGGTATGTCTGTTAACTATGACATAGTGGTGACTGCAGATGGTCATACATGGCTCTCTTATGTTAGTCGTGGAGGTAACCGCCGTTACATTGCTATTGATGGTAAGGCAACAGCAGTTGCTCATCAGCAAGCCCAAGCCTAACGATAACTGGAACCTATACCTTTACAAAACCTAGCTCTATTAAGGATCAACCAAGTGTTGCTAGCCCAGAGTTAGCCTACTATGATAAGGTCATGTCCGTTCGCTATGACAAGGTCCTAACAGCTGATGGCCACACCTTGTTGTCTTATGTAACCTATAGCGGTTTAAGACGCTATGTGGTGGATATTTCTTAAGAGTTGTAACATCACTCTCTTTAACTAGTACGAAAAAGATTGCTATTTGTTTAGTAATCTTTTTACTTTTGATTTTTTGAAAATAACGAATATATAAATATAAGTCGGTCATTTTTGTCGATTATGACGAAAATCGGATAGTTTATGAGTTTATGATTTAAGTGGGAACAAGTCAAAAAAATTGGTATACTAGTGGGCAAGTGAGAAATATTTAGTAATATTTTGTAAAACACTTGTAATGTTTGTT
>OGOM01002383.1_pt1 | contig 11265 bp, 16 predicted proteins | sample 1552681 | NCBI WGS metagenome assembly OGOM01 (sample SAMEA2580188, study PRJEB22360) | human gut metagenome | biome: human gut; feature: human-associated habitat; material: faeces | place: Denmark | collected 2008/2010 | reverse complement strand
CATAGGTTCTTTGATTTCGTGCCATAATGTTTTCTCCTGTTCTCGTATTGATTATATCAAAATCCTTGAGAATGTGGTGTCAACTTTTATGATACAACATCAATAAGACAGTCACCCGTTCCAAAGCCATCCGGCACCCAGTTGGAGAAGTCCAGTCTCTGTTCTACGAGTACAAGAGGGTCAGCACATAATGTTTTTGCTTCTTCGTACTGTTCCATGACGAAGTTCCTGTATTCCTCCGTGCAGCTTTCCATCTCGGCATCATAGAATTCAAGGTTTTCTGTCGGATCATGTCCGGCATGACCAAGTGCTAACAGAACTTTGTATTCACAGAGTTCATGCGCATCCGTTCCCTGCTGTGCATAAGGACTTGCCCTGTCCCGGATATTGGCACATAACCTTGCTGATGGTGGACAGTTGAGCCATTGCTTACTGGATGAAGCAGATAGCAGTGCGTGTTTAGGCATTGCCGACCACCTCCAGAGCTGCTACCACATCTGCGTACTTATCAGCCGGAATGCCGGAGAGTGTACCATCAGATGAGTATTTTGCTACGATGCCTTTAACATCAGCTTTGTACTTGCCTGCCTCAGCTTTTGACATCTGAGCCAGTTTCGCTCTGACCTCTTCCTTGGTATAAGTAACTGGTTCTGTGCTTTCTTCAACAGCAGCAGATTCCTCTGCCGGAGCGGTTTCTGTTTTCTTTTCTGCCTTTACAGGCTTGTCCTTTTTTACAGCTTTTGGCTGTTCTGCATCCTCGGAAGAGTAGTACTCACTGAGTTTTGCAAAACCATCGGCTATTGTTCTATACAGTTTAGCTAATTCCTTATTTTTCATTTGCTTTTGCCTCCTTTGACATATGTCTGACTGTGATTTTCCTTGCAAGCTGTCTTGAAATGACACTTATTGCAATCAGCACATCTGCAATTTCTTTATCAAGTGCTTCATCACTGATTGCCGTGTTTTCTGTTTCTTCCGTGCTTGACATCTGTTTACCTACCTTTCTGAAGGAGTTCCTTATCCCTTCACTATCCAATGGACATGAATCTGAAAAATGGGCGGTAACTTTTTTCTGTGATATTTAAGTTCCTTATCCCTTCGCTATTCAATGGACAAGTAATGTAGAAGTGGGCGGAAAATAATTATCGAGATGATATTAAAAAATAGTGGACATTTAAAAAATAGTGTGATAGAATGAGAATATCAAATAATAGTGCTGTTTAACACAAAACATACAAGGAGGAAAAAATATTGCAGATCAATGTGGCTTTAGATGAAAACAATGTTAACCAGGCTAAGACAATAAGAGAGGCTTGGTATCCAAACACCACAGTACGACAGACGAGGGATGCCTTTATTTTTAATGATGCCCTTGACCGCTTTGGTGGAAAGGCAGAAGACTTACTACCAATTATTGAAAAAGAAGATGGTAAGTCAACGGTACAAAGAATGCTGACTATTAAGGCTGATTCAAATGAAAGATTAAAGACGATTGCAGCAAGTATTGAAAAATCAATTGCAGCAACTTACAGAGCAATTATTTCCTATACTATTGGAAGCCTCGGAGATGTAGCAATTGAAACAAAAGAAGTAAAAACTGAAATAGGAGCAATTCAATTAGTTAAAGAAAAAGTATTATTGCTGGAGAAACAGTTAGCAGCTTGTAATCAGACAATGGAAGAAATTAAGAAAATTTTAGAGGAGGAGTGATAATGGTAGTTTATGATAAGCCGACAGAATTAACAGATGAAGAGCAGTGTGAAATAATCTTAGAAATGACTAACAATAGGAAGCTGGGGTGATTAATTGATTTCAAATAATAAGGAACTCTTAGATAAAATTCATAGCTGCTATGGGAAATCAGAAGGATGGGAATCTGACCTTGCTACAGAATTGGGCATCCCCAAAAGGGGAGCATCTATTTTAGTTCAGGAGGCAGGGTATTATCGGCACAAGCTCATAAAGCAGGTCAAACTGGCAACTTTTACAGCTAGTCCTTATGCGAAATATATTATAAAGAAGAAGGGGTTGGATATTATTGAAGAGCATTAGGAATGCTTTTTTATCATATTTAAAGGAAAGGAACATATATTTTTTTGAAGACTTTTCAGAAGGAACTCCAAGAATCACTATGTCCTTTGAGGGATTTCAAAACAGCCCAAGTAAAAGAATAGAAGCATGTGTTTGGTTTTATGGTGATAGTACCTTGGAGGCAAGGGTTTATTATGCTGAGCCTAGTCCACAGATTGTAGAAAGGTCTGGACATCTACCGGAGATTTTTCGACTCTTAAATTATTTGAACGCCAGAGTATTTGTTAGAAATGCAGACGGAGTTGGAAACGAATTTTATAAACCTAGCTATTTGCTACAGCCACGATTTTATATGACAGAAGATAATTGCTTTGATATAACTGCCACAGTTGTAATGGAAGGAGATTACTTTTGGATTGCACCTTTAGAGATAGAAGACTTTATTACCGCTGGGCTTCCGTCATTATTGGAGGAACTTGCGCCGTATATCTTCGGGGTGATTTTAGGCAATATAAGTGTGGATGTAGGAATTCAGTACATTAGGAAGAATATTCTTGGTGAGACAGTAACAGATTAATATATGATAAAAATGAATAAAGAACGTTACTAGACCTTGAGGTTTTAAAGCCTTGAGGTCTTTTTTATTTTTCTAAAAAATTCCCGCCCATTACAAGAAATCCTGTCCATTGGATATTGAAGGGAAGGATACATCCCTACCATTTAACGAAAGGAGACGGTTCATATGGGAGTAGGTTACAGAAACCCGGAAGGCTACGCAGATCCTGTACCATATCAGGCAATCTCTAATATGGATAAGGAACAGAAGCGTTATATGCCGATGGTGTATATCTGTTCAGCATATAGCGGAGATGTGGAAGGTAATACAAAGAAAGCCAGACGATACAGCAGATTTGCTGTAGATGCAGGGAAGATTCCGATAGCACCACATCTGTTACTTCCTCAGTTTATGGATGAAGAATCGGAACGTGAACTTGCAATGTTCATGGATATAGTGATTCTTTCCAAGTGCAGGGAGTTGTGGGTATTCGGAAAGCCGACAGCCGGGATGTTAAACGAGATAGCTTATGCAGAGCGTAAGCAGATGACAATTAAATACTTTAATGAAGAATGCAAGGAGGACGATTAAATGCAGATGACATTATGTTGTTCGACCTGTGTCGGGAAAGCTGCTAACTGTATTTATTCCAATAAGGTAGTCGTGGATGATGCAGCAGATATGGAATCAGCAGTAGCAGTTGATCATGTATGTGCCACATACACAGGTAATCGCAGAGGCAACAGTAACTTTATTGAATCAGATGTAATTCCAATGGATATCGACAATGACCATAGTGATAATCCGGCAGACTGGATTACGGAAGATAAGATGGAAGAACTCTTTGGAGATGTGGACTATGCGTTAGTGCCAAGCAGACATCATATGCTTGCGAAGGAAGGAAAGTCAGAGCGTCCAAGATATCATGCATATTTTCCTATTGAGAAATGCACGGATGCAGCGCAGTACACAGCAATGAAAACAGCAATCCAGAAAGCCTATCCGTTCTTTGATGACAATGCCCTTGATGCTGCCAGATTTTTATTCGGTGCAACAACAGGCGAGGTTATCTGGCATGAAGGTTGGATGAGCATTATGGAAGTAGCGGCTGATACAGAGCCGGATGCTGATGACGGAGATTTCGATGATGGTTTTGTCGGTGTTCCCATCACAGAGGGCAGCCGTAATAAGACATTATCCCTTTTTGCCGGAAGAGTTCTGAAGAGATACGGGGAGTGTGATAAAGCACATGAAGTATTTCTGGAACAGGCAGCAAAGTGTGACCCGCCTCTTGAGGATACAGAACTTTCCACTATCTGGTTCTCGGCACTGAAGTTCTTTAGAAATAAGATAAGTGGCAGTAGTGGATATGTTCCACCAGACCAATATAATAATGATTTCGGTGGAGAGCCGGGTTCATTAAGACCAGACGATTACTCAGATATCGGGCAGGCAAAGATCCTGTCAGCCACATACGGAGATGAACTGAAACACACATCAGCAACGGATTATATAAGATATGACGGAGAAGTGTGGGTGGAAGAGAAGCAGATGGCTGTTGGAGCCTGTGTGGAATTCCTAGACTTACAGTTACAGGATGCAAACGATTATATGGATGTAGCCAAGAAAGCACTCATCAAAGCAGGATACCCGGAAGAGTCCGTAAACCAGGGGTCAAAGGTTCTTGCTAAGGATTGTGATATTAAGCCGGATGACCTTCCAATCTTTTATATGCTTGTCGGAGCAGAGAAGTACCTTGCTTTTACTATGAAACGCAGGGATTACAAGTATATTACTTCGGCACTGAATGTAGCAAAGTCCATGCTTGGCATTAAGGTATCAGACCTTGATAAGAATCCGAACCTTTTAAACACACCATATGCAACCTATAATCTGGAACTTGGCATGGCAGGAGAACAGCCACATGACCCATTCGACCTTATTACCAAAATCACGGAATGCTCTCCGGGAGATGAAGGAATGGATATCTGGCTTGAGGCACTTGATACATTCTTCTGCGGTGATGCAGAACTTATCGAATATGTACAGAAGGTCATCGGACTGGCAGCCATCGGTAAAGTATATGAGGAGTTCATCATTATTGCCTATGGTGACGGTGCTAATGGTAAAAGTACGTTCTGGAACACGGTAGCAAGAGTCCTTGGAACATATGCAGGTAAGATTTCATCGGATATTCTCACTATGGGTAATAAGGTAAATGCCCAGCCGGAGATGGCAGAACTTAAAGGCAAGCGTCTTATCATTGCATCCGAGATGCAGGAAGGTGTGCGCCTTAATACAGCAATGGTTAAGCAGTTATGTTCTACTGATGAAATACAGGCTTGCAAGAAATACAAGGATCCGTTCCATTTCGTTCCTTCTCATCAAGTGGTGCTTTACACGAACCACCTGCCAAAGGTCGGTGCGAATGATGACGGTATCTGGAGAAGATTAAAAGTAATTCCGTTCAATGCGAAGATTAAGGGTAATTCTGACATCAAGAATTATGCAGATTACCTTTATGAGAAAGCTGCCCCTGCCATCATGAAGTGGATTATCGAGGGAGCAGAGAAGGTAAGCAAAGCCGACCATAAGGTATCGGACCCGAAATGTGTGGAAGATGCTGTGGCATCATACCGTGAGGACAATGACTGGCTTGGACATTTCCTTGCTGACTGCTGTGAACTTGGCTCTAATTTGGAAGAAAAGTCCGGGGAGTTCTATCAGCAGTATCGTGCCTACTGCATTCAGGGCGGTGAGTATATCCGTAGTACGACTGACTTTTATGCAGCCATTGAGCAGGCAGGGTTTTACAGACACAAGACGAATAAGGGAAGTTTCGTGCATGGCGTGAAACTCAAATCTGGAAGTGATTTCATTTAATGTCTTGCAAGTGACGGTCAGTGACAGTCGTTTGTAAGTGGTGATGGTCAAATACAGACTTTTATGAGTTCTACTCATAATTGCACAAACCCTTATTTTAATCCATTTGTGATAGTCATTACACTCTCTACCAAAAGTAGCCTATAGAGAAAAAATAATGATAAAAAAGCCCTATAGAGAGGTTTGGGTAGAGAGTATCTTGACCGTCATAGTTACAAATTTTGATGGGAGGGTTGCTGATGAGAGAAAAGACCATTGAACAGAAATTAGTGAGTGAAGTAAAAAAGCGTGGAGGCATCTGTCCTAAGTGGGTCTGCCCGTCCTTTGATGGGATGCCTGACCGATTGGTATTTTTACCGGGTCGGCATTTCGGGATGGTGGAGGTGAAAGCACCGGGCGAGAAACCGAGACCTTTGCAGGTGTCCAGACACAGATTATTACAGAGATTAGGCTTATACAAGCAACTAAATCTGAGTTTGAAATATAAAGAATATGAATTAAGATCGACTTATACTGGTTATATTACAAATATAGGGAGCTTTGAGCGCCAATATCCATACAGAGAAACGGACTTTTATAATTTTGATAAATTTCTATTTACAACATGGAGGGATAAGCCGAATGGTAAGGGCAAGGATATAATTCCGTGGGGTGTTGAGATTTAATTTTCATTAGAAACGAGTTTGAGTGTTTTAGTTGAAATATTCGATAATAAAAAGTGGATGTAGACATTTCAGCACATACCCCTGTGACTTAGTAGGGAGGATATGCAAAAGTATGTCAAGAGGCTGTGATTTGTATATTTGAAATATTTCATAGAAAACAGACAGCTTATTGAAACAGAACAGGGCAAGCACGACAATTTGGTTTATGCATCATAAGTAACATTGAGATGAATTATAAGAAAAATTATTTCTTTATGGGAGAGGAAAGAAAGAGCATGGAGCAGGCAAAAGAGAGCATTAAGCGTCAAAAGAAAAAAGTATTTAGAAATTTCATAGCCTTAATGGCAGGCAGTTTAACTTTACTGATTTCTATTGCAATAAAATATGATTTTTCCCATCCAAAGATAATAGTCAACTGCGCAATAATAACAGTGCTTTGTAATCATTATTTACATATGAAAATCTATTATCTCAATAAAGAACTTAAGAAATTGCAGAGCAAGGAGGGTAAAAACCCATGTCACTAAAATACGCCTACTGTAGAATATCTACAACAGACCAGAATATAGACAGACAAATCATAGCAGTAAAACAATTTGCACCAGATATATCAGATAACAACATATTTGTTGATAAGAAAACAGGCAAAGATTTTGAGCGTGAGCAATATCAGGAAATGAAAGTCATTCTTGAGCATATTTCCAAATCATCCCAACAATCACTATGTTAGTTATTGCGTCACAGCTTTTCGGGTGCGCATCGGCATCAAAGAAAGATGCATACAACATGCTCCAAGAATCCACGGAGATAGAGTTGGAATATGCAGTACCAGATTATGATAGCAACACAGAAGAATCCAAAGTCGAATTACTCCCATGGCTTCAACTTTCATCCCTTGAGACACATCCAGAGTTAAGAACAGCCTTTGAGGAACTTGTCGGCGTAACAACAGAAGATGATGGAACAAAGAGTGGAATAGTATACACCGATGAAAATGGAGATAGAAACCAGAATAATACTTTATTCAATGCACTGGGTAACACCAGCTTCACAATTAACTGCATCAGAGATGCAGAGCAAATCAAGAAGTTGGAAGAGATAGCCAACAATGAATACGCAGACATTGAAGAAAATCAAGGTGTATCAGCTGTAATCAATGCCTACTTTGAATTGCTTCCAGACCAAGAGGATGGACAGTTTGATGGAGATGCCACCATTTCAAGGGCACAAGCAATGGCATTATTAATGAGAGCAACCACACCAGTCAACGAAGCCCAAGCCCCAGAAGAAGATGCAGACTTCACAAAAGCAGTAGGTGAAACGCAATATACCAATTTTGCCGCACCAATGAATGAATACACCTACCTCAACACCTCAACTGGTTTAAATGACAAAACCTTCAATACCACAATGTCACGAGGCGAATACATTTACCTGTTAACCAAATACATTTATGGTGATACCTATGCACAGCGTATGGAAGAAGCAGCAAAAGAAGATGAAACACTATCAGATGATTTGAGTTTAACAAATATCAAAGATGCTGGAAACATTTCTCTACAAGATGCAATCAACAATGTAGAGAATGGTTTACCAACAGATATGTACCAGACGTTATCAAGAGCAGTCGCACTTGGTTTCGTAACAGAAGATAACCTCAACTGGGATGAAGCAATCACCAAATCCGAAGCAATCACCCTTTTCATTGATGCAGCAGAAGTTTACTACAATACAACTAAATCAACTTCCACTACGACAGATGATAATATAGTAGTAGATGATACAACATCAAGCTTTGAAATAGTAGAGCAGGGGGATTACCCAGATAGTCGTTCTGATCATCAAGCAAACTGGGATATCTATAAGAATTATTTTGATGACTTTTCAGTTTATGGTACAGATACAGCAGGTAAAGGATTAAATGATTTACCATATGGTGGAGATACAGGATATGACCCTAAGGGTACAATACTGCAGGAACGTACCACAGACAAAGGCTATACAGTAATGTATGACACCGACACAGGCAAAGTTTATTATTCCTCTATGATATTGCCAACGGGCGATGTATATAACGAAATCACATCTGGTAAGGCATTGGTTCAGTATATCCTTGATAACGATATATTTTCAGTATATGATTTAACATATTCTCAGTTTCAAGAGATTTTGGGTATATACAACGGAGACTAATCTGCAATAATTTTTATTAAGAAACGCACCATCTCATACAAAGGTTGGTGCGTTTCTAATATAAAGTAACCAAACGAAAAATTTTTCATAAAATTTTTAAAAGCATAGATGCATTAATTTGTAAATTGCCTATTTTTGCGTTATAATAGAAAAAAATAGATAGGAGGTTTTCGTTATGGCAGAGAGATTAACTAGAGAGCAAATGGCAAAAAAATATCCGAATCAGTGGCTAGGCATAAAGAATGTCAAATATAAAAATGATGATGGAATAACACTTGAGTCAGCGGACGTAGTAGACATAGGGAAAACCAAAGAAGAACTCCTTGCTATGCAGATAGCAGGAACGGATGGTATAATTGGATGGTATACTACAGAAAATAACTTGCAGTTGGGATTGGTAGGTGTTCTTTAATGCAATTGACATTACAATTAGATGCCACATCAAGGAGACCAGTTGTTAAATTAGGTTGGTTTAATGGATGTAGAGCGTTATTAGATACAGGGGCACTATTTCCGGTCTGGACTTCTGATGGCAAGCTATTACAGCAGTTAGGAGCAAAGTTGGAAAAGGAAGAGGTTACTTTTGGCGGCTTTGGGGGAAAGGCAAAAGGTTCCTTATATAGAGTGGATTTTAGACTAACACCACATGTGTGCCGTCATACATTTTGTACGAATGCGGCAAAGCGAGGAATATCTGTAGAAACATTGAAATATTTAATGGGACATACAGATATAAGTGTTACCTCAAATGTGTATACACACCTTAAGTTGGAAGATGCACAGAGAGAAATGGAGAGGCTTGAAAGGATAGAAAAAGAAATGAAAAAGTGTGCCAAGTAAGGAAATAAAGGGTATAGGGAAAAAGTACTGATGAGTACGAATCGGGTTTGTACCTAGATTTGTACTCATTTTACTTACCGAGATATGGTAAAATATGCGATTTTATGCTAGGATAAGACCATTGGGTTAGATGTCGTGAAAGTGCGATAAAACCTAGGAAAAATAAGGATATACAAGGAAAAACGAAGATATGCAAGATAAAATTAAAGTGCTTTTTATTTGCCACGGCACAAAAAGATTGCACAGGCAAAAACGCAGTGTTATCAAGGGTTTGTGAGGTTTAATCAAGAAAAACCACACCAATTTTACACCAAGTAATTAGTAGCAAGAAGATTATGCGAGAATGAGGATCAAATGCAGGAAAAGTAGGAGAAATGTTAAGCAGAAAGAAGATGCAGTACAGGTAAGTATTGTATCTTTTTCTTTTCTGGAATTGCAACACTTATTGAAATGTGACTGCTGGTTGTTGAATTGCCCCTGTGGGCGTGTTTGTGGCGATTTGCGACGTTGTAAGGAGAAAGAGGGAGAGTTGGACGATAAGAATCTAAAACGCAAATTTGGGCGAAATTGAAGGAATGAAATCTGCCACAAAAAGTAGGGTCGAAAATAGTGCAGGTTAAAGGAGTTATGCCACCAAGAGGCGGCATAACCCGTGAAACGCCCACCGGCAGTGCTGTTGGGGCATTTGGAGTATGGCATAACTTTTAAAACAGAGTTTTCAATTATTATGTCATATTCGCAAAAATAGCCGGAAACTTACAGAATATAGGGGAAATTTGTTATGCCATGAGGAAAGGCACCAAGGGGCAAGTATGCCCATTCCGTGGACTATGGTATAGGTCATGGTGAACCATGCAGTTAAGTATATAATTTAAGTAATAAAGACAGAGAAAAAGAAGTATTCGTGTTGACTTTTATGCCATGCGGAAATATAATTATAAGCACAGAAGTCAACAAAAAGAAAGGGAACTATTGTGGGAGCAACTGAAGAAATTATCAAGATGGCAAAAGAGAATAATGGTACGGTTACTACTGCAATGGTGGTTGCAGCAGGTATTTCTCGTGGAAATATCAAATACCTTGTCGACAAGGGAATGATTGAAAAGTCAGCAAGAGGTGTTTATATTTTGCCGGAGGTTTGGGATGATGAGATTTTTAATTTGCAGAGTCGATTTAAACGAGGAATCTATTCTCATGAAACAGCATTGTTTCTTTGGAATTTAACCGACAGAACACCGAACAGGTATTACATGACGTTCCCGGCGAATTATAATTTGACAAAACCTAAAGAAGAAAACATTCGCTGTGTGCAGTGCAAGGAAGCGCTGTATGATTTAGGAGTGGTAGAAGTGCTTACGCCAGGAGGAAATACAGTAAAGGCTTATAGTGTGGAGCGCACGCTCTGTGATATTTTACGCCCACATAGTCATGTGGATATTCAGGTGGTGACGGAGGCGTTTAAGCGTTATGCGACCAGAACGGATAAAAATATTCCGCTTTTGTCAGAGTATGCAAAAACCTTAAAGGTAGAGAAAAAACTCAGAGCATATCTGGAGGTGTTGTTATGAAAAATGCAATGCAGTTAAAAGCGATTATAAAGAATCTTGCAAAGGAAAAACATATATCCGCACAGCTTGTAATGCAGAATTTTATGTTGGAGAGATTGCTGGAACGAATATCTATTTCAAAATATCAGCAGAATTTTATTTTAAAAGGTGGTTTCTTGATTGCAGCGATGGTGGGACTTGATACCAGAGCGACTATGGATATGGATGCAACCATAAAAGGCTTGCCTGTCAATGAACAGACTGTACGGGAAATGTTTGAAGAGATTTGCAAAATAGAATTAGAAGATGACGTAACTTTTAGTTTTCGTAGCATCGGAGAAATTCGAGAAGGTGATGTATATACCGGGTATCGTGTCTCTTTGTCTGCAAATTATCCGCCAATGGCTGTTCCGTTGAAATTGGATATCACGACAGGGGACAAGATTACACCCAAAGAGATAGAGTATCAATTCAAACTCCTCTTAGAGGATAGAAGTATTTCGGTGCTTGCGTATAATTTGGAAACTATTATGGCAGAAAAGCTGGAGAC
>OGOM01002379.1_pt1 | contig 11291 bp, 9 predicted proteins | sample 1552681 | NCBI WGS metagenome assembly OGOM01 (sample SAMEA2580188, study PRJEB22360) | human gut metagenome | biome: human gut; feature: human-associated habitat; material: faeces | place: Denmark | collected 2008/2010 | reverse complement strand
GCGCAGACAATACGCCAGTGCGTTTTGACGGTTCACTTCTACATTGGTGCTGTCCGTCCGGCGGTATGCTTCTGTCAGGGCAATTGCCCCTTCGTAATCTTTCATTGTATTGAAGATACTGCCCAGCTTAGCTACCGAGAGATAGTCGGAGGGATATTTCCTGATGATGGAAAGATAGCAAAACATACTTTCTACCGGCATGCCGGCTCCTTCCATGCTTTCCGCCATCAGTCGCAATACGGTGGCGGAACTGTCTTTCCTGGCCAATGCGATACTCTCACGCAATGCATCGCCGTATCGCTGATAGTTGTATAACAAGCGGGTGTATTGCAAGTGTGCGTAAATATGTTCGGGATTGAGTTCCATCACCTTCCGATAATACCCCAAGGCCTCGTTAAATTTGCTCAATTGCCTGCAACATTCTGCTGCCTCTACCAATGCCTGCTGATTTTCGGGCAGCTCGATAATGATATGTTGCAAAGTAGACAGGGCTTCGGCGGTACGCCCTAAACCTTTTAAAGCTTTGGCTTTCTGTATGAGTAACTGTGGTGATGCACTTTCTTCATCAATCAGTCTGATCACCGTTTTATAGTCATAGTTTGCCATTGCTTCTTGAACGGAGGCGGTGTTCTGGGCTTGCAGCATTACGCTGAACCCCAGATAGAGGAGGAGTATCCAATGTTTCATGGGGGGGACAGATTCTATTGTTTCTGACTTTCTAACGGTATTCCTTCTTTGAAGAACTTTTCTTTCTGTAAGTCTTTCAGCCAATTTTCGGCAGCGTTGTAATAATTTTCAAGTCCGAGTACAAGTTCCCCTTTCTCACTCACCGGTTCTTCTTTCCTGGCATTCGCCTTTCGGGTTTTTAAGAAAGCCTGCAGATAACGTTCGGCCGATTTGTTGTCTTTGAGTTGATATGAATAGTTCCAGGCGATGTCATAAAGAAGTTTATGGTTCGTCTTGTCATATTTGTACAGTTCTCTGAGAGCCTGGATTTGCTTTGGAGTATCCTGAGCCAGTTTACAACAATCCACCAAGCCTTTGTAAAGTCGGATCATGGTGCTGTCTTTGGGAATGGTCAGTTCGATAGCTTTCTCCAGGTGTTCGATGCCTTCTTTTTTCCAGGAAGTCTTGGCGCAGCAACGTCCCAGATAATAGAGCAGATTGGGATTTTCTTCCATCTCTTTTTGCAGTTTGCTGAAACACGCGTGCGCTTCGTAATAATATTCATCCGCGTAATAGCTGACTCCCAGGTAGTATAAGGTCTGTGTACTGCTGTCCCCCTGTTGGCACAGCTTTTCATAGCGCTTGATGGCTGTCGGATATTGTTCGGCGTGGCAGTAGGCGAGAGCGTTTTGCTGGTTGACAATCAGGTTGGTGGAGTCCCGTTCCCTATAGCGTTCGGTAGCTTGGATGGCATATTCGGGATATCCAGCCACAATGTTCAGGTTTCCGAGTTTGGCCGCAGCCAGATAATCGTCCGGATATTTATCCTGAATGACTTCATAGCAACCGATAGCCGGTAGTATCTGTTGCATCCCTTCAAGGCTTTGAGCCTGTAGGTGGAGCACTACGGCCGAACTGTCCGTTTCGGACATCATTGAACTTTCTCCAAAAGCCTCAGCATAGTTTTTGGTGTTGCAAAGCAGGTTGATGAATTGCAAACGGGCATACTTGTTTTTGGGATTCAGGCTGATGGCTTTCCGGTAGTAGTCCAGCGCATCGTTGTACTTGGCCATTGCTTTACAGCATTCCGCTGCTTCGATGTGTGCCTGTTGGTTGGTGGAGTCTTCCGCTATCACTTGGCGGATGGAACGTAGAGCTTCCGTATTGCTGCCGATTCCTTTCAGGGCTTTTGCTTTCTGCATTAACAGTGGGATGGTGGGAGGTTCCTTGTTTATCAGTTCAACGGCAGTCTCGTAGTCATAGTTTGCCATTGCTTCCTGAATTTTGTTTTGATTCTGGCCCATCAGTAGGGGACTGAGGCAAAGACAGAAAATAAGGAAGAGTGGTTTCATTGTTCTTGTTCTCATAGGACGTATTGTTTTATTGTCCGCAAGTTAGTAAAAATATCCATTCTACGAAAGGTTCGTAATATCTTTTAGATAGATTAACGTAAAAAAAAGACGCCCTTCTTTGCGAAAAGAAGGACGTCTACCTTACTAATGAAAAAAATATCGTTTACATGAGGAATCCGAGCAGGATACCGGCAGCTACAGCCGAACCGATAACCCCCGCTACGTTAGGACCCATGGCGTGCATCAGCAGATAGTTGGTCGGATCATATTCCAAACCGATTAGCTGTGAAATACGTGCCGAGTCGGGTACGGCGGATACACCTGCATTACCAATCAGCGGATTGATCTTATTGCCTTTCTTCAAGAATAGATTGAAGAATTTGACAAACATGACACCTGACGCTGTTGCGATGATGAAAGAGAATGCACCGAGGATAAAGATCAAGATAGAATCCCAGGTGAGGAATTGTGAAGCTTGGGTAGAAGCTCCCACAGTCAGTCCCAACAGGATAGTGATCACATCGATCAACGGACCACTGGCCGTATTTGCCAAACGACGGGTTACTCCACTTTCTTTCAGAAGATTACCGAAGAACAGCATACCCAGCAAAGGCAGACCCGAAGGAACCAGGAAGCATGTAAGCAACAGACCCACGATGGGGAAGATTACTTTTTCCGTATGCGATACTATTCTCGGTGGTTTCATGCGGATCAGACGCTCGTGTTTGGTGGTTAGCGCACGCATGATAGGTGGCTGTATCACCGGCACCAGCGCCATGTAAGAATAGGCTGACACAGCGATGGCACCCATCAGGTTGGGAGCCAGTTTGGACGAAAGGAAAATGGCTGTCGGACCATCGGCACCACCGATGATACCGATAGCACCAGCTTGCATCGGATCGAATCCGATAGCCAAAGCAGTCATGTATGCACCGAAAATACCGAATTGTGCGGCAGCACCGACTAGCATCAGCTTCGGGTTAGAGATTAGAGCGGAGAAATCCGTCATAGCTCCGATACCCAGGAAAATAAGTGGCGGATACCAACCGGAAGTTACCCCTTGATACAGAATGTTAAGTACAGACCCTTCCTCATAGATACCGACTTTTAATCCGGCTTCCATATTGAAAGGGATATTACCGATCAGCATACCGAAACCGATAGGAATCAGCAACATCGGCTCAAATTCCTTGGCAACAGCCAAGTATATAAAGAATAAACCTACCAGAATCATTACCAGATGTCCGCCTGTTGCATTGGCAAAACCTGTATAAGTCCAGAAGTCTGCAAGGTTATTTCCTAAAAATGTGATAAATTCTCCCATATTATTCAATAATTACAAGGTCAGTACCTTCGAGTACGGATTCTCCTTTACTAACATTAATAGCGGTAATTTTACCGTCTTTGTCGGCATTGATATTGTTCTCCATTTTCATGGCCTCCAGGATAATGATAACCTGGCCTTTCTTCACGGTATCACCCACATTGACTTTGATGTCAAGGATAACACCTGGCAGCGGAGATTTTACACCTGACTTGCCGGTTGAAGCAGCAGCCGGTTTTACAACTGGAGCAGTCGGGGCAGCTGGGGCTGCACTAACAGGGCGTACTACCGGTTTGACTGCAACTTTCGGAGCTTTTTCCATTTCTACTTTGTAGGGAGTACCGTTCACTTCTACGTGAGCGATGTTGTCTTCAATATCTCCAATAGTAACTTTATATGCGTTACCATTGATTTTGTATTTATATTCTTTCATCGTTTTATCTTTATTAAAGGTGACTTTACTTTCTCTGAGGGGTTTCACGCAACGTGTAAATCTTTGAACTCCAAGGTGAATAGCTGCGTTTTACGCGGGTAATGGTGAGTACGGTGTCTTCCACATCGTGTACATCACTCTGCATTTCGTGCAATGCCAGGGAAATGGCTGCGAATACTTCACCCGGTGCTTCTCCCAGTTGTTTTTCTTTAGCCTCTTTTTTATCGGTAATGCCCTTAGCGCGCATTGCGTTACGTTTGCTGAGGTTTACAGAAATCTTGCCTATAATCTTGAAAGAGATATAAAGAAGGAGTAATCCGGAAAATACTACACTCATGGCGGAAATAGCCATACCGATACCTATACTGTCATGCTCTTCAAACTTCTCCATTTTAGCATTGCTGTCAATGGTTTTGTTATTGGTGCTTGGAGTTACATACTTATCGGACGCATCTCCTTTTACTTCCCATTCCGGAGTGGCATCACTGACACGTGCATAAGATTGGTTGGCTTGTAATGTTCCGGCGGGTACCACAATCTGGTCCAGTAATTTCTTGCCGGAATCGTATAAGCCGATCCAATTGGCGTTCTGGCTGTCTAACTTAAAGTTGGTATGGAAAGTACCGCGATTAGGTTCTCCGTCTGCCCAAAACAGCGCGTGCTGACGAGGTTTTACCAAAGTCAGGACATCACCTTTCGGGATGAAATAGGTAGCGGTGTCACCCGGTTGGCTGCTGAATTTCAGATAGCAACCTGCAAGGTCGGCGCTGCCATATGATTTGTTGAATATCTCAATCCATGCGCTGTGAACACCGTAATCATCCTGAAAGTTGCTTTCGTTGGTGATAAGCACTTCATTCAGCAACAGTTTAGAGTTTGACTCCTTTTCTCCACAAGAAGAACAGAACCCCAGCACCAGCATCAATGAAAGGAATATTCCGATTTTTGTTTTATTCATAAATTTGAGTTTTTATTTTTTAATTCTCAACTGTTAATTCTCAATTCTTAAAGAGGAATATTACCATGTTTCTTGGCCGGGTTGGTCAATTTCTTGGTTTGCAGTTGTTGCAGGGCGCGGATAATGCGGAAACGCGTGTTGCGCGGTTCGATAACATCATCGATATAGCCATACTTGGCTGCATTGTAAGGATTGGCAAACAGTTTGGTATATTCAGCTTCTTTTTCAGCCAGGAACTGAGCCGGATTTTCTTGCTCTTTGGCCTCGCGTGCATACAGAACTTCTACCGCACCTGCACCACCCATAACTGCGATTTCAGCAGTAGGCCATGCATAGTTCATGTCACCACGAAGTTGCTTACAGCTCATTACGATGTGCGAACCGCCATAGGATTTGCGTAGGGTGATAGTAACTTTAGGTACGGTAGCTTCACCGTAGGCATACAGCAATTTGGCACCGTGCAGGATAACACCGTTGTACTCCTGACCGGTTCCGGGAAGGAAGCCCGGTACATCTACCAAAGATACGATAGGAATATTGAAAGCATCGCAGAAACGGACGAAACGTGCACCCTTACGAGAAGCGTTGCTATCAAGTACACCTGCCAGATATTTGGGCTGGTTGGCTACAATGCCGACTGATTGTCCGTTGAAACGGGCAAAACCGATAATGATATTCTTGGAATAGTCTTTCTGAATTTCAAGGAACTCTCCGTTGTCAACGATAGCACCGATAACTTCGTACATATCGTAAGGCTTGTTCGGATTGTCAGGGATAATATCGTTCAGAGAATCTTCCAGACGGTCGATGGGATCTGTACAATCTGTGTAAGGAGCTTCTTCCAAATTATTTTGAGGAATGTAGCTCAGTAGCTTGCGGATAAGTGCAAGACCTTCCTCTTCGGTTTTTGCAGTGAAGTGAGTTACACCGGATTTGGTAGAGTGTACGCTTGCACCACCCAAATTTTCCTGGCTGACATCTTCTCCGGTTACGGTCTTTACCACTTTCGGACCAGTAAGGAACATGTAGGACGTTCCTTCCATCATTAGTGTAAAGTCAGTCAGGGCAGGAGAATAAACCGCACCACCGGCACAAGGACCGAAGATACCGGAAATTTGGGGAATAACGCCGGAAGCAAGAATATTGCGTTGGAAAATCTCGGCATATCCGGCTAAAGCATTGATACCTTCTTGAATACGTGCACCACCCGAGTCATTGATACCGATGCAGGGAGCACCCATCTTCATTGCTTGATCCATGATTTTGCAAATTTTCAAAGACATGGTTTCCGACAATGAACCAGCAGAAACAGTGAAATCCTGTGCGAAAATGTAGACCAAGCGACCGTCGATGGTACCGCAACCGGTAACCACACCGTCGCCGGGGTAGTGTTTCTTTTCCATACCGAAATTCGTACATCTGTGCTCAACAAACATGTCCATTTCTTCGAAACTTCCTTCATCGAGTAACATTGCTATACGCTCGCGAGCTGTATATTTCCCTTTCTCATGTTGCTTTGCAATCGCTTTTTCACCACCACCAAGACGCGCAGCCGTACGGCGGTCAATAAGCTCTTTAATTTTCTCAAGTTGATTACTCATATTCTTTATTTATGATTTATGATTTCAGATTTATGTTTTCGGATTTATGATTTCAAACCATAAATCTTTATTCTCCTTTTTCGCAAAGTTCCGTCAATACGCCGAGTGTGGATTTCGGATGCAGGAATGCGATGTTCAAGCCTTCCGCACCTTTACGGGGAGCTTTGTCAATCAGGCGGATGCCTTTCCCTTCAACTTCTGCGAGAGCGTTTGCCACTCCGTCTTCCACAGCAAATGCCAAATGGTGCATACCGCCGTTACCGTTGTTCTTTTCGATGAATTTGGCAATGGTGCTTTCGGGAGAAGTGGGTTCGAGCAACTCAATTTTCACCTCACCTACTTTCAAGAAAGCGGTTCTTACCTTTTGATCTTCTACGGTTTCAATGTTGTAGCATTTTAAACCTAATACATTTTCGTAGTACGGAAGGGCTTCTTCAATGCTTTTTACAGCAATGCCTAAATGTTCAATGTGCGAAATTTTCATAACAGTTTTTATTAATGTTGGTATTCAATTCCAAATTTTTAAAATCAGCAGTACAAAGAAAGATATTTCTACTTGAATAAAGAAATTTTTCGCCAATTAATTATAAAGGTATTTCTTCTTAAAATGATTTTATAATTGAGACAACCGGTCGTTGTTTAATCTATTGATGGTATTCGTTTTTTGTTATAAAAGAGATTCAAAAGCTTTTTTTGTTATATCTTTGTCAGTAGAAATACAATCGGACAAATATTATGTCACATTTAGCTCCCTTGATCGCCGATTTGGCATTGATACTGATTTGCGCCGGAATAATGACGCTATTATTTAAAAAACTGAAACAACCGTTAGTCTTGGGGTATGTCGTTGCAGGCTTCTTGGCCAGTCCTCACATGGCTTATACCCCTTCGGTGATGGATACGGCAAACATACAGACTTGGGCGGACATCGGCGTTATTTTCTTGCTGTTTGCTTTGGGGCTGGAGTTTAGCTTTAAGAAAATAGTCAAGGTGGGGGGAGCCGCTATAATCGCTGCTTGTACAATTATATTCTGTATGATATTATTGGGTGTGGCAGTTGGCACGGCTTTCGGATGGAAACGGATGGATTGCATTTTCTTGGGCGGTATGATAGCCATGTCTTCCACTACTATTATCTATAAGGCATTTGATGATTTGGGTATGCGCAAGAAAAAGTTTACCGGGCTGGTGCTCAGTGTGTTGATTTTGGAAGATATTCTTGCTATTGTCCTGATGGTTATGCTGTCTACCATGGCAGTCAGTCATAATTTTGAAGGGACGGAAATGCTGGGCAGTATAGCAAAACTGTTATTCTTTCTTATATTGTGGTTTGTGGTCGGCATCTATTTGATTCCTGTTCTGTTGAAAAAATGTCGGAAGCTGATGAGTGAGGAGACTTTGCTGATTGTATCGCTCGGGCTTTGTTTCGGTATGGTTGTGCTTGCTGCCCATACGGGATTTTCAGCAGCGTTCGGCGCTTTTATCATGGGGTCTATTTTGGCTGAAACGGTAGAGGCGGAAAGTATTGAACGTCTGGTTAAGCCAGTAAAAGATTTATTCGGTGCCATATTCTTTGTATCTGTAGGTATGATGGTAGACCCTTTGATGATAGTAGAATATGCGGGTCCTATTATTGTCATTACATTGGCGGTTATTGTCGGGCAATCGTTGTTCGGCACATTGGGAGTATTGCTTGCAGGGCAGCCGCTTAAGACGGCTATGCAATGCGGATTCAGTTTGACGCAGATTGGAGAATTTGCTTTTATCATCGCTTCTTTGGGGATGTCGCTCGGCGTGACGAGCCATTATCTCTATCCTATTGTAGTAGCCGTTTCCGTAGTGACGACTTTCACTACGCCTTATATGCTGAAAGCCTCCGGTCCGGCTTATTGCTGGTTGTGCCGCGTGTTGCCCCACGGTTGGGTGGCGTGGTTGGAACGCTATACGCCGGGCACGGTGGTGCAGAGCCATTCCGGGAATTGGAAGAAACTGATTTCCGCCATGTTGAGGCAGATTGTGGTCTTCACGATTCTTTCCGTGACGGTCATTGCGCTGTCTTTCCGTTTTTTGTTACCCTTTACCCGAGAGATACTGCCCCATTGGTGGGCGAATGCGCTTTGCGGAGTCGTCACACTGCTTTGCATCGCTCCTTTTTTGCGGGGTATCATGGCACGTGGCCGCCGTTCGTCTTTGTTTCAGGCCTTGTGGAAGGAAAGCCGTTACAACCGTTTGCCGTTGGTCTTTACGCTCATTGTAAGGGCGGTGGTGGTCTGTATGCTCATTTTTTATATCATTCGCTTTTTAGTGCCGTTTGCCGACCCCTTGTTGCTGCTATTGGCCCTGTTGATTGTCGGGGGTATCTCCTTGTCCAGTCCGTTGCGCCGGAATTCCATCCGGATGGAGAAAGTCTTTATGGACAATCTGCATGGCCGGGACATGCTGGCGCGTCGCGATGGTAAAGTGCAGCCCGGTTATGCCGAACGGCTGCTGTCTAAGGATTTGCATCTGGCAGACTTTGAAGTTCCGGAAGAGTCTATTTGGGGAGGCCGTTTACTGGGTGATTTAAAATTAGGGCAACGTTATGAGGTCAACGTCGTTTCCATTATTCGCGGAACGCACTATATGAATATTCCCAACGGCAATGACCGTATTTATCCTCGCGACCATATTCAGGTGATAGGTACGGACGAACAGATAGAACGTTTTTCCGGTGCATTGGCGAATACGGTCATTGTAGAGGCGGAATATCAGGACCGTGAGATGCAGTTGAAACAGTTCCTGATTACCGAGGTGTCCGGATTCGTAGGGGTGAAAATAAAAAACAGTGGCATCCGCGACCGGTACCACTGTATGATTGTAGGTATTGAGCCCCCCGATGGCATATTGGAGAAGCCGGAGGCCGAAAGGGTTTTCCGTGTCGGAGACATCATTTGGCTGGTAGGGGAGAAGGAAGCCCTGTCCCGGCTTTTTTCCGGTAAGCCTTAATCGTCTTCCCCGCCTTCTTCGTCCTCGACATCGAAGTCGAACAACAGGTCGTCCAAATATTCGGGTGTGGTGAACTCCTCCAAACTCCGGCGGTCTTTCTTCGTAGGGCGTCCAGTTCCACGGGCGCGGCCGATGAAGCCGCTCAGGCGGCTCATCTCCAGAAGTTCGTATTGTTCCGGCGGAGTGACGTTTTCCAGTATTTCCGGAATCAGCTTGGCACCGACACGTTTTTCTATGGTCTGCTTGACCTTAAAAGAATAAGTGACAGGAGGTTTGCGCACTTCAATGACATCGCCGGGTTTGACGGTACGTGAAGGTTTCAGTTGCGCCCCCTTCATGGAAACCTGCCCTTTCTTGCAGGCTGCGGCGGCCATCGAACGTGTCTTGAAGATGCGGGCGGCCCACAGCCACTTGTCTATTCTCGCTTCATTCATACGTTCTTCTACTTCTTGTTGAATTGGTTCATGGTAATCTGGATACCGGCCAGACAGAAGCTTTTTATCATTTCGCAAGCCAGTCCCACCCGTTCGTCCATGGTTTTCAAGTCCTCTTCCGTGAATTGTCCCAGTACGAAGCCGATTTGTCCGCCTCGGGGGAAATCGTTACCGATGCCGAACCTCAGACGGGCGTAAGCCTGTGTACCTAAGACGGAGGCAATGTTTTTCAATCCGTTATGACCGGCATCACTTCCGCTTGGTTTCATACGCAGGGCACCGAACGGGAGAGCCAAATCGTCTACGACCACCAGGATACGTTCAAGAGGAACGTTCTCTTTGTTCATCCAGTACCTGACGGCGTTTCCGCTCAAGTTCATGTAGGTGGACGGTTTCAAAAGCACCAGTTGCTGCCCTTTCAGCGAGAGGGAAGCCACAGCGCCGTAGCGTTTGTCCTCAAAAACAAGATTGGACGCCTTAGCCAAGGCGTCCAATACTCTAAAACCTATATTGTGACGGGTTCCGGCATATTCGCTTCCGATATTGCCCAAACCGACAATTAAGTATTTCATTCGCAGTTTATGGATTAATTGTCAGCAGATGCGGCAGATCTTGCACCACGCGTCATCTTAACCTGGCAAACGACAACTTCTTTGCTGGTAACCAATTCCAAACCTTCGAAATGCAGTTCGCCGACTTTGATAGTCTTGCCCAGACCCAAGCTCGTCACGTCGATGTTCAGGCGTTCGGGGATATTGGTATAAACAGCTTTTACTTTCAATTTACGTACGGATGCAGCCAGACGACCACCGGCTTTCACACCTTCGGCCAAACCGTTCAGTTTGATGGGCACTTCCATCACGATGGGCTTCGTGTCGGTGATTTCATAAAAATCCACGTGCAGTACGTTATCTTTTACGGGGTGGAACTGAATTTCTTTCAGAATGGCTTTGCACTCTTTGCCGTCGATGTTCAGGTTTACGGCATAGATGTCCGGAGAATAAATCAGATTGCGCAGTTCGTCGTTTGTTACGGTGAAGGGCAATGCGACCGGTGCACCGTTTTCGTCTTTTGCTTCTCCATACAAGTTACAGGGTACGGCGTTAGCTTTACGGATTTCACGCGCAGCCTTTTTGCCGAATGCAGCTCTTGCTGTACCTTTTACATTAATTTCTTTCATTACATTAATTTTTTTGTGTTACTCTAAATTAAGTGATTTATGCTTAATCTCACCATCACACGATGTGTGCATCTTTCGATGATGCTGAAAAGCGGTGCAAAATTACGGCTTTTCATCGGAATGGCCAAATGTTGCGGGCGTTTTTTCATATTTCCGCCACGCGGTACCGGTTTCCGTAATGTGTGTGTATTTTCTGTACTCCTGCGGCTACGAGGGCTTGAGCCAGCTTGGGCAGCGTTATGCCTGCCATCGCTCCGGGTTCCAGCCGCCGCAACCGTGCGAATATTTCGGGCAGAGAGAGCAGGCGTACCTTCTCGTTCGGCTGAGCCGCACGATAGTAGCGGCGCAACACTTCCCC
>OGOM01002376.1_pt1 | contig 11308 bp, 6 predicted proteins | sample 1552681 | NCBI WGS metagenome assembly OGOM01 (sample SAMEA2580188, study PRJEB22360) | human gut metagenome | biome: human gut; feature: human-associated habitat; material: faeces | place: Denmark | collected 2008/2010 | reverse complement strand
GACCGTAACGATAGCCTTCCCTGAAGTTTTTCTATGATCAGTTTGCAGATAGAGAGTCCCAGGCCGGTTCCTTGCGCAAACTCGTTCTGTTTGTAGAATCGGCCGAATATCATCTTTTGTTCGGACTGCGGGATACCGATTCCGGTGTCCTCTACATAGATCTCCACTTCTTCGGTTTGCGGCATGTAGCTCCATCCCAGTTTGATGGAGCCTTCCCGGGTAAATTTGGAGGCATTGTTCAGGAAGTTGGTGATCACCTGAACCAGCCGGTTTTTGTCGACGTGTACGATCAAGCCCTTTTCGCCTTCTTCCAACAGGAAGTGGAGCTGTCCGGGAATCAGAATCTTATGTGTCTGATAAGTATCCCTGATAAGGGCATCCAGCGGATAGTCATCACAGTCGAATGACATATATCCGGACTCGATGCGCGAAAGTTCCAATATATCATTAATCAGTTTCAGCAACAACTCGCTGTTGCGGTTGATGGTATCTATATACTGTTCCTTCTCTTCGGGGGTGATGTCCGTATCATCCGGAGAGGCAAGCAGGGTGGAGAATCCGACAATGGCATTTAGCGGTGTACGTATTTCGTGGCTTATGTTGGCCAGGAAGGATTCTTTAAGTTCCGCCTTTTCCGCCATTTTACGGGCCTCGATCAATTCCTGTTCCCGTTTCTTGTAGTCCTCAATGTTTAATAAAAGGCCGGTGGTTTTCTGTCCGCCCAGAGCACTCTTCATGGTGCTGCACCGAAGTTCCCACCATTGGTATCCTGTACCGTTAAAGTCGCATTTCAGCTTTATGAAGTGTTTGCCGTTGGTGGCGTTCTTTGTCAATAAGGCTTGTGTCGTATCCAGATAGTCGGCATCCACAAAGGACAGGAACCCGTCAATCGTCAATGGATGGGGAGCCATGCCCAAGTTTTTCCAAAAGGCGTATTCGAACACCATCGTATCGTCCTTTAACCGCCATGCGTATGTATCGCTTCCCTCGACTGCCAGCGCCAACGATTCTTTCTCATCTTCCAGTTCGTACAGGATGGAGCGTTTCCTTTTCGTTTCACGCCAATACAGGTAAGTGATGCCCGACAGCAGGCTGACAATGGCGGTGATGCTGCCTAATAGTGCGAACCACCAGACGATGGGGTGCCGGGTCTTGAATGGAATGTTGATAATGGTGTATTCATGGGGAATGTCTGCGATGGTCAGATGTTCTTTTTGCATGGCATTCCAGTCGATGAAGTATCCTTTGGCGCTTTCCTGAATGGGTATGTCGGCAACGTTTTCTCCATTGAGGATACGGGCCGCCGCATGAACGGACTCTTCTACCTGGATATGCATCGGGGTGATGTATCCGCCCAGAAAGTCGTGCCCGCAGTCAAAAAGTTCATTGATCGTTGTAAAGCGTTGCCGGGTGGACAAAGATGCCATAGTGACCGTTGTGTAGTCAAACTTTGTCTGCAGATAAGGGAGGGTACTGTATTTACTGATAGACCAGATGAAGTCTCCACCTTTTGTCTGATCCTTATTCTGGTTCTTGGAGAGGTTACGGGCAGATAGCGCATTAATTATTATATGTCCTTTTTCTGCTTCTTTCCGTGTGTCGTTTTTGTCCAGATGCCAGTCCAGATTGGATATGATGTCCGTCGATTTCAATTGGTTGTCAATATCGTTTCGGACTTTCCGGTCTAAGAACGTAAAGTCAAGTATGGTGTAAATATGGTTTTTGCCGGTTAGCTTGTGCACCATTTCCAGATTCTTTCTGAAATCTATCTTGTCGTGAAACCCGGTGACGTTGTTGTATTGTCCGATCAGTTCCCAATTGGGATAATTGACTCCGGAGAATACGATTGGTATTCCCTTCAATAACGGATGATGGGTTTCCAATAACGAGTAAGTGGCCTGGTCATCGTTAACAAGAAGAACTTCAGGTTTCCATTTCGAAATAGAATCGAGAAAGTTATTGATCTTATCTATCTCTTGCTGTTCGTTGTTAATTTCACAATTCAGATAGAAGAAAGTAAGTTCTACGGGAATGTGAGCTTTGGCGAATTCCTTTTTTATCAGTTTATTGAATTCTGCATATCCTTGGTAATCCTTTTCATAAGAGTGGATCACCAATACCCGCCGCTCTTCTTTTGAATAACAGGAGGTCAATAGCAGTAAGATCATACAGCAACGTATGAGTGAATGAATGGACCGCATACTTTTCATTCGGTGTGTTGTTCGTTTGTTCGGTTTGTTTTTCGTCTATTTCACAAAGATACTATATTAATGATATAAATAAGAAAAGATGGTTATTTTTCTTCTTGTTGAGCTGCCTTACTTTCATTTCCACAGCGGTCCACAGCCGTGACGGCAAAATACTTCCTGGCTGTCCATGGGAGGATGGGAGCATATATGTAGTGCGTATCCCGCAGATTCTGCACGAGGATATTTTCCGGATTCGTGATATCTACCGGATACGTGTCCGATGCGTAGACCACGTACATGGGAGCATTCTGCTTGTCATTGTCCGTAGCGGCTTTCCAGTTGAGACGGGTATATCCGTCGCCGGCGGAGACAGCCTTCAATGCTGAAGGGGCGGTGGGGGAGACGTTGTCAATCCACGGCATCGGCGGTTGTAGTGCCGGATATTGATAGAAATGATCCAGCAGGAGGTCGTATACCCCTTGGGTGTTGTCCATCAGATACTTTACCCGGTAGTGCGCTTCGCCTGCCAGCCGATTGGAGCGGATGAAGTGCATTTGGCGTTCCACCTCTTCGGTGGTCCAGTTACCTTCGTCGGGGTGGAGGAAGTAGATACCGAGTCCGGGGACGATGTGGCGTCCGTTGCTTTGTTCCTGCCAGTCGAGGGCAAACGGATAAAAACCGTTGCCCCGGAAATACATCATCGGGTAGATCTGGTCCTGGATGCCTTCGCCCAGCCAGCCTTGCGGATCCTGATAGACAGTGAAGAAGGCATTCCAGCCTTTAGAGGAGTAGCGTGAGGTGTCACGGTATTTTCCTACCGGGCAGGTGCTCACCTTCACCCAAGGCTTCATGGCTTTTACACCGTTGTAGATGTAGCGTACAATGTCGGTCAGGTTGTCCCGGCGCCATTGTGCCAGCGTGCGTCCTTTGCCGTAGCGGCGGAAGTCGTAACTGTCCGGAAAGCGCGGGGCGTTTTCCGGATAGCGGAGATAGTCGAAGTGCACTCCGTCCACATCGTAACGGCTGACTACCTCACGTACCAGTTTCATTAGATATTCCTTGGTGGCAGGATGTCCGGGGTTAAGGAAATATTCATTTTTGTAAGGCACGCAGATGTCACGCTCACGCTTGGTCACCGATTGCTTGCCAAGTGAGGCCACATGTTTTTTGCCTCCCAAGGGGATGGTCACCATCCAGGCATGGCATTCCATGCCTCGTTTGTGGCACTCTTCAATGGCGAAGGCCAACGGATCGTATCCGGGATCGCCTCCGGTTTTTCCTGTCAGTATGGAGTTGAAGGGTTCGATGTCCGAACGATAAAGCACATCACCACGGGTACGTGTCTGGAAAAGTACCGTATTGAAGTTGGCCTCTTTTAAGCGGTCGAGGATATCGATCAGTTCTTCTTTCTGTCGCCGGATACCTGCAGGAGTGGTTGCTTTGGTGCGCGGCCAGTCCAGTCCGTAGACTGCAGTTATCCAGGCAGCCCGTACCTCGTGTTTCGGGGAGGTCTGCGCATGGAGCGGAAGTAAGGAGAGGAGAAAAAGAAAGAGGAGGGAGGTTCCTCTTCCGGCTCTCTTTTTCACTGAGAAAGAGTCGTTATGGCTTTTATAGATGGTATTCATAAATCTAATGGTTTTGATGTTCACCACAGATTACACGGATTAACACAGATTGATAATTTATTTCATTGAGAATCCGGTTAAAGAATCCGTATCAATCCGTATGAATTCGTATGAATCTGTGTTAATCCGTGTAATCTGTGGTGAAACGTCTTCTAAACTGCCTTCCGCGGTAAGCGGAAGGCTTGCAAAGTTAGCAAAACCCTTCGTAAAGTTGTGTAGTTTCCTTAGATTATGTTACATTTGCGCTGATTAACAATTCAACACGCCATGATTACATTCACGATTTGCCTGCTGGCTCTGATTGCAGGTTACTTTATTTACGGACGGTTGGTGGAGCGTGTCTTTGGCCCCGACGACCGAAAGACCCCGGCACTGACACATGCCGACGGAGTGGATTATATTCCCCTTCCTACCTGGAAAATCTTCATGATTCAATTTTTAAACATAGCCGGTCTCGGTCCTATCTTCGGAGCTATTATGGGAGCGAAGTTCGGTACTGCTTCCTATCTGTGGATTGTATTGGGAAGTATCTTTGCCGGTGCCACACACGATTATTTCGCCGGAATGCTCTCTCTGCGTAACGGTGGTGAGAGCTTGCCTGAAATTGTCGGCCGTTATCTGGGGATGACTACCAAGCAGGTGATGCGGGGTTTTACCGTTGTCCTGATGATTCTGGTAGGTGCGGTCTTTGTGGCGGGACCGGCAGGACTGCTGGCGAAGTTGACTCCCGACAGTCTCGACACCACTTTCTGGATCATTGTGGTGTTCATCTATTATATTCTTGCCACTCTGCTTCCAGTCGATAAAATCATCGGAAAGATATATCCCTTGTTCGCTGCAGCTTTGTTGTTTATGGCGGTGGGTATCCTGGTGATGCTTTATGTTCATCATCCGGTCATCCCGGAGTTGTGGGACGGATTACAGAATACTAATCCGGAAGCAGCCGTGTTACCTATTTTCCCGATTATGTTTGTCAGTATCGCCTGTGGAGCCATCTCCGGATTTCATGCTACGCAAAGCCCCCTGATGGCACGTTGCATGACTTCTGAGCGTCATGGACGTCCTGTCTTTTACGGTGCCATGATTACCGAGGGCATTGTGGCGCTGATCTGGGCTGCCGCCGCGACTTATTTTTATCGTGAACACGGTATGGAAGAGAACAATGCCTCTGTCATTGTAGACGCTATAACGAAAGATTGGCTCGGTGCGGTAGGTGGGGTGCTTGCCATTCTGGGAGTGATTGCGGCGCCTATTACATCGGGCGACACCGCGTTTCGTTCGGCACGTCTGATCGTAGCCGATTTTCTGAAACTGGAACAAAAAAGCATGCGTCGCCGTTTGTATATTTGTGTGCCGATGTTCATTGTCGCCATCGGGCTGTTGCTTTACAGTTTGCGTGATAAAGACGGGTTCGACATGATCTGGCGCTATTTTGCCTGGGCCAACCAGACCTTATCGGTCTTTACTCTCTGGGCCATCACAGTCTACTTGGCGCGTGCCCGCAAGTGGTATGGTTTGACATTGGTTCCCGCTCTGTTTATGACAGCTGTCTGTTCCACTTATATCTGCATCGCCCCCGAAGGATTAGGATTGTCACATTGGGTTTCGTATGTGACAGGAGGGCTTTGTACACTGATTGGAGCCGTTTGGTTTATTGTTTGGAAAAAAGGGATTGGATACTCGTATAAAAAATAAACTCGATATTCGTATAAAGATGAAGAAAGTAAAAAAGTCAACCTGGGTTACTGTCGCCTTGCTGATCTATGTATCTGCGACAGCGGCTTATCTGCTGCCTCGCAATCATGAGGTGAGCGACACAGAGAAATATCTCACCCTGGCTGCTTCGTATGTCATTGTTCTGGTTCTCTGGCTGGTGCTGAGAAAAAAAGAACAGATGCAGCAGCGCCGCCGGGAGGAAGAACATATGAATAACCTGAAAAAGTAGAAACGTTATGAAGAAATTAATGTGGATCGTATGTCTGCTTGTCGTTTCAGTGACGGCACAGGCACAGTTTGAGAAAGGAAAGTGGATTGTGAATCCCTCGGTGACGGGACTTGGACTTTCGTACAGCAAGTCTGAGAAAACCCAGTTCGGGTTGCAGGCGCAAGGCGGTGCTTTTCTGGTGGATAATGTGGCACTGATGCTCACGGCCGGAGCCAATTGGAGCAAACCGGAAGATAAGTACACACTGGGTGTGGGTGGAAGATATTATTTCGACAAATGCGGCATTTATCTCGGAGCCGGATTGAAGATGAATCGCTATAACTGGAAAGTAGGAGACACGACCGACTTTGCCTTCGATGCGGAAGCTGGCTATGCGTTTTTCCTGACACGGACTGTTACCATCGAACCGGCTGTCTATTATGATTTGAGTTTCAAAGACAGTGATTTGTCGAAGTTCGGACTGAAAGTAGGCTTCGGATTCTACTTCTGATTTTTCTTTTAAAAGGAACTCACCACAGAGGGCACAGAGTAACACAGGGTGAATTTTAAGTTATTGATTATCCATATTGATAATCTGTGTATTCTGTGGTGAAAAGACTTTTGACAGCCCCTTTGTGGTGAGTTCCCGATAAAATTGATTAGAGAACCCTTGCTTGTTTTACAAGTGGTTCAGTTTCTCCTGCAGGAATTGTCCCGTATAACTTGCCGCACAGGCAGCCACCTCTTCCGGCGTTCCGGTTGCCACAATATTGCCGCCCTTATCTCCGCCTTCCGGTCCGAGGTCTATCACGTAATCGGCACATTTTATGACATCCATGTTGTGCTCGATAATTACGATGGAGTGTCCGCGTCGGATCAGTGCGTCGAATGCATCGAGCAACTTGCGTATATCGTGAAAGTGCAATCCCGTAGTAGGTTCGTCGAAGATAAACAGCGTCGGGTCTGCTTTCTCCTGACTCAGATAGTAAGCCAGTTTCACGCGCTGGTTCTCTCCTCCTGACAGGGTAGATGAAGATTGCCCCAGTTTGATATATCCCAAACCGACATCCTGCAAGGGGATCAGTTTCTTCACAACCTTCTTCTGTCCATGTTCCGTAAAGAATTCAATAGCTTGGTTGACTGTCATTTCCAGTACGTCATAGATATTTTTATCCTGGAATTTCACTTCGAGTGTATCGGCCTTGAAACGTTTTCCGTGGCATGATTCACACTCCAGCACCAGGTCGGCCATGAATTGCATTTCCACTGTGATGGTTCCGTCACCTTTACACTCTTCGCAACGCCCACCCTCGTTGTTGAAGCTGAAATGTCCTGCGGTATATCCCATTTGTTTGGCGAGCGGCTGGTCAGCCCAGAGCTTGCGGATTTCGTCGTATGCTTTGATGTAGGTCACCGGATTGGAGCGGGAAGACTTGCCGATGGGATTTTGATCGACAAACTCCACATTGCGCAGATTGCGCAGGTCGCCTTCGATGGACACAAATTCTCCAGGACGCTCGCTGCATTCGTCCAGTTCGCGTTTCAGCGCGCGGTAAAAAATGTCGTGTACCAGTGTGCTCTTTCCCGAACCGCTAACACCCGTCACTACCGTCATCACATTAAGTGGGAAGCGGGCGTCCACACCTTTCAAGTTGTTTTCACGGGCACCTTTTATTTCGATATAGTTGTTCCATGGACGACGGTGTTCCGGCACGGGAATGGTCTCTTCGCCCAGCAGGTATTTCACCGTATAACTGTTGCTGCCTTTCTTTAAATCTTTCATGTCACCCTCGTATACTACCTGTCCGCCCAGTCGTCCGGCATTCGGACCGATGTCGATGATGTAGTCTGCGGCACGGATGATTTCTTCGTCGTGCTCTACCACCACGACCGTGTTGCCCAACTGCTGGAGTTGGCGGAGCACATGAACCAATCGGTCGGTATCCCGACTGTGGAGTCCGATACTCGGTTCGTCGAGGATGTAAAGGCTGCCCACCAAGCTGCTTCCCAACGAAGTGGCCAGGTTGATGCGCTGGCTTTCTCCGCCCGACAACGAATTGCTGAGGCGGTTTAGTGTGAGATAGCCCAGACCCACATCAATCAGGAACCGGATGCGGCTGTTGATTTCCGTCAGGATACGACGGGCTACGGCCTGGTCGTGTTCGTTCAGCGTGAGCGAGTCGAAGAATTTTTGCAATTCGGTGATAGGCAGGTCTACCAGTTCGGAAATGTTCTTTCCACCCACGCGGACGTATCCCGCTTCGGGTTTCAGACGGGTGCCGTGGCATTTCGGGCAAAGCGTCTTTCCGCGATAGCGTGCCAGCATCACACGGTATTGAATCTTATACTGATTCTCCTCGAGCATCTTGAAGAAGTCGTTGATGCCATGGAAGTATTGGTTTCCTTCCCACAACACCCGGCGCTGTTCGTCGGTTAGCTCGTAGTAAGGAGTAAAGATCGGGAAGTTGAATTTTTCGGCATTGTGGATCAGCTCTTCGCGCCATTCTCCCATCTTTTCGCCCCGCCAACAGACAATGGCTCCGTCGTAGACGGACAAAGAACGGTTAGGCACCACCAAGTGCTCGTCGATACCGATCACTTTTCCGAATCCTTCACATACGGGACAGGCACCGATCGGGGAGTTGAACGAGAACATCTGGTCGTTCGGTTCTTCGAACGTCATACCGTCGGCTTCGAATTTGGTACTGAAAGTATGCAACCGGGTCGTTCCGTCCGGCTGATAAAAGCGAAGCATACACATGCCGTCGCCTTCGTACATGGCTGTTTCGGCAGAGTCGGTCAGGCGACTGATGGCATCCTTGGATTTTGCTGCCGTCATTCGGTCGACGAGCAGGTATACCACGTCCTCTTTGCCGGCAGCATATTCGTCGATACGCACCATCTCGCCGTTTACTTCAAGACGGTTGAAACCTTGCTTCCGGTCGATCTCCAACTGTTGTTCGAGCGTGCGTCCGTCATGCAGGTAAATCTGTGTCAGCACGGTATAGCGGGTCCCTTCCGGATAAGAGAGCATGCAGTTTACAATGTCTTCGATGGAGTGCTTCTTCACTTCCTCTCCGCTGACGGGACTGTAGGTTTTGCCCACACGTGCATAAAGCAGGCGCAGGTATTCGTAAATTTCGGTCGAGGTACCTACGGTGGAACGCGGGTTACGGCTGTTCACTTTCTGTTCGATGGCAATGGCGGGCGGAATGCCTTTGATAAAGTCACATTCGGGTTTGCTCATTCGGCCCAGAAACTGGCGGGCATAGCTACTGAGACTTTCCACGTAGCGACGCTGTCCCTCGGCATAGAGGGTGTCGAAAGCGAGCGATGATTTTCCGGAACCGGAAAGACCGGTGATCACCACCAGTTTGTTGCGGGGAATGTTTACGTCAATATTCTTCAGATTGTTGACTCTGGCCCCTTTTATAGAGATGTATTTACTATCAGTCATAAGCATTTTCGTTACTTGGACTGCAAAGATAGTGAGTCAGCAACGTTTAACCTAACAGTGGAAGGAACTTTTATCTTAAAAACACTTGCGAAGATTGAATTGCTTGCTTAACCGTTGCAAATGAGGAGCAAAATTGTATCTTTGCACCACATTTTTATGAAAACCAATTATGAACCTGAGAAAACTGATTCTTCTTTTAGCTCTCTTTCTTGCAACAGGAGTGGGGGCACAAATACAACAACAAAGCCCTTATCCGAAAAGAGAATTTCGCGGAGCGTGGATACAGGCTGTTAATGGGCAGTTCCGTGGTATTCCTACTGAGAAGTTAAAACAAACACTTATCGATCAGCTCAACTCTTTGCAGGGGGCAGGCATCAATGCGATCATATTCCAGGTGCGTCCGGAGGCAGATGCTTTATATGCTTCACAATTGGAACCGTGGAGCCGTTTTCTAACCGGAGTGCAGGGGCAGGCGCCTTCGCCCTACTGGGATCCGATGCAGTTCATGATCGACGAGTGCCATAAACGGGGAATGGAGTTCCATGCGTGGATCAACCCTTATCGGGTGAAGACATCGCTGAAGAGTGAGCTGTCGCCCAATCACCTGTATAATATCCATCCGGAATGGTTTGTCACTTACAATAATCAACTCTTTTTTGATCCGGCATTGCCCGAAAGTCGTCGTCATATTTGCATGGTGGTGGCGGACATTGTTTCGCGTTACGATGTAGACGCTATTCATATGGATGATTATTTCTATCCTTATCCGGCAAAAGGCATGGACTTTCCGGATGACGCAAGCTTTGCCCGTTACGGCGGAGGGTTCACCAATCGTGCCGACTGGCGCCGGAGCAATGTTAATATATTGATTCAGAAGATACACGAGACTATTCGTGGCTTGAAGCCTTGGGTGAAGTTTGGTATTAGTCCGTTTGGTATCTACCGTAACGAAAAGAACGATCCGCTCGGAAGCAAGACCAACGGCCTGCAGAACTATGACGATCTGTATGCGGATGTATTGCTTTGGGCGCGCAATGGTTGGGTCGATTATAATATTCCGCAGATATACTGGCAGATAGGGCATCCTGCCGCCGATTATGAAACCCTGGTGAAATGGTGGGCAAAGAATACGGAGAACCGTCCTTTGTTCATTGGCCAGTCTGTGATGAATACGATTCAGAATGCCGATCCGAAGAATCCTTCCATGAATCAACTGCCTCGCAAGATGGCTTTGGAAAGAGCTTATCAGACTATCGGTGGCAGTTGTCAGTGGCCGGCGAGCGCTGTGGTGGAGAATGCCGGAAAATATCGGGATGCACTTGTGCAGGAGTATCATAAGTATCCTGCTTTGGTTCCCGTCTTCGACTTTATGGATGATAAAGCACCGGGTAAAGTCCGTAAAGTGAAAAAAGTATGGACGGAAGATGGTTACATGTTGTTCTGGACTCCTCCGAAAGCTAAAGATGAGATGGATCGTGCTGTGCAATACGTTGTTTATCGTTTTGGTGATAAAGAAAAAGTGAACATTGACGATGCTTCGCATATTGTTGCCGTTACCCGTAACAATTTCTATAAGCTCCCTTATAAGGATGGGAAAAACAAATACCGTTATGTTGTGACAGCACTTGACCGTCTGCACAATGAATCGAAATCGGTAAGTAAGAAAGTGAAACTGTAAATGTATTACAAAAGATGAGGGGATGTGTCATCATTCACCACAGAGGACACAGAGTAACACAGAGGAGATTCTAAATTATTGAGTAGTAACAAAAAAACTCCATGTTACTCTGTGTTCTTTGATACTCCGTGTTACTCTGTGGTGAATTTGAGTTTCCGCAGTGAGATTTCCCTAGTATAAGATCAGTCCGGCTATTCCGCAGGCGATAATCATCAGAATCGGGTTAGCGTGATATTTTTTTGTTCCTATAAAGGCTACCAGGAAAATAATGATGCTGATGACAAAAGTATAAGTATCGTCTGTGGGCGAACCGAAGTTTTCCACATTCATCAAGACCAGAGCAGCCGATGCCAATAATCCTACCACTGCAGGGCGGAGTCCGCAGAACACAGCCTCTACGGCAGGATGTTTCTGATATTTCAGGAAGAACTTACT
>OGOM01002374.1_pt1 | contig 11311 bp, 5 predicted proteins | sample 1552681 | NCBI WGS metagenome assembly OGOM01 (sample SAMEA2580188, study PRJEB22360) | human gut metagenome | biome: human gut; feature: human-associated habitat; material: faeces | place: Denmark | collected 2008/2010 | reverse complement strand
CCCGCCACGGATGATGCCTGCGGCAAACGCTGCCTGAGCATCCTGAACTCCTGGGACAGCGGCAATAACAGTATCTCACAAACCTTCACCTTGCCCAAAGGCGAATACAAATTGAGTTTTCTGGCACAATACGTGTGCGCCAACGAAATGCGGCACATCAACGATTACACCATCGCCACGACCGGCGACAACCTCAATTATTCCCGTTGCGGCATCCGTTTCGGTGACACGGAAATATACAAATATCCCCGGTTAGCCAACCATTGGGAAACTGTGGAATGCCCTTTTTCGCTTGAGACGGAAACGCAGGTGACCGTCAGCATGGGACTCGAAACCACAGCCGGAGTAGGAGCTGCCTACAACACCCGCCTATACATCGATCAGGTAAAACTATACAGCAAAGACGAAATCATAAACGACGTATCGGGAATCCTCGGTGAAGCGGATACAGAAAATGTCGATGTGTACAACCTGCAAGGCATGAAATTGCGTAGCAATGTCCCCGCTGGGCAAGCCACAAGGGGATTGTCTAAAGGCATTTACATCGTAGGACATAAAAAGACTATCCAACATTAACCTCAATATTCAACTGTTCGAAAGAGAGACTCGTTCCCGACGGAATAAGTCTCTTTTCGCTTTGTTACCGTATTCTCACCGAAAAGAAACCGGGTTGTCATATCCCACGCCTAACTTTGTAGCGTCCTAAAAAAAACAGAAGCACATGGAACAAAGAAGGCATTACCGCACGCTCGTGCTCTCCGACATTCATTTGGGTACCTCGCATTCCAAAACAGAAGAAGTCAGCCATTTCCTGAGCCACGTCGATTGCGACCGCCTGATTCTCAATGGCGACATCATTGACGGATGGCATCTGAAAAAAGGCGGTACGAGAAAATGGCAGCCCCGACACACCCGTTTCTTTAAAGTACTGATGAAAATGATGGAACGCCAAGGCACCGAAATCATCTACGTCCGCGGGAACCACGATGATTTCCTGGACAATCTGGCTCCTCTCACGTTCGCCAACCTCCGCATCGTGAAAGACTATGAACTGGAAAGCGGCGGCAAACGTTACTTCGTCACTCACGGTGATATATTCGACCGGGTCACGACACAAATGAAATGGCTCGCCCTGTTGGGTGACCTCGGCTATACTCTCCTGTTGGCTTTCAACAGTTTCTACAACCGTTACCGCGTACGACACGGCAAACCTTATTATTCGCTTTCGCAGCATGTAAAACAAAAAGTGAAGTCTGCCGTCAACTATATTTCGGACTTCGAGCACACCTTGGCCGAATTTGCCCGTGCCCGCAAATACGACGGAATCATTTGCGGACACATCCATCATCCGGATAATACCGAATACGAAGGCATACATTACCTCAATTCCGGCGACTGGGTGGAGACCCTTTCCGCACTGGCCGAAGATGAAGACGGACATTGGAACATCATTTTCTATACGGACATCGCCGACAGCCTCCCGCAAGACACACCGGCCACCAATTTACTGACCATAGCCTCATGAAATTCCTGTTTATCGTGCAAGGAGAAGGAAGGGGACACCTGACGCAAGCTCTCACCCTCGAAGAACATCTGCTACGCGAAGGGCATGAGGTCGTAGAAGTACTTGTCGGCAAGAGCCGTAACCGGGAACTACCGACATTTTTCCGGCAAAAACTCAAAGCTCCCCTCAGTCGTTTCGAGAGTCCGAACTTCCTGCCTACCCCAGCCAACCGCAAAAATAACCTGACAGGAAGCATACTTTATAATATCGTGCGCTTGCCGGCATTCTCCCGAAGCATCCTGTTCATCCGCCAACGCATCAAAGCCTCCGGCGCGGACATCGTGGTCAACTTTTACGAACTGCTGACCGGGCTGACCTACCTGTTCTGTCGTCCTGAAAGCCGACAGATATGTATCGGACACCAATATCTTTTCCTCCACAAAGACTTTCGTTTTCCTCGGGTAAACCGTACTCAACTCGGACTTCTGAAAATGTTCACACGGCTTACGGCTATCGGTTCAGACCGTATGCTGGCTCTTTCTTTCAGCAGGATGGCCGATGATAAAAAGCAACGTATCTACGTCGTCCCCCCTCTCTTGCGCAAAGAAGTTCTGCAACAAACGGTATCCGAAGGCCATTACATCCATGGTTACATGGTGAATTCCGGATTCTCGTCCCAAGTCATGGCCTGGCATAAAGCGTATCCCCACATTCCTCTTCGTTTCTTTTGGGACCGCAAAAACGAAACGGAAGTCTGCCACATAGACGACACGCTGAGTTTCTATCCATTAGACGACCACGCCTTCCTGAAACAAATGAGCGGATGTCGTGCCTATGCCAGTACCGCCGGATTCGAATCTATCTGCGAAGCTATTTACATGGGCAAGCCTGTCTTGATGGTTCCGGCGCATATAGAACAGGAATGCAATGCCTACGATGCCATGTGTGCTGGAGCTGGTATTATCTCCACCAGTTTCTCTTTGGACCGTTTATTAGAATTCAGTTCGACCTTCCACCCCAACCGTACATTCATTTTCTGGGCCCATAATGTCAACTTACTTATCGAACATCTCATCCGGGAGCCGGAACCCACACCCCAGTCCTTATATACAGAGAAAATACTACAACTTTTCAGGCGTTACAAACCGGTTTTCTATAAATACCTAAACACCTAAACCCGTCCTTCAGGTCAAACAAAAACAAGCAGGCATCAAAAAAACACAAAATACTATCTATCAGGGAGAAAAAAATATATCTCTTAGTAAGAGATATACAAGTGGAATAAAAAACCTTCTTCACCGACAAAATTAAGCAAAATCAGCGAACCTGCAAAATATAGGATTGTTTTTTTCGTTCGCAAACGCTTCCAAATGTTGATGAAATCGTTCCATCCGAAAACATAAATCTCTATAAATTAGTGCAATGGGAAGCCCCATTGCTCTCTTACTAAGAGAGCAATCATGCAAGCGAGCATGAACGGAATAAGAATTGTTTTTCATTATTGAAATTAGGTTAATGTAAAGGTAGCTGTCTTGTGAAAGACGGCTATCTTTTTTTAGTCTGAACCCGTTGGAAAGCAGAAAACGAAAACACAAAAAAATCCCCAAATACAAAACATAAAAAAAGTCCTTCACAATCCATAGATTGTGAAGGACTTTCCTCTCGTGACCCCGGAGGGATTCTAACCCTCGACCTTCAGAACCGGAATCTGACGCTCTATACAGCTAAGCTACGGAGCCTTAAAAACGATGCAAAATTAAGAAAAAAACAAAGACGCACCAAACTATTTCAAAAAATTAATCCGTAGAATAAAAATTATCATATAGACACAAAAAACACTTTATCCGCTTCCACGTTAACAAAAATACGCTATCTTTGCAGAACATTCTGAAAGAAATCAATTAACGTCATAAAGCAATGAGTCATTTAATCAAACCGGAAAACTATCATGCGCTGTTGGATTTGCAGCAGACAGAAATTGCCATTAAGAAAATAAAAGACTTCTTCCTGAGTAGCATATCCACCGAACTGCGTTTACGTAGGGTGACTGCTCCCCTATTCGTACTCAAAGGGTTAGGAATGAACGATGACCTGAACGGAGTGGAACGTCCTGTCACTTTCCCCATCAAAGACATGAACGAGGCACAAGCGGAGGTGGTTCACTCGCTGGCCAAATGGAAACGGGTCACACTGGCTGAGTATAATGTGGAACCAGGATACGGCATCATCACCGACATGAACGCCATCCGTGCGGACGAAGAAATGGACAACCTGCATTCGCTTTACGTAGACCAGTGGGATTGGGAACGTGTCATGCCGTCCCACAGCCGCAACACGGAATACCTGAAAAAAATCGTCAACCGCATTTACAATGCCATCCTACGCACGGAATTCTTTATTTGCGAGACCTACCCACAATTGAAAGCATTCCTGCCGGAGGACATACATTTCATACATGCCGAGGAACTTCGCCAGCGTTATCCCAACCTCACCCCGAAAGAACGTGAGGATGCCATCTGCCGGGAGTACGGTGCCGTATTCATTATCGGCATCGGCGGGAAGCTGGGCGACGGAAAAGAGCATGACTTACGTGCTCCGGATTACGACGATTACTCCACTACTGACGAACGTACCGGCTTGGCCGGACTGAACGGAGACCTGCTCATCTGGTATCCCATATTGGGCCGCGCCATCGAACTTTCCTCTATGGGCATCCGCGTAGACCAAGAAGCTTTACTCCGACAACTGCAACTGAGCGGAAAAGAAGACCGTAAGAACCTTTATTTCCACCGTCGGCTGCTCGATGGTACTCTGCCCCAATCCATCGGTGGCGGCATAGGGCAAAGCCGCCTGTGTATGGTGCTGCTCCACAAAGCACATGTAGGCGAAACCCAGTCGAGCATCTGGCCCGAAGAAATGCGCCGGGAATGCAAGGAAGCCGGCATGATACTGATTTGACCCACATTGTCATCGCATGGCTATACAGCCCAAAAAGCCTCCCACGTTTTATAACGTAGGGAGGCTTCTACTTATATGGGGGAAAAAACACATTTTCCCCTTAAACATATTCATGTTATTTCACGTGGAGTTTCACGTCGGCTTTCTTTCCGTAGACATTCGTCACTTGCACCACATAATTCTCATTTCCTTTCACGGCCAACCTGCACATGGTTGTGCCTTCCGCACATGTTTCCTCCGCCATCAGCACACCACCGACCGTATAGACCTTCACCGAAGCCAGACTGCCCACAGACGAAGCCACGACCACTTCACCGGAACGCACGGAATAGACCGCAAACTCATCACCGGCTTCTTTTTCCTTTTCAAGCCCCGTCCCCGCAGGCACGATGTAATAACGCCCGTCCTCGTTCGTGCGCACCGTGATTTCCATACCGTCGTAAAGTGCGGTACGAACCTGCGTCAGCGCATCGTATAGCTCTGCCCCGTTACAAACGTCAGTACCCTCGAAGCGCAAGGCCACCGCCTCGTCCTCCGCACCGTGCACGCCCAACGGTATCCGTTTCGTAGCCGGGGTCACGTTGACACTCAGGGCCTGCGTGCCGCCCACAGTGTAGACGGAAGGCACATCGCCCAAGTTAGAATCGAGGAAGAGCTCGGCATCTTCGCTTGAAACATAGTCTTCGGAAGCCCCGTCCGCATAGACCACCACGGCACGGCTCTCGCGCCCGTCTTCCGTCGTGGCCGTCAAGCGCAACAGGTTGGCATTGACATTCCCTCCGGCTGCTTCCGGCACAAAGGCCTGCATGCCCGCCGTGAATTTCACCGTACGGCCTGCGGCGGTCTCCGCTTTCTTCACAAAGAAAGAACGCATGGGAGGCACAAGGGCAGCACCCGACGCACCTTCCGCCACAGAAATCCATCCTTGATCGCCCTGCGCAGCGGCCACGGCCGCATCCTGCACTCCGTTCTCCACATACCAATATTTCCGTTCCAAGACATCGCTGTTGACCGTCAGGAACTCGGCCACGTCCAAATGCGACATGAACGGGTTGCCCACCAAGTAATAACCACCTGCGGCAGAAGTCCCAAGCCCTACTTCGAGTGCCCCATCCACAGTACTCCCCCAACCATAATCCGGTGTAAGTTTCCTCACGAACAAACTATCCGACTTCAGTTTACCCACAGCGGACTCGTTCCTTCTTATTCCGGTCATATGTCCAAATGCCGCGCCGTCCTGGCTGTAGTACCGATAAGAGTCATCCTCCTTAGGCAAACGCACCAACACTTTGCCTCCGGCCTCGTCCGCAAGGTCCTGCACTTTCAACGAGAAGCCCCACCCCGAAGGATAACGCTCGTCCACGTCGTTGTAAAGCGCACTCCAGTTTCCGGCCACAGCCACATTTTTCACGCCGTCTTGCCGCGTTTGCAGCGGAACCGTCTCCGCATCATCCTTCCACGCCCGTTGGTAGAACGACGGGGAGAAACGGTCGTTCTCCGAGCCGTCGAACGAAATTCCCGTAAAGTATCCGGCATCCTCTCGCCCGCTCCGTTTCGTATAAAAATCCCCGGCCACCACTTCCTGCAAGGGCGAAGCCAAAGTGTACCACTGTCCGCCCTCCAGTTCCACGTCCGTGTAAGCCTTATTATAATAAAGGTATTCGGCATGCAACATCTCAGCCTCCGGCTCGAAATGGATCTCGTCCGTCATGCTCACGCGGAACGGCTCGGTCTCCAATTGACTGCCATCTGCCTTATGGTCGTAAGCCATCAGGTCATATTGGATGTTGTCTGTCGGTGCACCGATATGCGGTGGACGCTGCGTCACCCATTCCTGTCCGCTGCCCGAATGCGACAAACCCGCTGCATACAGTTCCACTTTCGAGCCTCTCGGCATGACGATCTTGGAAAACAACATCGGCGTGAACGCCCGTCCGTCTCCGTCCGCATATTCCTCGTAAATATTGTCAGTCTGCGCTTTGTGCAAGTCACCCTTGCTTGCGCGCCGCCAATTACCGTCTTCATGCCAGTTGCCCGTGACCACTCCATTTTCTCCGGCCTGCTTGTCATCCCACACGAGATATTCGGGCACTACCTTCATTGTCACCGGGAACGAGCCCCAACAACTGGTCGTGGCCTCTCCACCACCGGTCTTTTCCTCGAAATGCACGATAAAAGTATAATAGAATCCCTCACGTGGAGCAAAGGTGAACGTAGTCCCATCCGCCAGTTGCTGTTCATCCAAGAAGAATCCAAGGTCGGCATGGTTGTCAAAGCCTCCCCCTACCTCATACTCTTCGCCTACGAGAGCCGACAACTTCCCGATAGGTAGCATGAATTCGTTAAAGTTTTCAGGCGTGGTGTTGGCAAAGTAACGTTCATACTGTGGGTCATCCGTGTCTACGAGATACACCTGCGTATAATCCACCTCGTCCGTACCCGGATTATAGTCTATCAAGCCCAACCGATCCACACCGTCGCTCACGTAGGAAGCATCGCGCAAATCTATCCGGAGCTTGTTCGTATTCTGCCCTCCGTCGCATTTCACCCGCTTTATCTGGTCCAGCCCGATACGCAAGGCCGGGTTGTAACCGGCCGGATAGTCCATGATATGGTTAAAGCCGGCATACAGCGTCGGGGCCTTTCCGTTGGCATGCAATTCCAAAGGCACGTAGCTCGTACAGACCCTTGTCCATTGTTCATCGGTAATGCCTGCTTCCGCAGGAGGGAAATCCTTATGTATGGGATACACCACCAACTGCAAGCCCGTCTCCAATATCCGGATGTCCAAGTTCTCGCGGTGCAAGACGAGCGGATGGTTCAGGCCGCCCGCATCGCCTTCCACGGTCAGGTAATGGCGGATGAGGTCGATATCCTCCTGCGTCAGTTCCGGCGTACCCGCATCCCCATCTGCTGGTTGAGGCACCACGCCCTCCAAGGTCTCCGCATCGGGATAATGCCCGCGGAAATGCGCCAACGCAACATATAAAGACACATTGCCATACTCCATGTTGCCTGTCGTGAATTCATCCTCCGTTCCGAAGAACCAGTCGAAATACACGCCTTCGTTCAACACGACAAACTGCTGTTCCCCTTCGTCATTGAAACCGGTCGGCACGCGGATTTGTGCCCCGAAGCTGAACACCTGCCCCTCGCAGAAATCGGTCTGCGGGTCGAGCACCTCGCCATTCACCTTCACCATGGTTTGGGAGGTCACGTAGAACAGTGTCTTGATGCCGCAAGGGTCGTCCATCATATCGTAGAAATCCTCCGCCGTGGCCTGTCCCTTTTGTAGGTCGCGGTCGATAATCAGCATCAGGTACGGACGGTTGGGTGAAAGGTCGGAGTAAAAGTCGACAGACAACTTGCGGTTACTTTCCGCTTCTGTTCCCGTGGCATAGAAATAGAAATTTCCGTCGTCCTTTTTATGCTTGTATGCGATGTTATATATTTTACGACCGTCAGCCCCGACCTGATGTTTCGGATACGGGTCATTTTTTTCCCAATCGAGGTAAAAGAACAAGGAAACTATAGGTTCGTCGTAACCTTCCGATTCGTCATCAGCCGCCCCCACGTTTACTATCGCGTCCTTCAGTGCTTCGATACTGTCTTGCCGGGTTCCGGCATCGGCCAACAACCGGGCATACTTCACAGTGTCGATGAAACAGAAATCTATGCCTTCAGCCGCATTGCCATGCGTCAAACTTTCATCGATGCCGAGGCGTTCGCAAAGTTGGTTCCAGTCCAACGTGATGTTCAAGGGCGTGCGGTCGTTGACGCAGGTGTATTCCAACTGTTCCACCTCTGCCGTAGGTTGGGCGATAAACACCTCGATGTCGTCCAGGTAGAAGTCACCGCCGTTCGTACTGGCACAGTTGTTGTCCACCTGCAACTCGTATGACACGAAACCCGCGTTCTTTTCATCATCGTTGATAAACGAGAAGAAAATCTGATACCAGTCGTTCGTACCTTCCCCATAGCCGTTATTCCCCGTATATTCTGTAGAACTTGCCCTCGTCATATACGTCGTGGTACGGATTTGCCCCGTGGACTGCTTGTACAGCGGAGTCTTGTTCCCGTCCGCATCGATGCCGTTGATGGTAAAAAGCATGGCCGCATCCTCGGTACCTGCTGCTCCGGCTCCTTTTACCCATGCACTGACAAACAACTCTGATCCCCGGCAAAGGTTTACCGCGAAAGGCAGCGTGACAATAGAACCTGGCAAATCGGCCGCATCCACATAAAGGAAATATTCCGATTTGTCGCCTTCTTCCCCACGACCACCCAAATAGGGATCCGGAGAGGTTCCTTTTAAATTAACCATATCATTATACCCCACATACGAATTGGTAATGGCATAACTACCCCATTCCACGAAAGGTTGGTTTCCATAATTAGAATTATTACTTGTAGACCCGTCAAAATCAGTTTTGAGAGACCCGTCGAAGAACGCATAGGAACTGTAGCCCCATTCCAAGGGATAAGGATAATACATATCCGACCCATAATCAGCAGCCACCGCCGGGTCGTAATCGAACGTACGCGAGGTCAGCAACTGGTAGTTTTCCCTTAAATAACGGGGTGTGCGTGTGGGCATGTACCAAGTCTGTGTTGCCACATTCCCGTCGCGCGTGTCAATCCGCTCCAACTGGTGCTGCGTCAACAATCGCGTGTCTTTGCGGAAGGTGAGGTTGAACTTGGCGATATTGTACGTCGTACGGTCCACGGTCTTCGTCACCACGATGGTGGCCTTGCTTCCGTCCGTCACGCTCCAAGGGGTATTTCCGCCCACGCCTTGCTTCCTGAATTTGATAACCCGGTTTTTACCGGACAAGCTTGCCGTTTGGAGACTCAACCCTGCCCCATTGTCGACCAGTTGCACAGAAAGGTTCACATTAGAACTGCCTGACACGTCCGGCAATCCATATCCCATCGCACTTTTGCTCAAGGTCACCACCTCGTCCGTGCGGTTGGAAATATGGTCGCAAGGGAAAGTGATGTCATATTCTTCCAGAAACTTCTTTCCGGTGGCGTTGCCTCCCTGGTATTCCGTGCTCAACAGCCTCCCGTGCCCTTTGGTCCAGAAATCCGGGTTGTCGCGAAAGTCGTCTTCCGCATCCACGTCGTCCACCCCCACTATCACATACACGGCACGCAAGGACAACGTCGGTTCTATGGGATCATTTCTGTTGTTGGGCATAAAACTCAGCCCCCCTGATTGTCCTTCCTTAAAGGTATTGGTAAAATCCATATAGCCGGAAAGGTCGCATGCCACGACATACATCGCGTTACCATACTCGCCGTTCTCAACATTCCATTCCCTAAACTCTCCCTCCGTCGGATAATAAAAATTCGCATTATACATAATGCTGCTTGACCCCAACAAACCATGTCCACCCACGTAACCGTTTGCAAGGCGGTAAACCGTTCCGCTCGACGGGGTAAGCAAATCCTGGACTTGCCTGTCCCCTGTATTCCCCGTACGAAAAAGCCCGTCCGTCACCAAGTTGTACCATCGTTGGTATTTCTGCGCACTGTTTTGGTCTCCCCCGTTCGAGACTGTAGGCAGGTTCAACGTCACCGAACGCCCCTTGTGTACATACAACGTGTCAGTAAAGGTATGGGCGGCCTGTACGTCGTGCCCGTAAACGTTGAAAGACCATACCTCGTCGTTGAACGTATCCATGGCCTTGGCCGAAGCGGACATTCCTGTGGCCTCACGCGTTTGGAACCATTTATTCTTGGTCGTGCCGGTCGCCTTATGCTGGATGGTACGGTCTGAATAATTGGTATTATATCTATTCCCATTAACCTGACCGGCTGCCGGTTGCACGGCAAGCCAAGCTGTTCCCACAATCCCCACGATGACCTTATATAAAATCCGAAGTTCTTTCATAACCGAATCTCCTCCTTATTTAATTATAGCTCAGGTTTACCCTTTCGTATTTTTGTGCATTCTCTGTCCACCCCGGCAAACTGCGCCGGTTCACAAGCCCGTAGCCGTCCATGTCGCCCAACGGCACGGTGGTCAGCGTCAGTGTCCCTTTCTTGACGCGGGGCGCGGTGACGCTGAACTCCAACGTGGCTTGTTTGGCAAAGCCGTCAGCCAACCCACCAGAGGGATGGCCGTTTCATTCTCTACCGCCACAAGGCCGGCAGATGCCTGCGGCACGGTCCACGCCCACGATGTGACCGGCATGTCTGCGGTCTCCGTGCGCCCGAACGTGCCTTCCACCTCGAAATGGCAACCTTCCGGCACGTCCACTTCGTAATGGTCCGTCAGCGAAGGCTCCGTCATCACCGCCACCGGGTAACCGCCGATGGGAGCCACGTAGGCCGTCACCGCCAAACGGAAATCGGACAGGTTCAAGGCCAAAGGCAGGTAATGGTTGCGCGGCACGGCTGCGGCCACAGTCTTTCCCCCCACCTCCCCTCCATCTCGTCACCGTCTATCGTCAACGTAATCCGGAACGGGGTACTGCCGTCTGTTTCGTTCACATAAATTTCCGGCATCCCCTTTCCTCCGGACGAGAGCACAGCCTGTCCGTCGTCCCCCGTGCCGTACAAATCCATGGGAGCAGCCCCCACTGTGCGGTCGAGTGTGAAAAGGCGTGTCCTGTCGAACGACACCGTGCCCGCACTCCCGCCCTCGAACAAGGCGACGCGGTCGGCAAAGTCCCCGATGGAGAGCGAAGTCACACGCACGTCCCCTCCTTTGTCGTTCGTCAACCGGGGACGCACCTTCCCGACGAGGCGCACCAATTCGAGGCGCACCGTCCCGTCGCTCACAGGTATGCTCACTTCGCGCCGCGCTGCCATGGGGATAAAAACGTCTGCCAAATTTATTTT
>OGOM01002373.1_pt1 | contig 11314 bp, 8 predicted proteins | sample 1552681 | NCBI WGS metagenome assembly OGOM01 (sample SAMEA2580188, study PRJEB22360) | human gut metagenome | biome: human gut; feature: human-associated habitat; material: faeces | place: Denmark | collected 2008/2010 | reverse complement strand
TAACGATAATATATGTTTCTTCATCTACTTCTACATCTGTGCCTGCATATTTAGAATAAATAACCTTCTGTCCAGGCTCTACATGCATCTCAACTTCTTTGCCATCTATAACTCCACCAGGTCCTACTGCAATTACTTCTGCAATTTGTGGTTTTTCTTGTGCTTGACTTGACAATATTATTCCACTCTTTGTTGTTTCTTCCTTTTCTTTCATTTTTATTAATACTCTATCTGATAATGGTTTTATCATAATATTACCTCCTCTATTAGTGCTATGTTTTAATAGCTTTTTTACATTAGCACTCTTTTTGCTTGACTGCTAATAATATATACCCTATTTTTTCCTTTGTCAATAGTTTTATTTATTTTTCACAAAATCTTCACATTCATAATAATTATATGTTCATTATATAAAAAATAGACCCATAATTTGAGTATTTTCAAACTATAAGTCTATTTTTGTTAAATTGTTATTTCTTTACATTCAATCTGTTTATATTTAACTTTACATGTGTCAAATAATCTTTTTGATGCAATATTTTCATCTGTTCCATTATACTTATCTGACAAATATATTACTTCTTTTATTCCTGATTGAATTATTAATTTTGCACATTCATTACATGGAAATAAGTCTACATATATTTTTGCATTTTCAAATTCTTTTTTTGTTCCTCTATAATTTAAAATTGCATTCATTTCTGCATGACATACATATGGATATTTTGTATAAATTTTTTCTCCATCTCTTGCCCATGGAAAATTTTCATCTTCAAATCCATTTGGTGCTCCATTATATCCTATTGATAATATTCTATTATCATTACTTACAATACATGCTCCAACCTGTGTTCCGGGATCCTTAGAACGCATTGCCGCTAAAAAAGCCACGCCCATAAAGTATTCGTCCCAAGTCAAATAATCATTTCTTTTATTTCCTGATTCTTTACACTTTTCTTGCCATTTTTCAAATTCATTATTCATAAAAATTTATTCCTTTCTTATATTAGAATAATTTATTTTACATTTTTTGCTGCTCTAACTAATCCTATAAATAATGGTGCTGGTCTATTAGGTCTTGATTTTAATTCTGGATGGAATTGTCCTGCAATAAAATATGGATGTTCTTTATATTCTACTATTTCAACTAATTTTCCATCTGGTGATGTTCCAGAACATATTAAACCTGCTTTTTCTAACCTTTCTTTATATTCATTATTATATTCATATCTATGTCTGTGTCTTTCTGAAATTTGCTCTTTTCCATATAATTCTTTTGCTAATGTTCCTTCTTTTAATATACATGGATATGCTCCTAAACGCATTGTTCCACCTTTTTTATCTATTCCTATTTGATCATCCATTATATGTATAACTGGATTTGTTGTTTTTTCATTAAATTCTGCTGAATTAGCATCTTTTAATCCTAATACATTTCTTGCAAATTCTACAACTGCCATTTGCATACCTAAACATATTCCTAAGAATGGAATTTTATTTTCTCTAGCATATCTAATTGTTTCTATTTTTCCTTCTATTCCTCTATTTCCAAATCCACCTGGAACTATTATTCCTTGTAATCCTTTTAATTTTTCTTGTGCTGTTTCTCTATTTATTGTTTCACAATCTATTAATTTGATATTAACTTTTACTTTATTAGCAAATCCTGCATGATGTAAACTTTCTATTACTGACAAATATGAATCTTCTAGTTGAATATATTTTCCTACTATTCCTATATTTACAGATTCATCTCCTATGCTTCTTATATTATCTATCATTTTTTGCCATTCTGTATTATCTGGAACATATCTATCTAATCTCATATGATTACATACTTCTCTTGCTAACCCTTCTTCTTCAAGCATTAGTGGTACTGCATATAAATTGTCTGCTGTTTTATTTTGTATTACACTACTTTTTCTTACATTACAAAATAGTGCTAATTTTTCTCTTATTGTGTCTGGAATATCTTGTTCTGTTCTACATACTAAAATATTGGGTTGTATTCCTAAGCTTTGTAATTCTTTTACAGAGTGTTGCGTTGGTTTTGATTTTATTTCATTTGAACCAAATATGTATGGTAATAATGTTACATGTATATATACTACATCTTCAGGATTTTTCTCTAATCCTACTTGACGGATTGCTTCTATTATTGATAATCCTTCTATATCTCCAACTGTTCCACCAACTTCTGTTATAACTATGTCTGTATCTGTATTTTCAAAACTATATATTCTTTCTTTTATTTCATTTGTTACATGTGGTATTACTTGTACTGTTTTCCCTAAATAGTCTCCTCTTCTTTCTTTTTCAATTACTGTTGAATATACTTTTCCCATTGTTACACTTGAATGTTGTGTTAAGTTTTCATCAATAAATCTTTCATAATGTCCTAAGTCTAAATCTGTTTCTGCTCCATCATCTGTTACGAATACTTCTCCATGTTCATATGGACTCATTGTTCCTGGATCAACATTTAAATATGGATCAAATTTTTGAATTGTTACTTTATATCCTCTATTTTTTAATAATCTTCCTAGTGATGCAGCTGTTATTCCCTTTCCTAATCCTGATACTACTCCTCCTGTTACAAATACATATTTTACAGACATTATTCCTCCTATCCGCCTTTCGGCTTACACATTAATCAACATTCCTACATTATTTTCAACATTATACAGTCATAAATTGCAAATTTCCACATTTTTTTATAATTAAATCTGTATTAATTCTGATACATTTATTTCATTTTATAATCGTTAATAAAATGTCTTTTCTATGGCAGATATGACGTATTCTGACTTAATATTATTAAGCTGGACGATATTAATATTAGTTATCTTATCTTTATTAATATAACCATTAATAATATCCTCCCCTTTATCATTCTTCTCATATCTGAACTCGGTATCTGATATGGTGAGAGCTATTCCCTGTCCTGTATATTTGGAATATGCTTCCTTTAATGTCCATATTCTAAGAAAACGGTTCTCATCTTCGCCAATCCACCGACATTCATTATCAGTAAAAAATCTTCTGGCAACCTTTAAATAATTCTTTCTTGTATGCTCTATATCCACACCAACTGCATTTTCTGATATGGCACATACAACATAATCTCCTGTGTGGGAAAGATTAAAATGTATATTCTTATCCGCATACTCCGGCTTATTATTCGCAGTAAGTTTGATATCATAATCATAAGCCTTATCATATCCGCTGATAAGCTTATTTATATCTATATCATATTCCGAATTACTTTCCCATAAATGTCCTGCGTGGATATTCTCTCTTTCCCGCTTGGAAGCCTCAATTAGATAATTCTTATCTACACAATTCCCAGTTATATAATTATGAGCTATATAATTCCCAGCTTCATAGTCCTTTGTCGCATAATTAAGAAGAAGCCCTGCAACAAGGCTTCTCCTCTTATCTTCCATATATTGATATCTGTCAATCTTCTCCTGCCTGTACTCTGGCACAAGCATTTTCCCAGTGTTAAACATATCCTCGGTTACATCAGATATGTCCGTTATATACAATCTCATATTCTTCCTATGCTGTTGCTGTATCGAACTGGCTCTCATATAAGTTCTTATAAAATCCGCCAGCCGCAAGCAGTTCTTCGTGATTACCCTTTTCTATAATATGTCCGTCTTTCATAACAAGTATAACATCTGCTGACTGTATTGTAGAAAGCCTGTGGGCAACTATAAAGCTTGTTCTTCCTTCCATAAGCTTGTTAAATGCGTTCTGAATTTTTATTTCAGTTCGGGTATCTATAGATGAAGTTGCCTCATCAAGAATAAGCATTGGTGGTCTTGTAAGCATAATTCTTGTTATGCACAAAAGCTGCTTCTGCCCCTGTGAAAGACTTCCTCCGTCCTCACCAATCACTGTATCAAACCCATTAGGAAGACGCTTTATAAATCCGTATGAGTATGAAGCCTTAGCTGCCTCAATAATCTCTTCTTCTGTGGCATCCGGCTTTCCCATAGTGATATTCTCCCTGATAGTTCCTGCCTTAAGCCATGTTTCCTGTAATACCATACCAAAACCGTGTCTTAATGAATATCTTGTCATATTCCTTATATCAACACCTGATACATCTATGCTTCCTGAATTAACATCATAAAACCTCATTAAAAGGTTGATTACTGTTGTCTTACCACAGCCTGTAGGACCTACAATCGCAATCTTCTGTCCCTTCTTAACGTGAAGTGTGAAGTCCTCTATAAGCTTTCTGTCTGGTGTGTATGAGAAGTATACGTTATTAAGGTCTACCCTGCCATCAATATCTGTAACACTAACTGCTGATGGTGCATCTGGAATTTCTGGTTCTTCCTCTATAAGCTCGAACATTCTTCCTGCACACGCAATGGCATTCTGAAGCTCTGTTATAACGCCTGATATTTCATTAAAAGGCTTAGTATACTGTGTAGCATAACTTAAGAAGCTTGATAACTGTCCAACTGTTATGCCTCCGCCTATTGCAGAAAATGCACCTGCAACAGCTACTGCTGCATACACAAGGCTGTTGACAAATCTCGTCGATGGGTTAGTTATTGATGAGAAGAATATAGCTCTTAAAGAATACTTCTGTAATCTTTTATTAATCTCGTCAAATTCTTCTACTGCCCTTTCTTCATAGCCGTATGCCTTTACAACCTTCTGTCCGCCAATCATCTCATCAATAAATGCCGTCTGCTCACCTCTTGTTTCTGATTGGAGCTTGAACATTGAAAATGTCTTCTTAGCAATAAAGCTTGCAACAAATAATGAAACCGGGGTTATAACAACAACTACAAGTGTAATCTTTACATTTATTGTAAGCATAAATATAAGTGTTCCTGCAATTGTAAGCACACCTGAAAAGAACTGTGTAAATCCCATTAAAAGACCATCTGCGAACTGGTCAACATCGGCAATTACACGGCTTACAATATCACCATATGACTGTGCGTCAATATATTTAAGAGGAAGCTTCTGTAACTTTTCCATAGCCTCATCTCTTATATCTCTTGTAACGTGGTAAGTTATCTTATTATTGCATATATTCATTATCCACTGTGACAGTGCTGTTATGGCAACAACAATTCCTATTGTTATAAGCACCTTTGTTATGCCTGCAAAATCAACATTGCCCGGTCCTATAATATGGTCAATTCCTCTACCAACAAGAATTGGCACATACAATGTAGAAGCAACTGTTACAGCAGCCATAAGGATTGATATAACAAGAAATCCACTATATTTCTTTATTCTTTTTAATACTTTGCCAAGCGTAGACTTCTGCGCTTCTCTTTTATCCTTATTATCTTTCATAACTAATCTCCATTCTGACCTATGACTTGAACTGTGAATTATATATTTCCCTGTATACTTCACAATTCTCCAAAAGTTCTGTATGTGTACCTATTCCTGCAACCTCACCATCATCAAGCACGATAATTTTATCTGCGTGCATAAGTGATGCTGAACGCTGTGATACTATAAATACTGTAGGATTATTAGGCATCGTTCTTATAGACTTTCTAAGTGCCGCATCTGTAGCAAAGTCCAGAGCTGATGCACTGTCATCAAGAATAAGGACATCTGGCTTTTTAACAACTGCCCTTGCAATTGTAAGTCTTTGTCTTTGTCCACCTGAAAGGTTCTTACCACCCTGTTCAATCATATAGTCAAGGCGGCCTTTCTTCTTATCAACGAATTCCTTCGCCTGTGCTATTGCAAGTGCATCATCTATCTCTTTATCTGTAGCATCTGCCTTAGCCATCTGGATATTCTTTCTTATGCTTCCTTTGAATAATACTGCCTTCTGCATTACTATTCCGACTTTGTCCCTTAACTGTTCTATATTAATATCTTTAACATTAGTTCCATTTATTAATACTTCGCCACTGGTTGCATCATAAAACCTTGGTATAAGTCCGACAAGACTTGACTTACCTGAACCAGTACCACCTATTATACCGATAGTCTGTCCCCTGTAAGCCTTAAAATTAACGCCGGCAATACTTGTATCACCAGCTCCATTATACTTAAGGGCAACATTCTTAAATTCTACGACAGGAACATTTTCTTTATCTGCTGATAAATCCATACTGCCATCCTTCATACTTGGCTGCACTTCAAATATTGACTCAATTCTTCCTGCACAGGCAAGAGCCTTAGTTATATTAATTACAAGATTAGCAAGCTTGATAAGCTCAACAAGTATCTGTGACATATAATTGTAAAGGGCTACAACCTGTCCCTGTGTAAGACTACCCTGATTAACTCTTATTGCACCAACCCATATGAGTGCAATTATTGAAACATTAACAACTGTGTAAGTAAGAGGATTCATAAGACCTGAAATCTTACCTACGAACTTCTGCATATGATTAAGTTCTTCATTCTTATTCTTAAACCGTGCAAGTTCATCGTCCTGCTTATTAAATGCTCTTATTACTCTTACACCTGTAAGATTTTCCCTTGTTATTCCAAGGATTGTATCAAGACCTGCCTGTACCTTCTTATATAAAGGTCTTGTTCCTATCATAATTCCAAATACTATAACGGCAAGGACTGGTATAGCTGCGACAAATATAAGTGCCGCCTTGACATCTATTGTAAATGCCATAATCATAGCACCAAATACAATAAATGGAGAACGTAAGAATAATCTTAATACAAGATTAACACCATTCTGAATCTGGTTAATATCACTTGTCATTCTTGTCATAAGAGTTGACGTTCCAATGTCGTCCATCTCCGTGAACGAAAGTGACTGTATATGCTTGAATAAAGCATGCCTTATTCCTGTAGCACAGCCAACTGCCGCCTTGGCACTGAAATACTGTGCTGTTATTGAACATACAAGACCTATAATTGCAAGGCCTAAAAGCATAAGGCACATTTTTACTATATAAGCTGTGTCCTGCTGTCCTATGCCCCTGTCAATTATAGAAGCAACTACCAATGGAACGAATAACTCAAAAAGTGCTTCAAGCATTTTAAAAAGTGGTGCTAACACACACTCTTTTTTTAATTCTTCCAGATACTTTAGAATCATCTTCATTACTCTTTACCTCACTTGTCCTTATCTTTAAACAGCCAATGGATTATCTTACTCTAAATCTATAAGCTCTGATAAAAGATTCTCATATGCATACGCTCTCTTGCTCATAAAATATTGATTATACACTTCATAATTATAATATGAATGTTCATACTGTCTTGAATACAGATGAGCAAGGTCTACCTTCCGTGTAAATGAAAGTTCTTTGTTATTATACCACCAGTCAGCAATATTCAGCATTTTAATTGCAATTATTCCAACAATACCGCCCTTGACTTTTAAAAGCAGATTATAATCATATACTGAATCAAGAAAATATCTGTACAGATAATACATAAGAAGCTGTTCATATTCAGTTTCATCTTCCTTGTGGTATTCGTCAAATTCCTTCACAACAGCCCTGAACTGCTCTGCACTTGTACATTCCTCAAAGAAATTATTAACTTCCTCTGTGTATATATTCCAATCTTTATTAATAACTTCCATTCCCTCAAAACTTTCAAAGAACTTTCTTATATGCTTATATGTATCTTTCTTTCCAGCAGCAATACGCCTTGCCCTGTTTAACTTATTTTCCCTGTAGGCTTCCTTGGCAAAACGTCCACATACACCTACTATAAGTTCATCTCTTTCTCTATCAAGATAATCCTGTATATTCCTTGCAAACATCAGTATAAGCACGCATCTTTCCATTATCGTGTAATCTCTGTCCGTGGCTATATTATATGCTATAATTCTTGCCTGCCTTAACTGTACAAAGGTAAGCGGGTCTATATCATTGTAGCTGTTAATCTGCTCCCTGTTCTTTACCTCTCTGAATTTAAGCTCGCCCTTATATCCTAATATAAGCTCACCTGCTGTCTTACAGGATGGTGCAATTCCAATCTCCCTTGTATTGCCATATTCATTAATAAATCTGGGAAACTCTGCACACGTTTCACACAGCGAATCCTTACCAAGCTTGATATAAATCTCACACAAATTCTTCTTATTAAGAAATGGACATCTTCCCTCTTTTAGCGTAAATGTACAGCCACCATCTTCAGATGGCACCATAACACTTCTTAACTTATTGCCAAATGACCCAATTACTCTCCTATACTGCTTGTACGACTCTTTATCAACATCAACATCCCAGCCTGCACAGCATGTATCCGTACATTCTCCCGCTATACATTTAAAATTCTTATAATAATCTGGTGTAACTATCTTCATTTAAGCCTGCTCTGCCTTTCTTTTAGTGTACTTCTACTTTATATATCCTAAGCTATTCATACAATTTAACCCTTTATATTTTCTAATATTCGTGTATTTTCTAAACCTGCTGTGTCTTTCTGCCTGTTATAAGTGAATATATTGAAGTTATTGTAAGCACAGCAAATACTGCAACTCCAATAAAAAATGTATAGAACATATAAGGATTATTCTGTAAAAACACTGCAGCTGACGATGTATACACATCATTAAGTGTCACGCTTACTCCAAGTATATTGGCATACTGTGGATATTTCACCATTGTAAGCATTGCAAAATAATACACAGCTATAAGCTCTGGCACACTGCATACAAGTGAAACAGCTATGCTTATTGTCCTTATAATAAATGTATTATTATTCACCAGCTTTCTTGCAAGCACGCTGAATACTACCGAAGCCACCATAAATACCATAAACATAACATAATCATCAACCATCGAAGCTACCCTGTTAAACATATCTTCTCCGGATATTCCCTTATAAGTAATCATCAGCACATAGAAATTATATATCGTCCTTATTCCCATAAAAAATGCACCAATAATAACAACCCTGAATATAATATTTATAATCTTATTATCATTATTCTTCATATAATTCCTCATCTCCTTTAGTAATCACGCTATCTTTATATTTTACATTATTTCTAATATAATTCAATATTTATAATTTTACTTTTTATCATTGAAATATGATACATAATCTGTGTATAATTATAACATTATAATTAAACGAAAGGATTAAAATGATGAACACTAAAAAGCTCTCAACATTCAAACGCCTTTTTATGCTCTCTGTTGTGCTTGTGTTAAGCCTTGCAAGTACATTGACACTTACTGCCTGTGGCAGTAAAATTCCAGAGAACACTGTATTTTCAGTAGATGACCTTGCTGGAAAGTCAGTCGGCGTACAGCTTGGAACTACAGGTGACATATATGTTTCCGATATGGAATCTGATGGTTCAGGAACTAAGGTTGAACGATACAATAAAGGAAATGATGCAATTCAGGCTCTTAAGCAGGGCAAGATTGATGCTGTTGTAATTGATGCACAGCCAGCTAAAGCATTTGTTGCTGCTAACAACGAACTTATGATTCTTGATGAAGAATTTGTTACAGAAGAATATGCTATATGTATTGCCAAGAACAATTCATCACTAACAGAAAAAGTCAATGAGGCGTTAAATGTCCTTATTGCCAACGGAACAGTTAATACAATTATCAATAATTATATTGGTGAAAATGCCTCTAAAGAGGCATATGTACCTACAAGCTCAGGTTCTAACGGAACTCTTACTATTGCTGTTAACGCTTACTTTGAACCTTATGAATATTACAGCAATGGCAAGGTGTGTGGTATTGATGTCGATATTTCCAATGCCATAGCTGATTACCTTAATATGAAGATTGATGTTGAAGATATGGAATTTGATTCAATTATTACTGCTGTATCTTCTGGAAAAGCAGATTTTGGTATATCTGGTATTACTGTTACAGAAGAACGTCTGAAGAATATTGATTTCTCAATCCCTTACACAACTTCAAGCCAGGTTGTTATCGTAAGAAATAATGATGTTAAAGCTTCTGGTTCTAGTTTTGCTGATAAATTCAAGAGTGATTTCATTGATGATGCAAGATACCAGTATCTTCTCACAGGTTTAAGAAATACTCTTATTATTGCAATATGTGCCGCACTTATCGGTATTGTAATAGGTTTCCTTATTGCAATCGTACGTTCTAACCACGATAAGACAGGTAAGATGAAGGTGCTTAACTTCCTCTGCAACATTTATCTCACAGTTATACGAGGAACACCTACAATGGTACAGCTGCTTATTATATACTATGTAATATTCAGCTCAGTACATATTAACAAGATTGTTGTTGCACTCCTTGCCTTTGGTATTAACTCTGGTGCTTATGTTGCCGAAATCTTCCGTTCAGGTATTATGTCAATTGACAACGGACAGTTTGAGGCCGCACGAAGCCTTGGTCTTAACTATAGACAGACTATGATTCAGGTAATACTTCCACAGGCATTTAAGAATGTACTTCCAGCACTTGCCAATGAATTTATCGTACTCTTAAAAGAGACATCAATAAGTGGTTATATCGGTCTTAACGACCTTACCCGTGGCGGTGATATTATCCGAAGCATAACTTATGATCCAATGCTTCCACTTTTCGGTGTTGCACTTATATATCTTGTACTTGTTGTGATTCTTTCATCACTTGTAAAGAAACTTGAAAGGAGATTAAGAAGCAATGAACGACACTAATGTAATTCTTGAAGTAAAAAATCTTAAAAAGACATTTGGCGACCACGTTGTACTTAAGGACATTAATACAACTATTACCAAGGGCGAAGTTATTGCCATAATAGGTCCTTCCGGCTGTGGTAAATCTACATTTTTAAGATCACTTAATCTACTTGAAGTTCCTACCTCAGGACATATCATATATGAGGGCAATGACCTCACAGAAAAGGGTGTAAATGTTGATAAATTAAGACAGAGCATTGGAATGGTATTCCAGCATTTTAATCTCTTTCCTAATATGACAATCAAGAAAAATATCACTCTTGCACCTACACAGTTAGGACTTATGAGCAAAGAAGATGCTGACAAGAAAGCCTTAGAGCTTCTTGAACGTGTTGGCCTTTTAGACAAAGCTGACTCTTACCCTGATATGTTATCTGGTGGACAGAAGCAGCGAGTTGCAATAGCAAGAGCTCTTGCTATGAACCCAGAAATTATGTTATTTGATGAACCTACTTCTGCCCTTGACCCTGAGATGGTTGGTGAAGTACTTGCAATTATGAAAGAGCTTGCCGCAGATGGTATGACTATGATGGTAGTTACACACGAGATGGGCTTTGCAAGGGAAGTCGCTACACGCTGTATGTTCATTAATGAAGGTATGATTGAAGAGGACGAAGCTCCTAAGGAATTCTTTGATAACCCAAAGAGTGCACGACTTAAAGATTTCTT
>OGOM01002362.1_pt1 | contig 11367 bp, 11 predicted proteins | sample 1552681 | NCBI WGS metagenome assembly OGOM01 (sample SAMEA2580188, study PRJEB22360) | human gut metagenome | biome: human gut; feature: human-associated habitat; material: faeces | place: Denmark | collected 2008/2010 | reverse complement strand
CAAATATCTGTCTTAATGGTGGAACAGACGGATACCCGTAAACGCCATTGCTATACCATACTTATCGCAAGTCTCGATAACATGATCATCGCGTACCGAACCGCCTGCCTGCGCTATAAACTCCACGCCACTCTTGTGCGCGCGCTCAATATTATCACCAAAGGGGAAGAAAGCGTCAGAGCCCAGTGCAACCCCTCTTAAAGTATCCAGCCAGGCACGTTTCTCCTCACGGGTCAGCACCTCCGGCTTCTCCGTGAAAAACTGCTGCCAAACACCGTCGCGCAGCACGTCGTCATGCTCCTCACTGATGTACACGTCAATGGTGTTGTCGCGGTCAGGACGGCGGATGCCCTCCTTAAACGGCAGATTCAGCACCTTCTCGTGCTGACGCAGATACCAGATGTCCGCCTTGTTGCCCGCAAGACGCGTGCAGTGGATGCGGCTCTGCTGGCCGGCGCCAATGCCGATGGCCTGACCGTCCTTCGCATAGCAAACGGAGTTCGACTGCGTATATTTCAGCGTGATGAGGGAGAGCACTAAGTCAAGCTTTGCGTCCTCCGGAATTTCTTTGTTTTCCGTCACAAGATTTGTCAGCATGTCCGCGTCGATTTTCAGCTCGTTTCTGCCCTGCTCAAACGTGATGCCGAAAACATCCTTGTGCTCAATCGGCTCCGGCTTGTAATCCGGGTCAATCTCGACGACATTGTACGTGCCCTTACGCTTTGTCTTTAAAATTGCAAGCGCTTCGTCCGTGTAGCCCGGTGCAATGATGCCGTCGGAAACTTCACGTGCCAACAGCGTTGCGGTTTCCTTATCGCATACGTCGGAAAGCGCTGCCCAGTCGCCGTAGGAGGACATTCTGTCCGCGCCGCGGGCTCTTGCATATGCCGTCGCGATGGGAGAAAGCTCCAGATCGTCCACAAAATAAATCTTTTTCAGCGTGTCGCTCATCGGCTTTGCCACAGCTGCGCCCGCCGGGCTCACGTGCTTAAAAGAGGCCGCCGCCGGCATGCCGGTTGCCGCTTTCAGCTCTTTTACAAGCTGCCAGGAGTTGAACGCATCCAAAAGATTGATATAGCCCGGTCTGCCGTTCAAAACGCGAATCGGCAGGTCGCGACCGTCGTTCGTAAAAATTTTCGCCGGCTTCTGGTTCGGGTTGCAGCCGTATTTCAGTTCCAGTTCTTTCATAGTTTCCCCTCCGAAAAATCACTTATTCTTGTTGACGATGCGGGTCTCAATCTTGCCCGTCTTCAAATTGATGAAGCGCGTGAACAAGGAGACCTTGTTGTCTTCGTTCAGGTTCGTCCACAGGTCATTCGTAAACGTGTCGATGTCGCCCTCAATCTTCACCGGCTTCGGCTCGCCCTCAAAGGACGGCAGCGGATTGCCATCGGTCTTGTAGGTATGGATGAAATGACCCAGACCTGCACGCGGTGCATCGTATTCAAAGAAAAAGCGCTTGTTGCAAGCCGGATCGCCGTCAAAGCTCTTGAGAATCGACAGCTCGTAAGCGCCGTTCGGCTCGACAACGCCGGAAATGCGCGGGGTGTAGTTCGGGCCGTCCGGCTCAAACTGACGGGTGCGCAGCGCTTCAATATAGCTCTTGCCTGCTGCCAGACCGTCACGAACCGTGTCGGTCTGATCGCCGTTTGTGACGATGGTTGCGCCGTTGAATGCGCGAACCGGATGATAAATAATCAGGGACGGATCCACCATCTTAGACGGATCAAACGCCTCTGTGCGGATGCCGTCCTCGGTCTCAGCGAAAATGCGATTGCGGCTGTTTTCGCTGCGGCCCATGATAAAATATGCAATCACTGCGTTTTTGTCATCTGCGCTGCGGCCCAGAACGATGCCGCGGCCCGGATAGCTGTTTTCGCGCAGCAGTGCGCCAAGATCAAAAATTTCCATGATAAAATCTTCCTTTATACCGTTGCGTGTTATTCAGAAATCGAAACAATCCCGCTGTCGGATACAGACAGCTTGCCCTCGCAGAACAGAGAAACCGCACGCGGGAGCAGGATATGCTCTGCCTGCGCCATGACGCGCTTTTGCAAAATCTCCGGCGTGTCATCCGGCTCAACCGCTACCGCTTTTTGTGCGATAATCGGGCCGCCGTCTGTGATGGCATTGACAAAGTGCACCGTAGCACCGGTTACCTTTACGCCCTGCGCGAGCGCCGCCTCATGAACATGCAGTCCATAGAAGCCATCGCCGCAGAACGACGGAATGAGTGACGGATGTACATTGATAATGCGGTTCTCAAAGTTCTTGCAGAACTCCTCGTCCAGCACGGTCATAAAACCAGCCAGAACAATCAGTCCAATGTCCTGTTCCTGCAAAAACTGCGCCAATGCGCGGCAGTATTCTGCGCCGGAGGCATAGTCCTTCTTGCGGCGCACCACACCGGGAACGCCCGCCTGCTTGGCGCGCTCCAGCGCGTATGCCTTGTCATTGGAGGACACAACGACAGAAACTCTGCCGTTGTGAATATCCCCGCGTGCCTGTGCATCGAGAATCGCCTGTAAATTGGTTCCGCCACCGGAGACCAGAACAGCGATATTTACCATAACTCAACTTCCTTTGCGCCGGTCTTGCACTCGCCGATGATGTAGCCGGTCTCGCCTGCTGCAGCGATTGCTTCCAGTGCCTTGTCTGCCTGCTCCTTCGGAACAGCGACAACCAGACCTGCACCCATATTAAAGGTGTTGTACATGTCATGCTCCGGAATCTTGCCAACTTCCTGAATCATCTTGAAGATGCCCGGGGTCGGCAGAGCAGCCTTCTCGATGGAAACGCTGATGTTGTCCGGCAGCATACGCGGAATGTTCTCATAGAAACCGCCGCCGGTGATGTGGCTCATTGCCTTGACATCTACGGATGCGATCAGAGACTGAATGGTCTTGACATAGATCTTGGTTGGAGTAAGCAGCTCTTCGCCCAGCGTCTTGCCAAACTCGGAGATGTAGCGCTGTACCGACTTCTCATTGATGCCCAGCGTCTTACGCACCAGAGAATAACCGTTGGAATGAACGCCGGAAGAAGCAACGCCGATGAGAACGTCGCCGGCTGCCAGCTTGGTGCCGTCGATCATCTTATCGCGGTCAATCAAACCAACAGAGAAGCCTGCCATGTCATACTCATCTACCGGATAGAAGCCCGGCATCTCAGCGGTCTCGCCGCCGACCAGTGCGCAGCCTGCCTGACGGCAGCCGTCTGCGATACCCTTTACCAGCTCAGCGATGCGCTCCGGATAGTTCTTGCCGACTGCAATGTAGTCGAGGAAGAACAGCGGCTTTGCGCCGCAGCATGCGATGTCGTTGACACACATAGCGACACAGTCAATACCAACCGTGTCATGCTTGTCCATCAGGAACGCCAGCTTCAGCTTGGTGCCGACGCCATCGGTGCCGGAGACCAGAATCGGGTGCTCCATTCCCTGTACCGGCGGTTCAAACATGCCGCCGAAGCCGCCGATCGAACCGAGTACGCCAGGAATATAAGTGCTTTCGACAAACGGCTTCATCTTTTTGACAGCTTCATAACCTGCGGTAACATCTACACCTGCTGCCTTGTAACTTTCAGAACGACTATTAACCATTTTCACCAATCCCACTTTCAAAAATATTCTTTTCAACGGTGTCCGGAACTTCGATCGGATATTCTCCGCTGAAGCATCCGTTGCAGAAGCCGCACGTTGCGCCCACTGCAATTTTGTTTGTTGCCTCCAGAGACAGATAACCCAGAGAATCCACGCCGATCAGCTCACGAATTTCCTCCACCGTTCTGCCATACGCAATCAGGTACTCCCGATCCGGTACGTCTGTGCCGAAGAAGCACGGATGCAGGAACGGAGGAGACGAGATGCGCATATGCACTTCCTTTGCGCCGGCATCCTTGAGGATTTTTACCAGACGCGCACAGGTCGTGCCGCGAACGATGGAGTCATCCACGAGGATGACGCGCTTTCCCTCCAGATTGTTCCGGAGAGCATTCAGCTTGATGCGAACAGAACGCTCGCGCTTGTCCTGACCAGGCTGAATAAAGGTTCGGCCGATATATTTGTTTTTAATCAGGCCTACATCATATGGAATACCTGACGCCTTGGAATAACCAATCGCTGCCGGAATGCCGCTGTCCGGCACACCAACGACGACATCTGCATCCACCGGATATTCCTCTGCCAGATACCGGCCAGCTTCCTGACGGGCAAAGGCAACGGACGCGCCGTCTACGACGGAATCCGGACGGGCAAAATAGATATATTCAAAGACACAGGTCGTATGATCACATTTGATATCGCATTTCATCGAGCGCAGCTCGCCATCTTCGATAACGATCAGCTCGCCCGGCTCAATGTCACGAATAAAGGTTGCACCCAGTGCATCCAGCGCACAGGACTCCGATGCAACCACATAGGAATGCATCAGCTTGCCGATGCACAGCGGACGGAATCCGTGCGGATCACGCGCTGCAATCAGCTTGCGCGGAGACATGATGGCAAGGGAATACGCGCCCTCAATCTTGCCCATCGCATGAAGCACTGCCTGCTCAATGCTGCCGCACTTGAGACGCTCGCGCACGATGGTGTATGCCAGCACCTCGGTATCACTGGAAGAACGGAAAATACCGCCGTCCAGCTCGATTTGTCTGCGCAGCTTGCCCGCGTTGACGAGGTTGCCGTTGTGCGTGATGGCAAGGTTGCCCTTGCAGTGAGTAATACATACCGGCTGTGCGTTTTCGCGCGACGGATGACCGGTTGTGGAGTAACGGACATGTCCTACCGCAATGGTGCCCGGCATGCCGTCCAAAATCTTCTGATTGAACACTTCGTTGACCAGTCCAATGTCCTTATGACACTTGATAACACCGTTGTTGTTGACAGCGATGCCGCATGCCTCCTGTCCTCTGTGCTGCAATGCAAACAGAGCAGTGTAGGCATCATGTGCCGGACTGATCTTGCCAATATCTTCTTTGTTGACGTAAACGCCAAACACGCCGCATTCTTCATGCAGCTTTGCCTGTCCGTCAAACGGCGTGCAGGCCACTTTTCTCATTTTATACTTCATAAAATCCTTCATTCAAAAGCCAAGCGATGGATACTTTGTTGTAAATTAACTGCAATGGATGCGTTCCAGCCGATCCAGAATTTCCTGATAGGCATCTATGGTATTGCTCAAATCGCGGCGAAAGCGGTCTTTTCCCAGCTTTCTGCCAGTCTCGGCATCCCACAAGCGGCTGGTATCCGGAGAGATTTCATCCGCCAGCACAATCGAGCCGTCCGGCAGACAGCCAAATTCCAGCTTGCAGTCGATCAGGCGAATTCCCGCCCGAAGCAGCTGCTGCTTTAAGATTTTGTTGATGCGAAACGCCAGCCGGTCTATTTCGTCCAGCATTTCCGGTGTGCACAGCTCCAGCGCAAACACATGAAACCGGTTAATCATCGGATTGCCGAGCAGCGCCGCCTTATAGCGGTATTCCAGCACCGGAGAACGGAGACGTGTGCCCTCCGGCTGTCCAATCAACGTAGACAGCTTGCCGGCAACGACATTGCGAACGATAATCTCCAGCGGAATCATGCGCACCCTTCGGACGACAGTTTCCCGTTCGGACATCTGCCGCACCAGATGCGTCGGAACGCCTTCGCGTTCGAGCATCCGCATGACCGCATTGGAGATATGATTGTTGACCGCACCTTTTTCATCTTTATAGGCAACGATGAGACGCGCCGGATCATTGGTCGCATATACTTTTTTGGATTTTCCCTCGTACAGCAAATCTTGTTTTTCCATGCGGTCCCTCCTGCCTCAAACAATCGGTGCTTTTTGTTTACTTCGCGAATTGCGCGCGAATCTTCGCGTCCTTTGCTTCAACCTTCTGCGCCATCTCAGCCTTGAATGCGTCCAGCTTGGAAGCCAGCTCCGGCTCACTCAGAGCCAGCATCTGAACAGCGAGGATTGCGGCGTTCTCCGCACCATTTACACCAACAGTGGCAACCGGAATACCGGACGGCATCTGAACAATGGAGAGCAGGCTGTCCAAACCGTCCATGAACGAGGACTTGATCGGAACACCGATAACCGGAAGGGTTGTCTGTGCAGCCAGCACGCCGCCCAGATGCGCTGCCTTGCCGGCTGCCGCGATGATGACGCCATAGCCGTCTGCTGCTGCGTTCTTGGACAGAGCCTCTGCAGCTGCCGGTGTGCGGTGTGCGGATACGATGCGAACATCATACGGCACGCCGAAGGCATCCAGCTTGTTGACGCAGCCCTCCATTACCTTCAGATCGCTGTCAGAACCCATAACAATGCATACTTTTTTCATAATCATGCTCCTTTATGATACTGATCCAAACTGAGATTCGACAAAAACAACAGGACACCGTATTTTGCGTATACGATGTCCTGTTTAATCATTGCTTTATTCTCCAGTGATCCCCAGCCATACAGACGCAGAAAGTCCGCGACGAAAACCCTGCTGTGCGCAGGATGCTCCTCTTGCACTGTGGTTCAGGCTTGCTGCGAACATGTCACCGGCTCCTTTCTGCCCATTATGGAAAAGGGATCGCTATCTCACCTTTATTGTATTACAGACTCCCTGCAAGTTCAATAGGAAGTTTGATTTATGTAAAAATCTTGTTAGAATGACCAACCTTTTTCGAGGAAGTTCGTCATTTTTTTATACTGTTTCCCCGCCACACCGACTTGACAGCGCGGATCAATCCGACTCAATCAGATGGATCAGCCGTCTGCAGATTTCATCATTGTATTCGTGCAGGTCGTCTTTTGTCTTTTGCGTCCGCTGCATATGCAGCAGAGCATCCTGAATATCCTCGGTTCCCTTGAGAGAAATATTGTATTTTTCCAGTCGCTTCGGGAAGATGAGCGGCAGGCCAAGCGCCTTCGCCTCCCACAGAACCATTCCCTGTCCCTCATAGCGGGACTCCAAATAAAAGGCGTCCATTTTATTGAGATACGGGTACGGATTGGACTGATAGCCCATGAAATGCACGACATGTTCCAGTCCGTTGCGCTTCGCCTGCTCGACAAGTGCCTGATGATCCGGACCGTCACCGAAGATATACACGGCGAGATCCTTGCGCTTTTCACACACTTCCTTGAGCTGATCCAGCATAATATCATAGCCCTTCTGATGATACAGATGACCCATGGATGCAATATTAAACTTATTGGGATCAACGTCAAAATCAATCGGCTTATCGCACTTTTCAAAAATTTCGTGCGTATCAATCAAATTCGGAATGGCCGTCACTTTTGCATTTTTTAATCCGGTTTTGTTTTTGAACGGCTGAATGATGCCGTCAGATACCGCAACAAATTCCGAAAAGCGATGGAACTTGGAGTGGAAAAACGTCCACAGAATGCGGTACTTTTTTTCCTCTCGGTACTTGATTTCCATATCGTTGTGAATCCACATGACGCGCTTTTTCGCCGGAACCGTCAGTGCGCCGAATGCGCAGTCCTGCTGATAATTGCTGAAATCAATCGCCACGTCATACGGTTCGGTTGTGGCAAATTTGAACCGCGGCATCAGCTTCATAATCGCGCCAAACGGAACGATGCGGAAATAATACGGAAACGCCTTGAGATAATGAATTTGAATATGCGGCCGAATATCCGAAAGATCAAAAAATACATCCCGATCGAACAGATAGACATCCACGTCATACTTGTCCATTGCTTCCAGACTCATCAGGTTGACCAACGATTTCTGTATGCCGCCGACATGCAGATCGCTCTGGAAAATTGCGATTCGCTTTTTCTGCTGTCTCATTGTCTTCTGCCCCTCACTTGCTTGATTGGATTGATGTGTATACGTGCCGTGCAGCAGCTTGCGTGCTTCATGGAGATTTTTGCTTTCTTCGTTGGTCAGCACTTGCGCTGCCTGCTGCCATTTGCTGCGTTCCTGTGCCTGCATACAGCGGTCTATTTGTTTTTGCAGCTGCCGTGCCGTCACCGATTCGATGTGCAGCAGCGCGTCTGCGCATCCGATGGATTTCAAAAATCCATCTACCTTCATATCATATGAGACGCCAACACTCGGCACGCCGTTTTCCACGGCAAAAATCAACGAATGCAGCCGCATACCGATCATTGCTTTCATGTGCGCCAGCACCGATACGGTTTCACTGATTTCCAACTGCTCCGAAATCAGATAATACGGACAGTTGAGCTTATCAATGACCTTCTTCGCCGCCTGACAATCATTGGGATATTCAATCGGCACGAACACCGGAATCAAGCCATAGGCTTTGTATGCATATTCCAGTGCCTCCGCGATATTTTCTACCGCCTCATCAAAGCCCTTCCACTGCCGCAAACCGAGACCGAGATATTCGCCGTCCGCCGGAATGCCCAAATATTCGAGCAGCTTGTTTCCCTGCTCCTGATCCAATTGGTGAATGCTGATGGTCGGGTCTGCCGTACACAGCATTTTGGGCTTTCTGACACCCATATACCCCAATTCTCTGCGTGAATCTTCGTCGCGCAGCGTTGCCACATCAACGCAGCGGTCAATAATTTTACCCGCAGCCCAGCGGTGAAATTTGCCGTACACCGGTCCGATGCCGCTGCCGTACATCATAACTTTACAGCCGCGCAGCTTTGCCATCAGCAGTGTCATCAAATAATAATACAACGAACGGCTGGATGTCGCATTCTGAATCAGACTGCCGCCGCCGCTGACAAACAGCTCGGCTTTTCCCACGGCTTGCCAGATTTCTTTAAAATGGAAGGTATGACATGCTGACACGCCAAACCGCCGGCTTGTTTCGGTCGGATTTCTCGAAATCACCCGCATGGGCATGGTTTCGTCCAGCTGCCGCATCTCCTGCATGATGGCACGCAAGATGGCATCATCACCGGCATTTCCCCGACCATATGCACCGCAGATCACAGCACCTCTGCGTTCTTCCTTTTTGTGCGTATGTTTCATTCGTACTCCTTTGGCAAGATGCCAAACGTATCCAAACAGCTGTTTTTCTCACCCAAACAGCTGACTTGTTTATAATTCTAAAAAATCATAGCACACCACTCCCAGAATGTCAACGCGGCTTTTCCTCCGCTTGTTTTTCTGCTATACTAAAAGACAGCAAACAGGAGGGATTTTCATGGATTATTTTGATATGCTGACGGAACAGCGCATTGACAGCGAAACTGCGGATTTGGTCGATGCACTGCTGGAACAGGCACTCCCGTCGCTGCAGCCCTGTGATTGTCCGCTGGAAACCGTGCTCAGGCAGCTTGCAGACAAATACCCGCTCACGGTTCTCCCCCGAGAGAGCACGCACTATGCACAAACTGCGCTCGCTGTCATCGAGTCGGATTTTCCGGAAGACGCGGATTATCTTCCGCACGATTGGGAAGATCGGCTGGAACAGGCGCTCGGTTTAACCGGCACGCTGCACATGCAATTATTCTGTGCGGAAATCAGAGACGAAGGTGCGGGTCACACTTTATATGAGCAGCAGCGCATCCAGTACGAACAGCGCACTGCCGGTTCCGGACAAGTTTGGCGCCGCATGCCGGTGCGTATCTGCGCGGAAACCAATTCCGGCTACTGTCTCGTGACCGGTTCGGAATCGCTGCGCGATGAAATTCTTGCCATGCGCGGCGTTTCTCAGGATGACATCGCACACAGAACGCCTGCGCTCATCGCATATCTTCGCGCACGGCACGACCTGCGGCATAATTCGGAAGCAAGATAAAAAAACAGCGGAGCGCTTGGCACTCCGCTGTTTGTGTTATGCTGCGAATTATTCGTCGTCGTCGATGTCCAGATAGTCTTCCAGCTCATGGAACAGCTTCTTTACCTGATTCGGCTCAATGTCGTCCTCAATAACCAGCTTGAGCGGCTCGTTCAGGCTGAGCAGGAACATACCCAGCAGGGACTTGGCGTCTACCATACCGGACTTGCCATGAATCCATACGTCAAACGGGAACTGGGTAACAATCTTGTTAATCTTCTGAATGTCTTCGGTATTCTTTACGCGAATTGCCTTGGTCATAGTGAAAACCTCCTGAGAATCTTACATTTTTTGCGTGCTCATACGGGTGACAGCACCGCAAATCCATTTTCCAATAGCCTTATTATAGCATACCGCCGGTTCTTTTGAAAGATGAATTTCTCGGTTCCGGCACGCCACAGCAAAATTTCCACAAATTGCCCAATTTTTCACTGCAACTTTTGTTGCATTCTGCATCAGCGAACGAAATTGGTCATGGTGCGCGCACCGGTCTCCGGCGCGTCTACGGTTCCCTTGCCGTGCTCAATCAGCTGAACCAGCCACGCGATATTTCTGCCCAGCTTGCGCATAACTTCTACGCCCTCGGTGTCCTGACAGACCTCGCCCTTCTCCAGACCATGTGCTGCCTGCCAATAATCCGAAGTTGCCATAACCATTTCCATCGTATTCATATACGCATTGAGCTGCTGATAGGTCTCCAGACCGCCGGAACGGCGCAGCGTGACAACTGCCGCACCAACCTTATGATGCAGCTTCGGACCTGCCGCCAAAAAAGCGCGGTCGAGGAAGCACTTCATGCCGCCCGCGATGCCGCCGTAATAAACCGGAGACGCCAAAATAATACCGTCAGCCTCTACCATCTTGTCAATCCAACCGTTTACCTCATCGGTCTGGATGCAATGACCATCACCGCGCTCCAAGCACTGATAGCAAGCCGTACACGGCTTCGCACGCGTGCCTACCTGAATGATCTCCAGCTCAATGCCCTGCTTGCTGAGCTCCTCGCCGATGAGATTCAGACAAATCTCCGTATTGCCGCCTTTGCGCGGACTGCCGTTGAATGCAACTACTTTCATCTTCGTTTCCTCCTAATTTTTCTACGTCTTTTTTTATGTGTATGCGTGTTTTCCCCATCAATAGCTTTGACGTACCACGGCTTTTGTTTACAAACAAAATCTTTGTGTTTGCACTTCATCAAAATCAGATTGAGTTCAAAACCCAAAATCAAGACGATACCGGTCAAATACAGCCACAGCATCAAAATCATAATGGCACTGATCGAACCATACAACGCATCGTACTGACTGATGTTCGTGATATAAAAGGTAAAAATGACTGTGCAGATAATCCACGCCACCAACGTGAACAACGCGCCCGGCAACGCATCTCTGAGCTTCATGATGCAGTTCGGGCACAAATAACACAGAATCAAGATAAACAGGAACATGAGGCCGATGGCAATGAGAAATCGCCCCCATCCCCAAAGCCATGCCAGCTGTTCCGGCAGGCTGATGCTGAGATATTTAAGCACCAGCAGGCGAATTGAACGACCAAAAATCCACAGAATAAAGGTAAAGACAATCGCAAAAATCAAACCTGCC
>OGOM01002359.1_pt1 | contig 11380 bp, 10 predicted proteins | sample 1552681 | NCBI WGS metagenome assembly OGOM01 (sample SAMEA2580188, study PRJEB22360) | human gut metagenome | biome: human gut; feature: human-associated habitat; material: faeces | place: Denmark | collected 2008/2010 | reverse complement strand
CCGGCTTTGCCCAGACCACCATGGTGGGCGGCGGCTACGACCACTGCTACGTCATCGACCGCGCCCGCGGTTCCAGCCAGAGCATCTGCGCCTGGGCCACCAGCGACAAGACCGGCATCAGCATGAAGCTGTACACCACCCAGCCGGGCATCCAGCTGTACACGGCCAACTTCCTGCAGGACTGCCCCAGCCCCGGCAAGGGCGGCAAGCCGCTGCAGAAATACGGCGGCTTTGCGCTGGAAACGCAGCACTACCCCTGCAGCCCCTCCCACCCGGAGTTCCCCTCCACCGCCCTGCGGGCCGGGAAAGTGTTCCGCGCCAACACCACCCTGCGGTTCTTCACCGGCAAACAGTGCGGGAAACTGTAACGACTCAGAACGGACGGCTGCCGGAAACGGACGGTCGTCCGTTTTCTTTCTCCCATTTGCACAAAGAGGGCCATCCATCCATTTGCGGCAGACAAAAAATGCTTTGAAATCAGAAATTGCAAAATTGAAGATGCAACAAAATTGCATGTAAATAAAAACCGCGTCCCTTGATTCTGCGCAGAGAACGTTGTATTCTTTAAGCAGGCCGGGGCACGCCCGGCCGCAGCTGAACAAGTGATAAGTGAGAGAGGTACTGGACTATGGCAATTTTGGTTTCCGGCGGTGCCGGCTATATCGGCAGCCACACCTGCATCGAACTTCTGAATGCCGGCTATGACGTGGTCGTGGCAGATAACTATTATAACGCTTCCCCCGTGGTGCTGGACCGCGTGAAGCAGATCACCGGCAAGGACTTCCGCTTCTACAATGCGGACATGACCAAGCACGAGGACGTGGAGAAGATCTTCACCGAGTGCCCGGACATCACCGCCGTCATCCAGTTTGCCGCTTACAAGGCGGTGGGCGAGAGCGTGTCCAAGCCCATCGAATACTACTATAATAACCTCAACTGCACTCTGGTCATCCTGGACGTGATGCGCCGCCACAACTGCAAGAACTTCGTGTTCAGCTCCTCGGCCACCGTCTACGGCGACCCCGCCAGCGTGCCCATCACCGAGGACTTCCCTGTGGGTGCCACCACCAACCCCTACGGCACCACCAAGGCTTTCACTGAGCGCATCCTGCAGGATGTCTGCAAGGCCGACCCCAGCCTGAACGTGGCCCTGCTGCGCTACTTCAACCCCATCGGTGCCCACAAGTCCGGCCTCATCGGCGAGGACCCCAACGGCATCCCCAACAACCTGATGCCCTACATCGCCAAGGTGGCGGTCGGCAAGCTGGAAAAGGTGCATGTGTTCGGCAACGACTACCCCACCCCGGACGGCACCGGCGTGCGCGACTACATCCATGTGGTGGACCTGGCCCGCGGCCATGTCTGCGCCATCCGCAAGCTGGAGACCGGCTGCGGCCTGTTCATCTGCAACCTGGGCACCGGCAAGGGCTACAGCGTGCTGGAAGTGCTCCACGCCTTTGAAAAGGCCTGTGGCAAGCAGATCCCCTACGTCATCGACCCGCGCCGCCCCGGCGATATCGCTGAGTGCTACGCCGACCCCACCAAGGCCAAGAACGAGCTGGGCTGGGTGGCACAGTACGGCATTGAGGACATGTGCGCCGACAGCTGGAACTGGCAGCAGAAGAACCCCGACGGTTACAACACCGCAAAGTAACGCATGATTTCCAAGAGCCGTGCATTCTCTGAAAAGAGTGCACGGCTTTTTTGGTTACGGAACGATTGGAAATCCCCTCCGCTTCGCTCTGGGGATATTCAGCGGAAAATTTATTTTGATATTGGCGTTTGTCGCGGCCTGCGGGCCGCTCCAAACGCATTTTCACCAGAGGGTCGTAACGGGAAGCGGCATCTGCTGCCGGTAACTGTTCTGCTGTTCCTGCTGCGCGACGGCTGCAAAGCCGGCAGCAGCCGATGCCATCATCCGTAACGACCCCATCTGTGAAAAGGCAAATCCGGCAGGGCCGCAGCCCTGCCGGATTTGCAAACTTAAAAATAGTATTTCCGCTGATATAGCCAGAGCGAAGCGGAGGCTATTTTAAATCGTATTTTCTCTGCTCTTCTATTGACATATTTCGCCAGTTAGCCTATATTACTATTGTTCGCAAAAGCTAACATTTTTCGCTCAAAGGAGCATGAAATATGACACTGAAAGAATTGCAGATCGGCAAGAGCGCGGTGGTGGACACGGTGGGCGGCACCGGGGCCCTGCGGCAGCATTTTCTGGATATGGGCCTTGTTCCGGGGGCGCAGGTCACCCTGATCAAGCTGGCCCCCATGGGCGACCCCATGGAGCTGCGCATCCACGGCTATGAGCTGACCCTGCGCCTGGATGACGCCGCACAGATCGGCATCATCCCCACCGAAAAGGTCCCGGCGGCCCCCGCTTTGGTGGATGATAAGATGGTGGACCACCCGGGTCTGGGTGAGGGCGGCAAGTACCACATCAAAAAGGGCGAGCATCCCCTGCCGGACGGCACGACCCTGACGTTTGCGCTGGCCGGCAATCAGAACTGCGGCAAGACCACCCTGTTCAACCAGCTTACCGGTTCCAACCAGCATGTGGGCAACTTCCCCGGTGTGACGGTGGACCGCAAGAGCGGTGCCATCAAGGGCCACCCGGAAACGGAGGTCACCGATCTGCCGGGCATCTACTCCATGTCGCCCTACTCCAGCGAGGAGATCGTCACCCGGCAGTTCATCATCGGCGAAAAGCCCACCGGCATCATCAACATCGTGGATGCCACCAACATCGAGCGCAACCTCTACCTGACCATGCAGCTCATGGAGCTGGACACCCCCATGGTGCTGGCCCTGAACATGATGGACGAGATGCGCGGCAACGGCGGCACGGTGCGCATCAACAAGATGGAATCCATGCTGGGCATCCCGGTCATCCCCATTTCGGCTGCCAAGAATGAGGGCGTGGACGAGCTGGTGGACCATGCCGTGCATGTGGCAAAATATCAGGAGCGGCCCGGCCGCATGGACTTCTGCAGTGAGGATGACCACGGCGGCGCGGTGCACCGCTGCATCCACGGCATCATCCACCTCATCGAGGACCATGCCAAGGCGGCGGGCATCCCGGTGCGGTTTGCCGCCACCAAGCTGGTGGAGGGCGACCACCGCATTGAGGAAGCCCTGAAGCTGGATCAGAATGAAAAAGAGATGATCGAGCACATCATCGTGCAGATGGAGCAGGAGCGCGGCCTGGACCGCGCTGCCGCCATTGCGGATATGCGCTTCTCCTTCATTCAGGAGCTGGTGGCCCAGACGGTGGTCAAGCCCCACGAGAGCAAGGAGCAGCTGCGCTCCAACCGCATCGACAAGTTCCTTACCGGCAAATACACCGCCATCCCGGCGTTTATCGCCATCATGGGTCTGGTGTTCTACCTCACCTTCAACGTCATCGGCCTGTTCTTCCAGAACCTGATGGAAGCCGGCATCGACGCCCTGACCGGTGCGGTGGACACCCTGCTGACCAACTGGAACATCAACGAAGCGATCCATTCCCTGATCATTGACGGTGTTTTTACCGGCGTGGGCAGCGTGCTGAGCTTTTTGCCCATCATCGTGGTGCTGTTCTTCTTCCTGTCCATGCTGGAGGACACCGGTTACATGGCCCGCGTGGCCTTTGTGATGGACAAACTGCTGCGCCGCATCGGCCTGTCCGGCCGCAGCATCGTGCCCATGCTCATCGGCTTTGGCTGCACGGTGCCCGGCGTCATGGCCAGCCGTACCCTGCCCTCGGAGCGGGACCGCAAGATGACCATCCTGCTCACCCCGTTCATGAGCTGCTCGGCCAAACTCCCCATCTACAGCCTGTTTGCGGCGGCGTTCTTCCCGGATTATGCGGGCCTTGTCATGGTGCTGCTGTACTTTGGCGGCATCGTGGTGGGCGTGCTGGCGGCGCTGCTGCTCAAGAGCACCGTGTTCCAGGGCGAGGCGGTGCCCTTTGTGATGGAGCTGCCCAACTACCGCCTGCCCGGCCTGAAAAACGTGGCCCAGCTGCTGTGGGAAAAGGCCCGCGACTTCCTGCAGAAGGCCTTTACGGTCATCTTTGCGGCCACCATCGTCATCTGGTTCCTGCAGAACTTTGACCTGCAGCTCAGCCTGACGGCCTACCCGCAGGACAGCATCCTGGCACAGATCGCCGGCGATATCGCCCCGCTGTTCGCCCCGCTGGGCTTTGCGGATTGGCGGGTGTCCACGGCCCCCCCCCACCGCCAGCCGCTCCCGATACGGAGAAATGGTTACGCTGAAATGGGGACTGGCCCAGTCCAACAACTGGATTTCGGCCTACCTGATGAGTCGTCTCAGCCCGTTGGCTTTGGTGCGGCTGATTCACGAGTTCGGCGTGCTCAACCGTGACATCCATCCTTCCATGTCGCTGTGCCTCGGTCCCTGTGAAATCTCCGTGGCCGAGATGGTCAGTTCATACACGGCCTTTGCCAACCGCGGCATTCGTACGGCTCCCCTTTTCGTGTCGCGGATAGAAGACAACGAAGGGAATGTAGTAGGGGAGTTCCAGCCCCGCATGACGGAAGTCGTCAGCGAGGAAAGCGCTTATAAGATGATTATCATGCTGCAAGGCGTCATGAACGGAGGTACGGGCGGCCGCATGCGCTTCCGTTACAACGTGAATGCCGACATGGGAGGAAAAACGGGAACCACCAACCGGAACTCCGACGGTTGGTTCGTATGCTTCACGCCGTCGCTTTCCGCCGGTTGTTGGGTAGGCGGCGAAGACCGCGACATCCATTTCAACAGCATGACCTATGGGCAGGGAGCCTCTTCGGCTTTGCCCGTCTGCGCCTATTTCTTCCAAAAGGTATATAAGGACAAGGCCCTGGGATATTCCCCCGACGAGAAGTTCAAAATTCCCGAAGGATTCGACCCTTGTCAAGACACGATCCTGACGGAAGAGGCTCCGGTAGAGGAATACGGCGGCATCGACGAAGTTTTCGAATAAGCCATGTCTTGTGAACAAAATGTCGCCAAAACCCTTATAAAAGATACAGAAGGTCATTTTTGAGAATAGAAATCATGAGAACAACCCCGAAAGGGAAGCACGAAAAAAGGCTTCCTTTTTGGGGTTGTCCGGTAAAAAAGCACGAGTTGGAGAGGCAACAAGCGGAGTTTTTTCGGATTCTTTGTGGAAAGCATGAAATCGTTCGGCTGAGAACGGAAAATCATTCGACTGAAAGCGATTTTTCATTCGGCGCAGACATGAAAACGCACATCCGAAAATCAAAGCCGAGGGTCGCTTCACGGCCTTTTTTACCGGCTTTTTCTGCGCATGGCAAAATTATTTGCCCTTGTCCGGCCGACAAGGACACCACAACATCCTGTACCTGAAAAGTCCCATCCGGCTTACGCCAAACGGCGCACCATGCGGCAGGACACACTGCCGGACCCACCCAAATGACAGGCACGACCACATTTTTTCTTTCTTTTTGAATCAGGCAAAAGCCGCGAGAATCGCTCAAAATCTTCGGAGGCTTGCCCTGCCCCCATACACGCGATTCTCACGGGTTCGGATTCGACATTCTGACAATATGACAAAACGAATGATGGGATAAGACAAAAGAACAAAAGGACATAAGTTTCTTACATGCGCAGCCCTTTGTTCTTTTGTCCTTATGTCAATTCCTACCCGGACAGTCCCCGTCATTCCATAAAAGCTTCCGGATAGCATACCACGCCCCGTATGTCCCGCAAGCCTCCGGCCACCAACTCGACAGCCATGCAACATTCCGAGGGGACTTCAAAAGGAAATGCTATCCCATAGTCCGAAGCTTTCCTATATCCGAAACGGGGATAAAACCCTTCGTGCCCCAACACAACGGCCGACTTGTAGCCCAACCGGGCGGCCCGTGCATGCAGCTCCCGAATCAGGGCGCTGCCTATGCCCATGGATTGCCTGTCCGGCCGTACGGCCACGGGAGCCAGCGCCAAGGATTCCGCATCCAGTATTCCCGAACGAATCGACACACGGGTCATCAGGCCGTAGCCGACCACGCCGCCGTCCTCGTCGGCCACCAAAGAAAGTTCCGGAACAAATGCGGGGGAATGCCGAAGCCGCTCCACCAGAAACTGTTCGCGATGGTCGCTCTCCTCCATGTCCCGGAAGGCTTCTTCCACCAACTTGAAAACTTGCGGATAGTCTTTCTCCGTCTCTTGCCTGATTTCGTAGTCCGTTTTCATTGGTCTAAAATTTCAAAACGAACCGACATGGAATAATGGTTCTTAATCGTACGAAAACCATCGAAAGAAGCCGCGTCGGAAGAACTTACGTTGCTTTGTGCCGTGAACACGGGAGAAAAGCCGTTGTTTCCGTTCTCAATGATGCGCTCCACGCCTCCAAGTTTCTGGCCCAATGCCTCCACCAAATAAGCGGCTTTCTCCCGGGCGGCCATCAAGGCGGCTATTTTTCCTTTTTGATGGTAAAGCTGCATGTCTTTGTTTTTCAACTCACCGATGCGCATCGTATGGATGCCTTTGGTGTCCACATGCCGGACAATACGGTCGATTTGCTTGAAGTCGGTCAGCGTGAGGTCAAACCGCTTGGAGACGAGGAACTCCCGTCCGCTCTCGCGCCAATAGTCGCCGATTTCCTGTGTGCGCACGGCATCATTCGGGACACCGGCTTCCCGGAGTGCCTCCCGCAGCCCTTCCTCTATCTGGGCCAAGGGTACCTTCGTACGGTAATCTTCCTCCTTGGATTTGCCGTCGAATTCTTCGGCAAAGTATTCCTTGATTTCGATGATGTAATGTATCTCGTCCGGTACGATTTCCACCTCGGAAGTACCGGTCACTTCAATGTAACGCCCTTCGTCCGTGGCGGCCTGCGCCGTGCCCCATGCCCATCCGGCAAGGAACAGCATGAATAAAAGTCTTGTTCTCATACGTTTTTTTGTTTTTATGATTTGAAATATGTGTCGGCATTCCGTCCTTCAGGAAGAGGCCAGTTCCGCCACCCCCTCGCAGACATCGCCTCGCTGCCAGTCCTGCGGTTTGAGGACTTCTCCGTCGTAACACAGCAGGTCGATGTCTATTTTCACGATGCCTCGCGCCTTATCGTCCGGTGTGCGTCCGTGGTCACGTTCTATCTTTTTCAGGCGTTCGCGGACTTGCGATACCGTGAGCGGAGTAGTAAAGCAAGCCACCTGATTGTAAAACATGCGGGGCGAATCGAAGCCCACAGGGGCGGTCCACACCAGACGGCTGAACACGATGCCGGGAAACGACCTGCACAGGTCGGACTGCGCTGCCAGAAGCCGTGCCGCCGTGCGTTCATTGCTGCCCAATCCTATGAAACACTTCTTCATCCGTTCTTTTTATTCACAAAAATAAGGAGTTTTACCCTCCCTTACAAAATCTTTTTGTATTTTTGTATGGCATACTTTATTAATAGCTAAAAAATGAATTACATAGGGATTATTCCGGCACGATATGCTTCCACAAGATTTCCGGGCAAGCCTTTGGCCATGTTGGGCGGCAAGCCTGTCATCCAACGAGTGTACGAGCAAGTGTCCGGCGTGATGGACGACGTGCTCGTGGCCACCGATGACGAACGGATTCTCAAGACGGTAGAAGGATTCGGCGGCAAGGCCGTCATGACCCGCGCGGACCACAAGAGCGGCACGGACCGCTGCTATGAGGCTTACGTATTGCAGGGCAAACCATACGACGTGGTCGTCAACATCCAGGGCGACGAACCTTTCATCCAACCGCAGCAGTTGGAGGCCGTAAAGGCTTGTTTTGAAGATCCGCAAACGGAAATCGCCACTTTGGTGAAACCTTTCACGCCGGCCGACGGTTGGCCTGCCTTGGAAAATGTCAACTCTCCCAAAGTGGTGGTCAACCGCCGGATGCAGGCTCTTTATTTCAGCCGTTCCATCATTCCTTACCAACGCAACAAGGACAAAGCGGAGTGGTTGAAGGGGCATGTGTACTACAAGCATATCGGCTTTTATGCCTACAAGGCCGACGTGTTGAAAGAACTCACCTCCCTGCCGCAATCGCCGTTGGAACTGGCCGAATCGTTGGAACAATTACGGTGGTTGGAAAACGGCTATACCATCAAGGTGGGCATCAGCGAAATTGAAACCATCGGCATCGACACACCGGCCGACCTCGAAGCGGCCGAAGCTTTCCTGAAGAACAGGACCAAACGATACACATTCTAAATACAGATAATACGGCAATGGGATTGAAACACAAACTCTTCGGCATAGTTTTGTTATGGCCTGTCCTGCAAGGCTACGCCCAAGAAATCAAAATAGGGAATTATACTTTTAAAGACGGTGCGGAATACCAGGGAGAGCTGTTCAAAGGCAAACCTTACGGCAAGGGCATCACCCACTTCAAAAACGGAGACTCTTATGAAGGCGAATACGTGAAAGGCAAACGCCAAGGATACGGCGTGTATAAATTCCCTGACGGAGAAAAATACGAAGGCGAATGGTTTCAAGACCAGCAACACGGGCATGGCATATATTATTTCATGAACAACAACAAATACGAAGGCCTGTGGTTTCGCGACTTCCAACAAGGACAGGGCACCATGTACTATTACAACGGAGACGTGTATAAAGGTAACTGGGAAGCCGACAAGCGGGAAGGTTACGGGGAATATAAATACGCCAACGGAGCATTCTACCGGGGAGAATGGAGCAACGACCAAAAAAACGGCAAAGGCATCTTTGACTGGAACGACGGTTCATGGTACGACGGCATGTGGAAAGACAACCAACGCAACGGTAAAGGTACGTTCAACTATGCCGACGGGGACAAATATACCGGAGAATGGGTGGACGACGTGCAGCACGGAAAAGGGGTGTACAAATTCCACAACGGCGACCAATATGAAGGCGGTTACGTGCAAGGCGAACGCACGGGAGAAGGTATTTTCACTTTTGCCAACGGCAACAAGTACGTCGGCCAGTTCAAGAACGGATTCCAAGACGGTAAAGGTACGTTCACATGGCACAACGGCGCGTCGTACACCGGCATGTGGAAAGCCAACAAACGCGACGGACAGGGAAAATATGTATGGAGCAACGGCGATACCTATGAAGGAAGCTGGAAAGACGGACAAATGGACGGGGAAGGCATCTTGCGTATGACAGACGGCTCGAAATTCAAAGGAATGTTCAAGAACGGAGAGAAGAACGGCCCCGGCATCATGGAGGACGAAAACGGAATGCGCTTCGAAGGAAACTTCAAGGACAATGAGAAGGACGGTCCTTTCGTGATGAAAGACAAAAACGGAAATATCGTCCAAAAAGGAGAATACAGCCACGGAGTGATAGTAAAATAGGAGGAACATAAATGGACTTGGATTTTCTGACTGAGGAAGTCAAGAAACTGGCCAGACAGACCGGTGAGTTTTTAAAAAAGGAACGGCTTTCTTTCGACCGTAGCCGTGTGGAGCAGAAAGCGGCGCATGACTATGTGTCGTACGTGGACAAAGCATCTGAAAAACGTATCGTGGAGAGATTGCATGAATTGCTCCCCGAAGCCGGTTTTATTGCCGAAGAAGGGTCCGGTTCGCTGGAAGAACAGGAATACTGTTGGGTGGTGGACCCCTTGGACGGAACGAGCAATTATATTCACGACTGCACGCCGTATTGCGTAAGCATTGCCTTGCGCAACCGCGAGGAAATACTGTTGGGCGTAGTGTACGAATGCGGCCGTGAGGAACTTTTTTGGGCCCACAAAAACAGTAGGGCTTACTTGAACGGTAAGGAGATATGCGTCAGCGACCAGAGCGTGCTCGACCAATCTTTTATTGAACTGGGATTTCCATATAAGGCAGAGGACTACCGTTCTTTCGCCCTCGGCCTCATACAAGATTTGTACGGCCATGTGGGTGGACTACGGCTTATGGGCGCGGCCGCCGCAGAAATCTGCTATATTGCAGCCGGACGTTTTGAAGCTCGCGTGGAGGCTTTTATAGGGCCATGGGACATTGCGGCGGCGTATATCATCCTGAAACAGGCGGGCGGCAAAATGACGGGGTTTGACGGTAATCCTGATTGCCTCGTAGCCAAGGAGGTGTTCGCTTCGAACGGCAAAGTGCATGAAGAGCTCTTGAAAGTGCTCCAAAGGCATAAAAAGTTACTGAAACATGAGTGAGATATCCGGACAAACGTCTATATTTGCACCGATAGAACGATAAAACTCTGACATTATGATTATCGATGACATAACGCACCTGAAAGATTATATCCGTCTTCTCCCGACGTTGAAGACCGTTGTCGGCTTTCTGGTCAGCCATGACTTGCAAGCTTTGCCGGAAGGACGCTTTGAATGGGATGCCGACGGATGTTTTGTAAATTTGCAGACCATCCCGCCCAAGGCACCGAGTCAAGCTGTTCTCGAATCACACAGGAAAATGATAGACATACAAATACCTCTTACGGGCGATGAAACCATGGGATATTCCCCCTTAAAAGAATTGAAGCCTACGCCATACGATGAAACCAAAGACATTTCGTTCTATAAAGAGTGTTCCGGAAGTTTCGTCACCGTAAAGAAAGGCATGTTTGCCATCTTTTTCCCGCAAGACGCACATGCGCCGGGCGTAACACCGACAGCTTTGAAGAAAGCCGTCTTTAAAATTCCGGTATCGGATGATTGGAATCAACAATAAAAATAACACCTTAATTCTATTCTTATTATGGCAAAATCAACGGTAAAGTCAACTCCAAAGACTTTGGATATTATTAAAAACGACCCTTGGCTGAAAGATTATGAAGTCGCTATCGTGGGTCGCCACCGGCATGCGGAAGACAAAATCGCCGAACTCACACAAAATGGAAAATGCTCTTTGTCGGATTTCGCTTCGGGATACTTATATTTCGGCCTGCACCGCACGGCTACGGGGTGGGTATTCCGCGAATGGGCGCCCCATGCCACCGAAATCTATTTGATAGGCGATTTCAATGATTGGAAGGAATCGCCGAAATACAAGTTGAAAAGGATAAAGGACAGCGGGAACTGGGAAATCAAATTACGCGGCAACGCCCTCAAACACGGTGACCTCTACAAGTTGAAAATACATTGGGACGGCGGATGCGGCGAACGTATTCCGGCATGGTGCCGCCGCGTGGTACAGGACGAACAGACCAAAATCTTCAGTGCGCAAGTCTGGGCACCCGAACAGCCTTACGTGTGGAAAAAGAAGACTTTCCGTCCCAATACGGCGCCCTTGCTGATTTATGAATGCCACATCGGTATGGCGCAGGATGCAGAGAAAGTCGGGTCTTACAATGAGTTCCGTGAAAACGTGCTGCCCCGCATCGCTGCCGATGGGTACAACTGCATACAAATCATGGCCATACAGGAACATCCTTACTACGGAAGTTTCGGCTATCAT
>OGOM01002355.1_pt1 | contig 11404 bp, 9 predicted proteins | sample 1552681 | NCBI WGS metagenome assembly OGOM01 (sample SAMEA2580188, study PRJEB22360) | human gut metagenome | biome: human gut; feature: human-associated habitat; material: faeces | place: Denmark | collected 2008/2010 | reverse complement strand
AGAGAGGAAGGCTTTGGTTTTGCGCGCAAACCAAACTTGTCTCTCCCTCTGGGAGAGATGTCGCGCAGCGACAGAGAGGGCTGTGTTGAGATTAAATAAAGTCAAACCAGAAGGTCAGCTGCACCGCGTTGTCAATATCTGCGGGGCTGTTCGCGCCGGTGTCTACAGATGCTCGTATCGTCACCTCATCTGCGACGTCTGCCAGCTGCTGCATAGCTTGTTTTGCTGCGTCCTTGAAGCTCAAAACATCGCAGATGAAGGTAATCCAGCCCGCGTGGTCGTCGGTATCCATGAACAGGTTCGCGCCGATTTCCCGTGCGAGAGATTGACAGGACGCAGATAACTGTGTGAACGACTGGAACTTTTCCGTGTTTTGGATGTCTGACTCAGGCTTGTTCGCGTCGGAATAATAGTATTTTTCTACTCGCATGAAGATCCCTCCGGCTTTGTCATTTGATACCAATATTATACTTACATTTTTCAGTATATTCAAGTATCTCTTTTCCTACGATAATAAGACATATATCGTGGGAGGAGGTGCCGGTTTGGTTGATTATAGCCCGTTGTGGCGGACGATGGAACAAAAACAAATCACAACATATACGTTGATTACAAAATACGGCATCAATACCCGAACAATTTTTAATTTGAAGCATAACAAAGGCATTACGGTTTATACACTGGAAAAACTTTGCAAAGTGTTACAATGCACGCCGAATGATGTTTTGCGATTTACGGAATAAGCACGTTTTCGAGGATTTGGAGCGTGCTTTTTTAGCGATATGATATGAATAACTATTACAAGAGATTACGAGAACTGCGTGAAGATCATGATTTGACGCAAAAACAGGTGGCGGATTTTCTGGACATGAAACAGCCTCAGTATTGTCGATATGAGCGCGGTTTGCGCGATATACCGACAGATGTGCTGATTCGTCTGGCGAGATTTTATCAGACTTCGACGGATTATATTTTGGAATTGACGGACGATGTATAAATGAAAACACAAAAACCTCCCGTTTTTACGCGGGAGGTTTTCGCATATATAGATGATATGAGAAGAAAATAAAGAGGCTTACTTTTCGCTGGAGGAGAGCAGGGAGACATCCTTGCCTTCCAGAATGTAGTTGGTGGTGCGCATTGCGCACATCTTGCCGCACATGGAGCAGGTGTGACGATCCTGAGGCGGCTTGGATTCGAAGTACTTGCGTGCCTTTTCTCCGTCGATGGCGAGGTCGAACATTTCGTCCCAGTCCAGACGGCGGCGTGCATCACTCATCTTGTTGTCGATGTCGCGCGCGTGCGGGATGCCCTTTGCCATATCGGCGGCATGTGCCGCGATCTTGGAAGCAATAATGCCTTCCTTTACGTCATTCACGTCTGGCAGACGCAGATGCTCTGCCGGTGTGACATAACACAGGAAGTCAGCACCGTATGTCGCTGCAATCGCACCGCCGATTGCGGAAGTGATATGGTCATAGCCCGGAGCAATGTCCGTGACAATCGGGCCGAGTACATAGAACGGCGCACCGTGACACAGACGTTTCTCGATTTCCATGTTTGCCTTGATTTCGTTGAGCACCATGTGGCCAGGACCTTCGATCATGACCTGTACGTTCTTTTCCCAAGCGCGCTTGGTCAGAATGCCCAGCTCAATCAGCTCGGTAATCTGGCTGGCATCTGTGGAGTCGTGGTTGGAACCCGGACGCATGGCATCGCCCAAGCTGATGGTGACGTCATATTCGTGCAGAATGTCGCACAGCTCATCGAAATACTCGTAGAACGGGTTTTCGTTTCCGGTCATTTCCATCCATGCGAACAGCAGAGAGCCGCCGCGCGATACGATGTTGGTCAGACGCTTGGTCTGCTTGAAGGTGTCAATGGTCTTGCGGTTGATGCCTGCGTGAATGGTCACGAAGTCTACGCCGGTCTTGGCATGTGCTTCTACAACGCGCAGGAAATCCTTGGCCTCGATGCTCTTGAGGTCTTTTTCCAGATAGCCAACGGCGTCATACATCGGTACGGTACCGATCATTGCCGGAGACATCTCAATCAGCTCCTGACGGAAGGTGTGCGTCTTGCCGTAGTTGGACAGATCCATGATGGCCTCTGCGCCGTAATCAATGGACATGCGAACCTTTTTGAACTCTTCTTCGTAATCATGACAGTCGCCGGAGATGCCGAGATTGACATTAATCTTGGTCTTGAGTCCTTCGCCGATGCCCTCCGGAGACAGAGACTTGTGGTTGCGGTTCGCCGGAATGACGACGGTGCCGCGGGCAATGCGGTCGCGCAGAATTTCTACATCCATGTTTTCCTTCTTTGCGACAACTTCCATCTGCGGGGTGATAATCCCCTGCTTGGCTGCTTCAATCTGTGTTTTGTACATGCTGATCCTCCTAAAAGAAACGTGGGAACAACGTGGGAAACAAAAAAATGCACTGATTTCGCAGGAAATCAATGCATATCTGGAATCAGTATCCGGAATACCTTTACTTCCTACAACGGTGTTAACCGACAGGTTCAAAGGGTCAAGTTTTAACCTTCTCAACTCGATGCCCGAACGGACATACGGTAGTTCCCCTGTAAATTGGTATTATTGTATCAAAGATACGGAAGAATGTCAATGTAAAAAAGAGGAAATAGACAAATACAGCAGGAAAAATGCAAGAATGTATAAAAAGGCAAAAGAAAAACACATGACATCCAGGCCGCACGATTGCACAGCCCCCGCCATGTGTTTTCATTTCAGAAAAGAGAAAAAGAGGAATCCGTGCGGAGAGCACGGAGAGTAGACACAGCACTGATTGCTCAGTGACTTGCCTGTTGTTGATGGATGTATTATAGCATTGCCTCATCTTCCTGAAAAGATACAAATTTCATGAAACAAATCACAGCCATCTGGCGGGCAACTGTGCAAGTATACAATGCGTGCAGGAAGGGTTTTCTCCACATGCAGAAAATGCGGGGAGCTTGCATTGTGTTCGACAGAAAATGCAGGATTTCGCAAATGTAGACTGCATGGAAAAATTGCAATTGGACGGTAAAAAAACAGCGGAAATTCGCAAAAAAACTTGTACAATCTGTATGAATGCGCTGCAAAATGGAACAAGACGCCTTGCGGCGGACGAAAAAAATGACATGTACAAAATACAGGAAAATTTTCCGAAAATTTTTACTTTACAAACGGCGTGCCGTGTGATATGATGCAGTAGTTAGCGTATCCCCCTCACTGAGCAGTCTGGATACCGGACACGTTTGACCGTGTCCTTACACCTGAGCCGCTGCCCGGTGTGCGGAAAGCTACAAACTATATTATATTATGAGGTGTCTAATTATGATCCGCAAAGAACAGAAGGCTGAAGTTATTGCCGCAAACCGTACCCACGAGACCGACACCGGTTCTCCGGAAGTACAGATCGCAATCCTGACCGAGCGCATCAAGCAGCTCACCGAGCATCTGAAGGAGCACAAGCACGACAACCATTCCCGTCGTGGCCTGCTGAAGATGGTTGGTCAGCGCCGCAACATGCTCGCTTACCTGAAGAAGAAGGACATCGAGCGTTACAGAGCTATCATCGCTAAGCTCGGCATCAGAAAGTAAGTACTTGTTCATGAGAGAGGAAGGCCGCACGCGCTGCGGTCGTCCTCTCTGCCCGTTTATGAAGGAATGGACTGGACGGCAATTCCTTGAGCAGTTGAAGGAAGTGTGGACGTGCTGCCACATCTGCTTCAAGTGCTTGAAGGACTGTCGGCCTTTCCGAAAAAACGAAGAATTTTATTAAGATAGGAGACAGTTATGACGACGATTACCCATAAGTCATTTGATGAAGCGCGCGTGTTTAAGACCACGTTCGCAGGCCGCGAGCTGACTGTTGAGACCGGCAAGGTTGCACAGCTGGCAAATGGTTCCGCTCTGGTTCGCTACGGCGATACCGTAGTTCTTGTTACCGCTACCGCTTCCCCGAAGCCGCGTGAGGGCGTGGATTTCTTCCCGCTTTCCGTTGATTTTGAAGAAAAGCTGTACGCAGTAGGCCGTATCCCGGGCTCCTTTATGCGCCGCGAGGGCAAGGCAAGTGAGCAGGCTACCATCGCTTCCCGTCAGATCGACCGTCCGATGCGTCCGTTGTTCCCGAAGGATCTGCGCAATGACGTATCCATCGTGTGCACCGTTATGGGCAACGATTACGACAACTCCCCGCAGGTAACTGCTCTGAATGGTGCATCTATCGCAGTTGCTATTTCTGATATTCCGTTCAACTACACCGTAGCAGGCGTAGACGTTGGTCTGGTAGACGGCGAGTTCGTGCTGAACCCGACGCTGGAGCAGCGCCAGAAGAGCCTGATGGACGTCACCGTTTGCGGCACCGCTGAGAAGATCGTTATGATCGAGGCTGGCGCAAAGGAAGTTCCGGAAGATCAGATGCTGGATGCTCTGCTGTTTGCACACGAGGAAATCAAGAAAATGTGTGCATTCATCGACTCCATCAAGGCAGAGATCGGCAAGCCGAAGTTTGAGTACGAGCATCATGATATCGATCATGAGCTGTTCGACCAGATCGAAGCATTCGCACGCGCAAAGGTAGAGGTTGCCTTTGACACCGACGACAAGACGGTTCGTGACGCCCGCATGCAGGTAGTTCGCGAAGAAATCGACGAGATGCTGGGTGAAGAAGTTGCTACTGAGCGCGCAGCTGAAATCTCCGAGATCGTAGACAAGCTGTGCAAGAAGGTTGTTCGCCACTGGCTGACACAGGGCAAGCGCGTAGACGGCCGCGGTATGGAAGAAGTTCGTCCGCTGGCATCCGAAGTTGGTGTTCTGCCGCGTGCACATGGTACCGGCCTGTTTACCCGTGGTCAGACGCAGGTTCTGTCTGTCTGCACGCTGGGTACGCTGTCTGATGCACAGACGCTGGATACCATCTTCGAGCAGAAGGAGAAGCGGTATATCCATCATTATAACTTCCCGTCCTTCTCTGTTGGCGAGACCCGCCCGTCCCGCGGTCCTGGCCGTCGTGAAATTGGTCATGGCGCGCTGGCTGAGCGTTCTCTGGTGCCGGTACTGCCGTCTGTAGAAGAATTTCCGTATGCAATCCGCGTGGTATCTGAGGTTCTGTCCTCCAACGGTTCTACTTCTCAGGGCTCTGTTTGCGGCTCCACGCTGGCTTTGATGGATGCAGGCGTTCCGATCAAGGCTCCGGTAGCCGGTATTTCCTGCGGTCTGATTACCGATGACGGTCAGGAGACCACCTTTACCGATATTCAGGGCGTAGAGGACTTCTACGGCGATATGGACTTCAAGGTAGCAGGTACCAAGAAGGGCATCACCGGTATTCAGGTAGATATCAAGGTTGACGGTCTGACTCCGTCCATCATCAAGGAAGCATTCCGCAAGTGCCGCGATGCTCGTTACAAGATTCTCGACGACGTCATGCTCAAGGCAATTGCTGAGCCGCGCGCTGATGTTTCCGAGTGGGCACCGAAGACCATGACCATCCACATCAATCCGGACAAGATCCGTGACGTTATCGGCAAGGGCGGCGCTGTTATCCAGAAGATTACCGCTGAGTCCGGCGCAAAGGTTGACATCGCTGAGGACGGCACCGTAAGCATCTCTGCCATCAACGGTTCTGACGGCGAGAAGGCAAAGAAGATGATTGAAACCATCGTCAAGGATCCGGAAGTCGGTGATGTATTCTACGGCAAGGTTGTTCGTCTGATGGGCTTCGGCGCATTCGTACAGATCGCACCGGGCAAGGACGGTCTGGTTCATATCTCCAAGCTGGAGAAGCACCGCGTTGAGCGCGTAGAAGACGTTGTCAATGTTGGCGACATGGTTTGGGTTAAGGTCATTGAGATTGATGACAAGGGCCGCATCAACCTGTCCCGCAAGGACGTAAAGGAAGAAGAAAAAGTCCTGTAATTGGCGTTTTAAATGAAAAAAGAGGCTGTATCCGGCAAGGATACAGCCTTTTTGGTTCAAGAAAAGATTGGAAAAATTTCCTTGTACGCCAAAGAAACACGTGTGCTAGACGGGCGCAGAACAGAATATGCTGTGGAAAAGACAGCCGTGAAAAAACCGAAGTTCTCAGGAGAACTTCGGCTGATACAAAAATTGCTCACTGTTGGAATTTTCGCCACAGCGTGTATCCGGCTGTGAGTGCGCCGGCATAGCGCAGCAGCAGGGTATCTGGGGACAGCAGTGCGGCCGGCACCAGAGAAATGCCGCCCGGCAGCGGGAGGGGCAGCGTATTTAAAATCGGTGCGAGAAATGGCGCGAGCGCCAGATACAGCGCCGGAAGCGTGACAAAAACAATGGTTAATCCGTCTACGTGAGTCAGATGTCCGAGAAATGCACCGCAAACGGCAAAGGTAATCAGGGTGACAATATAGCTGGAATCCGGAGAGATTAGGGTGGCAGAAGCAAAGTGGCTGATGCTCAGCACGATGCAGAACATCGCGTCCCAGACCAGCAGATACAGCAGACGCATGGAAAGAACTCCTTTCTGATTTATGTACAGAATGTTCTTTCAGTATATCGTTATCTGGGAAAAAAAGCAAGGAATTGATAAAAGAACTTACATTTTTGTCGAAAAAGACTTGACAGAATGTGGAGAACGGCGTATATTAACTTTCAGTAAAAGATACTTAATTGGAGGCAAGTAAAATGGCTGGATTAGCAGAGCTTTCGCATAAGGCTCAAAGAGCGGCAGCAAGCGTCATCATTGATCATGTGCTGTCCAATGCGAAGAAAGATAGAGAAAAAGCATTCCTCGACATCGTCGATTTCGCAGAGAAGTTCTGGGGAGACGGCATGACGAAGGAAAATTATGATAAGGTTCGTGAGGCAATTCGCCATCCGGAAGGAAACAAGTGGATTCGCTTTATCAACCGCGTGCTCGATGAAACCGACCCGCATGTCGCAAAGATGGCGGCTCTGAATCTGGGCTTTGAGGCATTCTTCCGCGGCACCAAGGAGATTCGCAAAAACCGCAAGAAGTATGACTGCAACATTCCGTGGCTGATTTTGTTTGACCCGACCTCTGCGTGCAACATGCACTGCACCGGCTGCTGGTCCGGCACATATGGTCACAAGCACAACCTGTCCTTCGAGGATATGGATAAAATTGTCACGCAGGGCAAGGAACTGGGCGTATACCTGTATATGATGACTGGCGGCGAACCGCTCGTCCGCAAAAAGGATATTCTTAAGCTGGCAGAGAAGCACAACGATGTAGAATTTTCTCTGTACACCAACTCCACGCTGATTGACGAGGATTTCTGTAAAGAAGTCGTCCGTCTGGGCAACCTGACCTTCCAGCTGTCCATCGAGGGCACGCCGGAGACCAACGATGAGCGCCGCGGCGCAGGTCATTACGCTGCGGTTATGCGCGCAATGGATCTGCTCAAGAAGTATGGCATTTTGTTCGGCACGTCCATTTGCTACACGAGACACAACGTCGAGGCTGTCACCAGCGATGAGTTCCTCAAGATGATTGCTGACAAGGGCGCGCGCTTCGGCTTCTACTTCCACTATATGCCGGTCGGCAACAATGCTGCACCGGAGCTGATGCCGACGATGGAACAGCGCAAGTACATGATTGAGCGCATTCGCTACGTTCGTTCCAGCAAGTCTGATATTGAGTTCTATCCGATGGACTTCCAGAACGACGGTGAGTTTGTCGGTGGATGTATCGCAGGCGGCAGAAACTACTTCCATATCAACTCTGCCGGCGACGCAGAGCCGTGTGTATTCATTCATTACTCGAACACCAATATCCATGACAACTCGATTCTGGAGATGCTACAGAGCCCGCTGTTCATGGCATATCATGACGGTCAGCCGTTCAATCACAACCATCTGCGCCCGTGTCCGATGCTGGAGAATCCGGAACTGCTGCAAAAGATGGTGCACGAGACCGGCGCACACAGCACGGATTTGGAGTCTCCGGAGTCGGTAGAGCATCTGTGCGACAAGTGCAAGGATTACGCTGCTTGCTGGGCAAAGGAAGCGGACGAAATTTGGGCACATGAGGCACACAAGAAACCGAGTTATCAGAACTACAAGCCTTCTAACATTATCAAGTAATGTACTGAGGTGAAGTGGTGTGGAGTATGAAAAATTGGCAAAAGAACTGGTTGAAATGCAGGTGGAAAATGCGCGTCCGTTGAGTTGGATTGCGGATTGCATTGCAGCCAGAGGAGAAGAACAGCTGTTATTGATGCTTGCACATCGAGACAAAGCGGTGTGCGCGGGAGAATTGGCGGAGTGTGTCGGCTTGACCTCCGGCCGCGTGGCAAACATTCTCAAGCAATTGGAGCGCAAGGGATATATCGAGCGCACGCCGGGAAAACAGGATAAAAGAAAAGTCCTTGTATGCCTGACAGCTGCCGGACGAGAGTATGCCAAGCAGGTCTATCACAAGGAAGTAGACGGCTATGCATGGCTGCTTCGTGTGCTGGGAGAAGCGGACGCGCGCGAGTTTATGCGCCTGCTCAAGCAGGGCGTGAAGCTGCTTGACTCGCATCATGACGAACTGTTTCAATTGCCGTAAGGCAGGTTGAGAAGCTGGGAGAAATCCCAGCTTCTTTGGCGTTTTGCGAAACAAAAAGTTAACAAGATGTTGCAATAAAAAACCGATAAAACGGTTCGCAACCGGTTTATAGTATGTTATACTAAAACAAACAGTAGAATAGAGAGATTCCTTTTACGGAATCGCTAAGGGAGAGATTGATTGATGTATGACCGTATTACATTGCCAAACGGTGTGCGCATCGTAGCGGAGCACGTGCCGGGCATGCGTTCGGCTGCGATTGGCATTTGGATTATGAACGGCTCCCGACATGAGCCGGAACAACTCAGCGGCATCTCGCATTTTATTGAGCATATGGTGTTTAAGGGAACTGCAAAACGCTCTGCCCAGCATATTGCCATTGCGATGGATGCCATCGGCGGACAGGTCAACGCTTTTACGACAAAGGAGTGCACCTGCTTTTACTTAAAAACACTGGATAAGCATCTCAAGACCGGTGTGGAAATTCTCGCGGATATGTTCCTGCATTCCACATTCAACGAACGGGATTTAGAGCTGGAGCGCGGCGTTGTTCTCGAAGAAATCGACATGTACGAAGACTCGCCGGAGGACGTGGCAACGGAGAAAATCTTTGAGGCGTGCTACGACGGCTTTTCGCTGGGACGCCCGATTCTCGGAAACGAAGAATGCCTGCAAAAAATGACCGGTGACACCCTGCACAAGTACATGGATGAATACTACCGTCCGAAAGATACGATTGTTGCAATCGCAGGTTCGTTTACAAAGGATGACATTCAGTTTATCTGCGATTTGTTCTCCGAGATGGAGGGTAGCGGCCGCAACGTCATCGAACCGGCGGGCTATGCGCCGAAGATTGTCGTTCGTCCGAAGGAAATCGAACAGAACCACCTGTGCATTGCATTTCCGGGTCTGCCGATTCGCGCAGAAGAACGCTATGTCAATGCACTGATGGGTGCCATTTTGGGCGGAGGCATGGCATCCCGCCTGTTCCGCACCGTGCGTGAGGAAAACGGTCTGTGCTATTCGGTGTACTCGTTCAACACCTCGCATGAGGACACCGGCATGTTTGCCATTTATACCGCTCTTGGCAAAGAGACAGAGAGCAAGGCGGTCGAGTTAATCAAGGAAGAGTGCCTGCGTCTGGCTGAGGAAGGACCGGATCGTTCCGAGCTGCGCCGCTGCCGTGAGCAGGCAAAGACCAACATGCTGCTTGGCTTGGAGAGCACATCAGGCAGAATGAACCAGCTGGGACGCAGTGAGATGTTCTTTGACCATGCGTTGGAGCTGGAAGAAGTTATCGCACTGTATGACGCGGTCACGGAAGAAGACATTGCCAATTTGGCACGCAGCATCTTTGACTTTGAACAGGCATCTATCTGCGCCGTTGGAAAGGTACAGGATGAAGCGTACTATGACAAGCTGCTGAGAGGATAAACCGAATATTTGAGATAAGCGACGGCGCAGCAGGTTTTTGCTGCGCCGTCAGTTGCTATCCGATGTGTTTTTTAGGGAGAACAACATGGAACAGTATATTCTTTCGATTGACGCAGGCACGACCAGTGCCCGCTGTATTATATTTGATAAGCAGGGCAATGTGCGTGCGATGAAGCAGCGTGAGCTGCACATGGTATATCCGCATGACGGATGGGTGGAACAGTCTGCGCGAGAAATCTGGGAGGTACAGCGCACGGTTTGTCAGGAGGCGATTGCTGCGCTGGCTATCCGGCCCGAGCAGATTGCCGCCATTGGCATCACCAATCAGCGCGAGACAACCATTGTCTGGGATAAACAGACGGGAGAACCCATCGCACCGGCGATTGTCTGGCAGTGCCGCAGAACGGCGTCTATGGCGGAGGATCTGCGCGCCCGCGGCTTGGAACCGTATATCCGCAAGACGACCGGTCTGCTCGTGGATGCCTATTTTTCTGCGACGAAAATCAGTTGGATTCTTAATCACGTGACGGGCGCGAGACACCGCGCCAAACGCGGCGAGCTGCTGTTTGGCACGGTGGACAGCTGGCTGATTTGGAATTTGACGGGCGGCAAGCGGCATGTGACAGACGTGACCAATGCGGCGCGCACGATGCTGTTTGATATTCACGCGCACAAGTGGGATGCGGCGATTTGCCGCGAGCTGGATATTCCGATGGAGCTGCTGCCGGAGGTTGTGTCGTCGAGCGGTGTACTCGGAGAGACCGAGGCACAGCTGTTCGGCGCTCCGATTCCGATCGCTGGTGTGGCGGGAGATCAGCAGTCCGCGCTGTTCGGTCAGACCTGCTTTGAGCCGGGCAATGCCAAGAACACATACGGAACCGGCTGCTTTTTGCTCATGAATACCGGAGACAAGCCGGTAGAGAGCCACAACGGCCTGCTGACGACGGTTGCTTGGGAAATAGACGGAAAGATAACATATGCGCTGGAAGGGTCTGTGTTTGTCGCAGGTGCGGCAATTCAGTGGCTGCGCGACGAAATGGGTCTGGTCAAGCAGTCGGCGGATACCCAAGCGCTGGCACAGTCGGTGCAGGACACGGGCGGGGTATATTTTGTGCCGGCGTTTACCGGCTTGGGCGCGCCGTACTGGGACCCGTATGCCCGCGGCATGCTCATTGGATTGACGCGCAGCACCAGCCGCGCACAGGTCGTGCGTGCGGTGCTGGAATCGCTTGCCTATCAAACGGCAGATGTGCTGCGTGCGATGCAGCAGGACGCCGGTATTGCCCTGCAAACGCTGCGTGCGGACGGCGGCGCGAGCGCCAACGACTTTTTGATGCAGTTTCAGTCGGATCTTTGCCATGTGCCCGTGACGCGACCCGCCTGCGTAGAGACAACCGCAATGGGCGCTGCATTTC
>OGOM01002349.1_pt1 | contig 11415 bp, 10 predicted proteins | sample 1552681 | NCBI WGS metagenome assembly OGOM01 (sample SAMEA2580188, study PRJEB22360) | human gut metagenome | biome: human gut; feature: human-associated habitat; material: faeces | place: Denmark | collected 2008/2010 | reverse complement strand
CTTTCAAGCAGGCGGTGGAAGCCGGACGCATGGCATACGAAGCCGGATTGGGATTGCAGGCAGACAGTTTCGTGGCAGAGGCCAGTTCGCCCCTGACGGCATTTTTGAACGACTAAACGGGAGGGAGATATGTTTTCGGACGAATTGGAAAAGATTTCATGGGAGGAAACCACGGCGCGGATCAACGCCAAGACGGAGGCCGATGTGCGCCGCGCCCTCTCGAAAGAACATTGTGACGTGGACGATTTCATGGCTTTGGTGTCCCCGGCAGCCGCTCCCTATTTGGAGACGATGGCGCGGTTGAGCCGTAAATATACCGAAGAGCGTTTCGGCAAGACCATGTCCATGTTCATACCTTTGTATATTACCAACTCCTGCACCAACTCCTGTGTGTATTGCGGTTTCCATATCAGCAACCCGATGCGCCGCACCATTCTCACGGAGGAGGAGATAGAGAACGAATACAAGGCCATCAAGAAGCTTGCGCCTTTCGAGAATCTCTTGATAGTGACAGGAGAGAATCCGGCCAAAGCCGGCGTGCCTTATCTGGCGCGTGCCTTGGATTTGGCCAAACCCTACTTCAGCAACCTGAAGATAGAAGTGATGCCGCTCAAGACCGAAGAGTATGAAGAACTGAAGGCACACGGGATGAACGGAGTCATTTGCTTTCAGGAAACGTACCACAAGGCGAACTACAACATCTACCATCCTCGGGGCATGAAGTCGAAATTCGAGTGGCGTGTCAACGGTTTCGACCGCATGGGACAGGCCGGGGTGCATTCCATCGGGATGGGAGTCCTCATTGGCCTGGAGAAAGAATGGCGTACGGACATTACGATGATGGCTTATCATTTACGTTATTTGCAGAAGCATTATTGGCGGACGAAATACAGTGTGAACTTCCCCCGTATGCGGCCCTCCGAGAACGGAGGCTTCCAACCGAATGTCGTCATGAGCGACCGTGAACTGGCCCAAGTCACTTTTGCCATGCGTATTTTCGACCACGATGTGGACATTTCCTATTCCACACGCGAACCGGCGGCCATCCGTGACCACATGGCCACGTTGGGCGTGACCACGATGAGTGCGGAAAGCAAGACGGAACCGGGAGGATATTATACCTATCCGCAGGCATTGGAGCAGTTCCATGTGAGCGACGAACGCACAGCCGTGGAGGTGGAGAAGGCATTGCGAAAAGCCGGTCGTGAACCGGTATGGAAGGATTGGGATGCCAGTTTCGATTTGAAAACCGTGGGTAAGCGAGAGCCGAGGAAAGCTCGCTTGCCTCGGCCGAGCGAGAGCGATTTATCCAAATCTTATGTAAAATGCTGACCATGTCCGAGATGGAGAATAAAAAGTTAGGGCGGTACGAGCGTCAGACCATGTTGCCGGAAATCCGCACCGGAGGGCAGGAACGCTTGCGTGCGGCGCGGGTGTTGGTCGTCGGGACGGGCGGGTTAGGTTCCCCCGTCTCGCTCTATCTGGCCGGTGCCGGAATAGGGCACATCGGGTTGGTGGATGATGACGCAGTGAGTACGACCAATTTGCACCGCCAGGTTCTTTATGCGGAGGCGGAAGTGGGGCTGCCCAAAGTGGTGTTGGCTGCCCGTCGGTTGCGTGCATTGAACAGCGATGTGGACGTGAAGCCGTACGCTTGTCGTCTGACGCCGAATAATGCCGCCGGTATGATTCAAGACTATGATATTGTGGTGGATGCTTGTGACAATTATCCGACCCGTTATCTTTTGAACGATATTTGCAGGGCGCAAGGCAAGCCATACGTTTACGGTGCCATTGAAGGGTTCTGTGGCCAGGTGTCCGTTTTTTGTCGTACTGCGGAAGCGAAGAGCTATCGGGATTTGTATCCGGACGAAGAGGCCGCGTGTCAGTTACCTCCGGCTTTTAAAGGCGTTGTGGGCATGACCCCGGCGATAGTAGGCAGCGTGCAGGCTCACGAGGTGATGAAACTGGTTTGCGGTTACGGCGACGTGCTGGACGGCCGCTTGTGGACGATAGATTTGCGTACGATGCAGTCTTATATCATCGAACTTTAACCCCATAAATAGATACGAAATGAAAAAGAGAGTGTTTTGCTGTTTGGCAAGTTTGCTTTGCTGGTCGGCGGTGGCTGTCCGTGCCGCGAAAGTGGATACAGTGGAGGTGCACAGTCGGAAGATGGGACGTGCGGTGCGTACCATAGTGATTTCTCCCGAAAAGACAGAAGGCAAGGGAGCGGCTGTGGTTTATCTGTTGCACGGTTATGGCGGAAATGAAACCACATGGCCCGGCTTGAAACCGGAACTCAAAGACTATGCCGACCGTGAGAATTTGATTTTCGTATGTCCGAATGGAGAAAACAGTTGGTATTGGGACAGTCCGCTCAATGAAGATTCCCAGTTTGAGACGTTCGTCAGCCGGGAACTGGTGTCTTACGTGGACGGACATTACCGTACGCTGCCGTCTCGCGAGAAGCGGGCCATTACCGGATTGAGTATGGGTGGCCATGGTGCCCTATGGTTGGCCATACGCCATCAGGATGTTTTCGGAGCGGCGGGCAGTACGAGCGGCGGACTGGACATCCGGCCTTTTCCGGACAACTGGGACATGAAGGAGCAAATCGGGGCAAAAGATGCCGGGGTGTGCGATTGGGACGATTATACCGTCATCAACCAGACGGGCAAACTCAAGGATGGTGCCCTACGGATTATTTTTGATTGCGGCTATGATGATTTTTTCTTTGAAGTCAACCAAGCCTTCCATCAAAAGTTGTTGGAACGAGGCGTCATGCACGACTTTATTGTGCGTCCCGGAGCGCATACGGGTGAATATTGGAGCAATTCCATCGATTATCAAATCTTGTTTTTCTTGAAATTCTTCAGAGCAAGTCATTGACCGTTACGGTCCGTAGGGTGGTCATTTGGAGTTTTGTCGTGGGAGAACAGATATCTTTTTCGCAGCTTGCCGGAGTTCCTCTAAGATGTGGCCACGGATGAAACCTTGCGACGACAAGGCATAGTGTGTACACAAGAGGGCAAGGAACGAGCTGAAGATGAACAGCATGCCGGTAGAAAAGAGGATGTTCCCCAATCCTACTAAGGGAGACATGATGCCGCCTACGGCAAAACCGGCAGTGCCGAGAAGTGCCGAAGCCACGCCTGCATTTTCTCTTTCGCATTCCATGGCCAACGTGTTGGAAGCGGTAAAGGTGATGCCTGCCATGGAGAGGAGGGCGAAGACCAATGTTTCGTATATCCAAAAGCTACATCCTTGCGACAAAGCTGCAAACCATGCGAAAGACAGCCACAACATGCCACTGCTGCCGATGTACAACGCATCTTTCATCGTGGGCAATTTGACCGCAACGGTCGAGGCGATGGCCATGGCTATGGCATTTGCCCCGAAACACAGGCTGAATTGCATGGCAGAAAGGCCGTAATGTTCCTGCATGATGAAAGGAGCCGATGCGATATTCACGAAAAGTACTCCCATCGTAAATCCGTATTGTAAAGTGTAGGCCAAATATTGCCGGTTGCGTAATATGAGGCTGAAGTTACGGAGGATGTCGTTCCACCGGACGGAAGTACGCTGTTCGGCCGGATGCGATTCCTCCATACGGAAACTGCCGGCCAATAGAATCGTTCCCAATAAAAAGAGACTCCAGAAGATGCCTTGCCATCCGCTTGCATCGGCCAAGAAGCCTCCGGCTATAGGTGCTGCAACAGTGGCTACTCCGTTTATGCCTCCTATGACGGCCAATACACCGGCCAGTTCGCGGGCAGAATATTTGTCGGCTGGAATGGAACGGGAGAGAACGACACCGCCCGCACCGGATACACCCTGCAAGAAGCGTAAGGTGATGAATTGCAGGATGTTTTCGGAAAAAATACAACCGGCTGTGGATAACAGGAAAAGCATGAGTGCGACTGACAATACGGGACGTCGGCCGTATTTGTCACTCAACGGACCGAAAAACAGTTGGCCTGCGGCAAGTCCGGCCATACTGGTCGTCAGTCCCAGTTGTACCATAGACGATGTGGTGCGGAAGTAGACCGACATGGCAGGCAACGTGGGCAGATACATATCCATCACGAACGGTCCGAAGGCACTCAAGAGGCCTAAGAATAACAAGATGAATGTTTTTGAGTTCCGTTTGCTTCTCATTGTCTCCGATTACTTTGTTTTTTCCGGTGCAAAAGTACTTCAATCGGAACTGTTTTCGTTTGTCGTAACGTGTACAAAACATTTCATTATCGGAATAATATACGGCAGAGGAAGTGATTTTTCGTATATTTGCGGTCTAAAAAGGAATAAAGTCATGGCCGTATTCTTACCTTCCGATACTTCAACCATCCGCTATGAGGAAACCGATTTGGCCTCGCTGCATTCAAGACCAAGCCATTTCGTGTGTGGGGTTTATTTGATTTGCGTCCGTGGCACGGCTGTCGTGTCCACCGGCGTACAGCAATATGCCTTGGGGGAGCAGACCGAGCTTATTTTTCTTACAGGAAGCCTGATACAAGTGCTTTGCGCGTCGGATGATTTTACGGTACGTTTGCTGATGTTTCCCAAAGAAGTTTTTCTGAAAGCCGTCCTTCCCATAGATACCCCTTACCTGAACTACACGCACGAACATCCTTGTTACCGTCATACGGAGGATGAGCGGAGCCAGGCCACATGGCTACAGATCAATTTATGGATGGATATGGCACAAATGCTTTTTTGCGGTAATGTTTCCCCGTTCAGGCAGCAGCAAGAGTATAATTTCCTGCAAGGTTTGCTGATGTGGCTGTTCAACACCATACAGGAAAAGCTGTCGGTCGCGAAGCAGTACAGCCGTAAGCAGGCGATTTGCCACAGGTTCATGCAGTTGGTGCGCGACCATGGCGCACAGGAGCACCAAGTGGCTTTTTATTCAGAAAAGCTTTGCATCACTCCACGCTATTTGCATCAGATTACCGTCCGCTATATGGGTGGACGTTCGCCTAAACAGTTGATAGACGAGCAGTTGGTGGCAGAGATTAAGGTATTGCTTAGCGAGCCGGACTTGTCCGTTACGGAAATCGCGGAGCGACTTCATTTTACAGACCAGTCGTGTCTCACACGTTTCTTCAAAAAGCACACGGGACTGTCGCCCCGGGATTCCCGATTGAAAAATTTTGCGGGCGGGGAGCGTGAAATTTTTGTGCGCCAAACGGAAAATCGTTTGGCTTAGATTGAAAAATCAATTGCCGCAGAACAAAATATGAATCTGCGGCAATTGATTTTTGGAATGGCTCTGCTTATTTACATCGTTAATTATGAGTGATTTATGAAAACGCCTGTTCCATAAGGCGATGTAAGCAGAAAAGCATACATTTTAGGTTGAGGCCTTTTACAACGGGAAGTCTTCGAAGGCATACAGTACGGTAGACAGGTAGCGTTCGCCCGTGTCGGGAAGCAGCACGACAATCGTTTTGCCCTCGTTCTCCGGGCGGCGTGCGATTTGCAGGGCGGCGTGCAGGGCCGCGCCGGATGAGATGCCCGCGAGCACCCCCTCGTGGCTGGCCAGCATGCGGGAGGCACGGACGGCATCTTCGTCTGCGACCCGGATGATTTCATCCACCAGACGGCGGTCGAAATTCTCGGGAACGAATCCGGCACCTATACCTTGTATTTTATGAGGTCCGGGGGTGCCTCCGGAGAGAACGGGCGAGGCGTCCGGTTCTACGGCTATGGCTTGCACGGACGGGTTGTGCTTTTTCAATCCTTTAGCCGTTCCGCTGATGGTACCTCCCGTGCCTACGCCGGCTACGAAGAAGTCCACTTTTCCGTCTGTGTCGTTCCATATTTCTTCTGCTGTGGTTTGTATGTGTGCTTCCGGATTGGCCGGGTTGTCGAATTGTCCCGGAATGAAGGCTCTGGGATGAGCCGCCTTCAGTTCTTCGGCCTTGCGGATGGCTCCCTTCATGCCTTCGCTGCCCGGAGTGAGTACCAGTGTGGCACCTAATGCTTTCAGGAGATTGCGGCGTTCGAGGCTCATGGTTTCAGGCATGGTGAGCGTGAGCCGGTAACCTTTGACCGAGGCAATCCAGGCAAGTCCGATGCCCGTGTTTCCGCTGGTAGGCTCTATGATGAGGCTGCCGGGACGCAGCAGGCCTTCTTTTTCTGCTGCTTCTATCATATAAAAGGCTGCGCGGTCTTTCACGCTTCCTCCGGGATTGAAACTTTCCAGTTTGACCAGAACCCTGGCTTTCAGTTGTTCTTTCTTCTCTATGTGGCTGATTTCCAATAAAGGTGTACGTCCGATAAGTTCGGTCAGCGAATGATAAATCTTTTCCATAATCTTTTCTTTTTAGCGTTTGTCGAATGTATATGTATTACGTAGTTCTTGAGTATTCAGACTTGGGCGAAGGCTTGCGTCAGGTCGGAGAGCAAGTCGTCGATATGTTCCGTGCCGATGGAGAGACGTATCGTGGCTTGCGTGATGCCTTGCTCGGCCAGTTCCGTTTCATTGAGCTGGGAGTGGGTGGTACTGGCCGGGTGGATGACCAGCGATTTGACATCGGCCACGTTGGCCAAAAGAGAGAATATCTCCAGGCTGTCGATGAAGCGGAACGCTTCTTCACGTCCTCCCTTGATTTCGAAGGTGAAGATGGAACCGGCTCCTTTCGGAAAGTACGTTTCATATAGTTTGTGGTCGGGGTGTCCGGGCAATGCCGGATGGTTGACTTTCTTTACCTTAGGGTGTGTGGAGAGGAAATCCAGAATTTTCAGGGTGTTCTCCACGTGGCGTTCCACCCGCAAGGACAAGGTTTCCAACCCCTGAAGAAGGATGAAGGCATTGAACGGACTGATGGTAGCTCCCGTGTCGCGCAACAGTGTGGCGCGGATACGGGTGACGTAGGCAGCCGCGCCTGCCGCTTCGGTGAAACAAATGCCGTGGTAGCTGGCATCCGGTTGGGTGAGTTGCGGAAATTTCCCGGAGGCCTTCCAGTCGAATTTTCCGGAGTCCACGATGACACCTCCCAGTGAAGTGCCGTGGCCGCCGATGAACTTCGTGGCCGAATGTACGACGATGTCTGCTCCATGCTCTATCGGACGGATGAGGTAGGGCGTGCCGAACGTATTGTCTATGATGAGCGGAATCCGGTGGCGGTGTGCGATGTCGGCCACGGCATCAATGTCTATGATGTTGCAATTGGGGTTTCCCAATGTTTCGATGAATACGGCTTTGGTGTTTTCCTGTATGGCTTGTTCGAAATTGTCGAGGTTTTCAGGGTCGACGAATGTAGTGGTGACACCGTATGCCGGCAGGGTGTGGGCCAGAAGGTTGTAGCTGCCGCCGTAAATGGTCTTCTGGGCAACCACATGGCCGCCGTTCTGGGCCAGGGCCTGGATGGTGTAGCTGATAGCGGCAGCACCGGAAGCAACAGCCAGGCCAGCCACGCCGCCTTCCAGGGCAGCGATGCGCTTTTCCAGCACATCCTCGGTGGGGTTGGTTAGACGGCCGTAAATGTTGCCGGCATCGGTCAGGCCAAAGCGGGCAGCTGCGTGGGCAGAGTTGTTAAATACGTAAGAAGTGGTCTGATAGATGGGAACGGCGCGGGCGCCGGTAGCCGGATCGGCCTCTTCCTGGCCAACATGGAGCTGAAGCGTTTCAAAATGCAGTTTGTTCTCAGACATTGTAATTACCTCCAAAATTTTGCGGTCAAATTCTCATATCTCAAATTGTTCGGAATGATTCGATAGAAAAATGCCCGGTATCCCCGCATTTTCTGCATGCGTCTGGTTACCGGGCGTACTTACCTGTTTTATAAGCCTGGGCGGTCACATTCGGCCCCAAAGCGGTGCCGATACGCCCCCAGCCTGTTGTACAGCCCGGAAGTGTGACATTCGGCCACAGCGGAAGTTTGCGCGCAGCAAAGTGTTAAAAATAGCGTTCATTGTTGTGTGCTCCCTTCCGTTCAAAATCTCAACCAGCGCATTTCCTTTAACATACTAGGCTGGTTGGTATGTGTGTATTATAGCAGTCCTGCCCCCTACTGTCAACCCTTTCCAACAAAAAAGTGCAAAAAAAATCCCGCCGCCGGAGTTCCGGCAGGCGGGGCAGAGCATATTGGCGTGTTACCGCATTTTATTTCACATAACCCATCAAACTGGGCAGAGCCAGGCTGATCTGCGGCACATAGGTAACCAGCATCAGCACAGCAAAAATCGCGGCAAAATAGGTGATCAGCTGTTTGAACACCGTTTCGATCTTGACGCCGCCGACCTTAACGCCGACAAACAGCGTGGTGCCGACCGGCGGGGTGATGGTGCCGATGCACAGGTTGAAAATCAGCATGATGCCAAAATGGATGGTGTTCATGCCCAAAGCCTGGCAGACCGGCAAAAAGATGGGGGTAAAGATCAGGCAGGCAGGGGTCATATCCATAAAGGTGCCAACCACCAGCAGGATGATGTTAATGAGGAACAGGATCACATACCTGTTGCTGCTGATGGAAAGCAGGGCGCTGGACACCAGGGACGGAATGTTGGTGAACGCCATGACCCAAGACATGATGCTGGACACGCCGATCAGGAAGATGATGATGCCGGTCATCTCGGCACTTTCGCGCAGGATCTTGGGGATTTCTTTCAGTTTGATGGATTTATAGCCAAACAGGGAGAGCAGCAGGCTGTATACAACGGCCACAACGGAACCTTCGGTTGCGGTGAACACACCGCCGATGATGCCGCCGATGACAATGATAATGAGCAGCAGCGCCGGGATAGCCTGCAAGATGGTGTGAATGGCCTCCTTAAAGGTAAAGGAAGTCTTGCTGCGGTAGCCGTGCTTTTTGGCAAAGAAGTAGATTACGATCATGCAGGCCAGACCCCACAGGATACCGGGCAGGTAGCCGGCCATGAACAATGCGGCAACTGAAGTGCCGCCGGACACCAGCGAGAAGGTGATCATAACGTTGCTGGGAGGGATCAGCAGACCGGTGGGGGCGGTGGCAATGTTGGCGGCAGCGGAGAAGTTGGGGTCATAGCCTTCTTCTTTTTCGATGGGGCCGATGATGGAACCCATGGCGGAAGCAGCAGCCGTGCCAGAGCCGGAGATTGCGCCAAACAGCATGTTGGCAATCACGTTGGTCTGTGCCAGGGCGCCAGGGGCGCGGCCGGTGATGAGCTTGGCCAGGTTGATCAGGCGGACCGCAATGCCGCCTTTATTCATAATATTGCCGGCCAGGATAAAGAACGGGATTGCCAGCAGGCTGAACATGGAAATACCGGAGAAAATGCGCTGTGCGCCGGTAACAACGGCGACTTCAAGGTCCATAATGGGCAGGATGGCAACCACGGACGAAATGCCGAGCGCCACCGCGATGGGCACGCCTGCGATCAGCATAATGACCAGCAGGATCAGGATGATCAGCCCGGAAACAAGAGCAATGTTCATTGTGTTTTCCTCCTCATTCTGCGCTGGTGGAGCTGTGTTCTTCCACGCTGTCGGTGGCAAGGTCAATGATGTTCAGTACCGAATACACCACGATCAAAGCACCGGACAGCGGCAGAACGGTGTACACCGTGCCCATGGGGATGCCCAGAGAGGCTGTGACCTGGGTCATGGTCAGCTTCATGATGCTGACACCACCGTACAGCATAACAACGGCAGCCAGCAGCAAGACCAGGCATTCGCTGATGATCTCCAGCACCTTGCGCGAGGTGCCGGTGATCTTATCGGCCAAAAAGCCCATCCGCATATGGTCGCGCTTGCCAAACACCAGCGCGCTGGAAAGCAGGGCCATCCAGGTAAAGCTGTAGGTCAGCAGTTCTTCCGAAACGGTGGAGGGGCGGCCAAAGAAATAGCGTGTCACGATCTGGTAGGTGCCAACCACGACCATGGCGGCAAACAGCAGGGCGCAGACCCAGCTCAGGACGGTATCCAGCCCATGGCGGAACTTATGTAAAAATTTCATTGTGCGCTGCCCTCCTCATATTCTGCATTGATGGCCTGGATATGGTCATACAGGTCCTGGATATCCGGGTTGGCATCCAGCATTTCCTGCTGCACATTGCTGACCTTATTGCTGAACTCGCTGATATCCACATCAATAAAGGTCACACCCATATCATTCTCGGCGATCTGCTTGGCTTCCTCCACCTGGTCATCCCAGCAGGAAAGCTCTTCCTCGGTGGAAAGGCGGGCGGCCTCCTTGAAGACAGCCAGCTCTTCATCGGACAGGCTGTTCAGGAATTTCAGGTTGCCAACCAGCATATCCGGCACCATCTGGTGCTTGGTGTAGGAGAAATACTTGGCAACTTCGCCGTGCTTGTTGTTGGTCAGGGCCAGCTCGTTGTTCTCCGCACCGTCAATAACATGCTGCTGGATGGCTGTGTACACATCGCCGAAGCTCAGCGGAGTGGCGGCAGCGCCAAAGGCCTGCACCATCTTAACGCTGGCGGGGCTCTGCTGCACGCGGATCTTCAGACCTTTCAGGTCATCGGGGGTATAAATGGGGGTAGTTGCATAGAAATTGCGGGTACCGGCATTATACCAGGTCATCACGCGGAAACCAGCTTCATCGGTGGAATCATACACGTTTTCCATGTAATCGGTATCATTCATGACGGCATGGTAAGCTTCTTCGGAGGTGAACAGGTAGGGCATGCTGAAAATCTCGTACACATCGGCAAAGGTTTCCAGGTTGGCGGTACCGGCCACGACAAAGTCAATCGCGCCGGTCTGGGTCAGCTCGATGGCTTTCTGGGCAGAGCCAAGCAGCTCATTGGGGAAGATCTGAACCTCGTATTTATTGCCCAGGTTGGCTTCCACATATTCTTTGAACTTGAGCAGGCCAAGGTGTTCAGGGTGGGTTTCGGACTGTGCATGAGAAATGCGAATGATTCGCTTGCCGCCCGTCAGTGAGCCGGAACAGCCGGTTGCCGCTACCAGCATAACGCCGCAGATGCTCACGCACAGCATTTGCTTGAGGTATTTCATGGGGGTTCCTCCTTCTTTACATTCCGCTGGGCCGGCCTGCAGCGCACAGCACGCCGCAGTGTTTGCTCATAACCCATTGATTCTAATTAGCATTATATGTTTTATTTTTAGCTTTGTAAATATCACATTATTGTAAAATGTAACGTAAACATATGTTTATTTTTGTGTATTCTGATTTCGCAAGGTTTTTTCGCACGTATTTTGCGCATGTAATTTTATTATCAAGCGATTTTTGCTTTTCTTTACTCTATCTTTATCCGACTGTACTTTCCGAGCACAAAAAAGCGTTCCCGGCTGCACAGTGGGAACGCTTTTGGTTTGTTTTTTGCTTTATCTTTTTCTTTATGGCAATACCGCATAATTCTAAGTGCCGATACGGTGAGCGAGGTGTGGCAGATGCTAAGCCAAAAGCGCAGATAATACTTTGTGTATTATCGAGCATTTTG
>OGOM01002340.1_pt1 | contig 11461 bp, 9 predicted proteins | sample 1552681 | NCBI WGS metagenome assembly OGOM01 (sample SAMEA2580188, study PRJEB22360) | human gut metagenome | biome: human gut; feature: human-associated habitat; material: faeces | place: Denmark | collected 2008/2010 | reverse complement strand
TTAGTGGAAAGTCTGGTAGACGAAGAAGTACAGGTGGAGAAAGTATCGCTGGAAGGTCTTCCGAAGAGAACAGATTATTCTTTAAGACTTCTCCAGTGCGGCCAATCTCTTTGTCGTCATTATCGGCCCAAGCTTTTCTCCATGCCTTATAGTCCTTGACAAATAGGGCTAGCTCTTTCGGAGGAAGCCAATGAACCGTGAATCGTAGATGTGCCGGTATCTTCTCTCGCAAGAATTCTTCAAGACGAAGCTGAAAATCCGGCCGTTGCCGCGTACGTTCTGTTTGCGAGAGGATTGCCGTTAAGGTAAATTCCCGGGAGGGGACTGGATGATCAGTCGCCTCCGGTGAATGCAGGAGTATGTTTTCCAGAATGAAAATTTGCTCTTCCGCATCTTCCCATCCGAGTATGGAATAGAGATATCTTTCCAATCCGGAAAGGGAGTCTGCGTCGAATAGATTACAGCCCAGATACCGGTCCCGGATAAGTTCCGGTAGTTGTCGCAGGAACCGGACTCTTCGTTGACGGTTTATCTCTTTATGGGAGTAGCGGAGAAAAGGCAGGTTGCTATTTTCTCCGTAGATTTTATCCAACGTATCCAATAGCAGATCTTTGTTTTGTTCCATAGAAGCGGAACCGGGTGTTTCCATATTTAAGGCCATCCAATCTTTTAGGTGATTCATTTCTTCATGTCCCTCCGAAAAGAGATGGTCGAATATAGAAAGATATGCCTTGAATGAATCGGTAAACGAGTCCTTGTAGCAAATCGGGAAATCATTTGTGACGCTATAATCATTCAGATGGATATGGCGACTGTCCATGAGGATCGATTTGGCTTGTTTTTTCTGTTCTCGTATTGCATGGTTGATATTATTCCGCGAATGCAAACGATTCAATACTTTTGTGGCATTAATCTCTACCGCTTGTTGGTTTTGGTAAAGTCGTATCTTGATTTGCTCAGGGGAAGATAATGCCAATGTATAGGCGTATTCACCCTCTTCAAAACCTTGAAATTCCAAAGAGTGTATCGATAAAACCCCTTGTATCTGCTTGATCCCTTTGAAAAGCTTGTATATGGGAAGTGCGCTACCTGTATAATGACTTCCCGGTGCGAATAATTGAATCGCCTCCGTATAAATGGCGATCAAGGTTTTTTCCGGAGAGATACTACCGTCTATATCGATATTTCCAATGAGTAATAAAGGTTTCCTTCTTACGAAATGGATTGCGTGTAGGTGTTCACCTAAATTCCGGTTTGCGTGATATAGTTTCTTAATCTTTTCCTTGATTTTCTTTTCTTCCTGTTTGTGTTGATCTTCTGAGATAAAGGACGAGAGTTCTATAAATATGTCGAACCATCCGTGACAGATCTGATCATTGGATCTATAGGGATGGATTTGTATGTCCGATAAGTTAACTAAGAAGTCAGTGTTATCTAATTGATCTAAAAAATGGTCTCGGTAATCTTTGGGTGTCACAGGGGCCATCCCGGAAAACCGTTCAGGACTGAACAAGCCGTAATCCTCCGGATTGAAACGATTATCCGATCCGGTGAGATATTGTTCTAATGGGAAACTCATTTGGTAATCCAATTCGCTTAAGGCGTAATTTAAGATGTCCAGAGTCGTGATTCCCGGGTCGTGCGGGGCATGGTCTGTCCACAGTTGCCCTGAAAGCTCCCGGATTGTTTCCAAGGCATTCTTTTGGAGGCTATCGAATATGGATTCCTCCTTTTTTAGCTCTTGCAGGTTGGGCAGATCATCCATGGCTATTCTTGATTAAAGGTGTTTCTCCGGTCGGAGGCGTCCATCCGGTAATCTTTCCATAAATCGGTTATCTGGAAACAAACAAAGATGTTGTCTCCATAATCCCGTCCGCTACGTATTTGCAACTTGCATTTTTGTCCGGGGCCGTACCAACGGAATTTGATCTTGTTAAAAAAGGAACCGAACCAGGATTGATTCGTACGGATTTTTCGATGTTTTCCGTAACAATGGATAGCCGTGGCTTCCACTAATGCGTATTGTCCGCTTTTTAACTTACCGCATCCAGCCATGATGCGGTAGGCACGACATCCTTCCGTTGGTATTTGCAGGGTATGCCATTCGCCATCTGCGGGAAATTTACCCCACCGTCGAAGCGGGTTGCGGAAAGACTGCCGTTGATACGTATATCCATACCGGGTTGGTTCATCTCGATGCGACCGTTTGGATGAAGCGATAGTATCGGTTCATCTTGCCCTTGACGTATGATATGGAGTTGGCTATTGTTACCTAGGTATATTTTCCACTCTGGAATATTGTCTTGTATGTTCGTGAATAAGCTGATGACGGGACTGTTTTCCTTGGAAGGAGCTAACCGTAAGCCATCATCCGGATTTTTATCGATCCCGTCGTCGGAAATATTGACCATGGAATCGATTAATTCGTAGAAATGCTTTTGGTTGGGCATACTTCCGCGCTTAAAGTATTCTTTTAGTGTATTTCTGTTTGTACGAGGCATATCCGGTTTGTTTTATTTGTTAATAATAAAATTACTTCCAACTCCTAAATATCCGAGTCCGAGTTGTTCCAGTAGTTCGTCTTTTTGGTCAATATATAGCAAATGCCTATCAGAAGGAACTAATATGCACCAAGGTTGGGAAGGGCTAACGTTGAAATTTTGCCTTGCCTCTTCCGGGTAGCGGTTTAGATAATAGCTCTTTTGTTGGTCTTTTGCCGTATATACGACATGCGCTACGCTTAATATATCAATGTCCACGATGGCTTCACACTCTCGTATGGAGTTATAAAGATCTGTCGATGAGAACGAAAGCCCAAATACCGGGATCTCTTCCTTATCTCGCCAAGGCGCGATACAATTATTAATGCGTGCCTCTGTCTGGCGGAGTATATCTCCTACGGGATATCCGGGCTTTATCCGGAGGTTACAGCAAACGGTTACTTCCTCGTAGACCGGAGTGATAGCGTCAACGGTAATGAACGGACTTGTCTTGTCACCTATATAATCTTCGATTCGCATGAGTAGCCTATGTTCGCATAAAGGCAAGATCTTTTTATCTTTCTCCTTTTGCATCACGACCAATGTTACGATCGGGCTCCTGTTTTGAGCTTTACTGTCTATTCCGGGCAAGCAAAGTACTTTTTCAACTTCGGGGAACTGAGCCAATGTTATTTGCTCGTAATCCCTAGGCAATACAGCCCGGTTCCGATGGGACATCTCTTGGGTGATCCGGAGCCGCATATCCTCTGGCGTTTCCGGCGAACGTCCTCCTTTAGCGGGTATGATCTGGTAAATATCCGTAAGTCCCGGCATACTTTTCTCGAAAGAAACGAGTCCCGTGAAGCTTTCGAGTTCCTCACTGATCAGGGCTTCCATTTCTTCGGGGATTTCTAACCGGGCTTTCACTGGGTTTAGATAGACATTTCGTATGGATGAACAATTTTGCGTGTGGCAAGATACTTTTGCCGAAAGCCAGAAATCTCCATTTATGTCTAGCATTTCCTCGCTAATAGGTGAGGGAAGCAGGATGTCTACCAAACCTGTATTCAACAGATTCCCGGTTGTATCGGAAAGTAAATTACCCGGTTTGATAAACTCCCATTGCTTGCCGTTGAAGAAAGACCATTGTACGCAAGGAAGATATTCTTTTCCGATTTCCCGTTTCAAGGCAGCCATCTCGAAGAATAAACGGATCTGGTCGTTACCGATCGAGTTACCAATACCGAATAGAATAATCCCATCTTCTGTGGGTACTTCCACCATTGGGAACGGATGACGTAGATCGATTTCATGTAATTCCTTTTGCCTCAATGGATGGATATGATAGATACGGCATCTATCTCTTGGGGTATCGCCATTGAAAAAGTATTCTTCCTCGGCGCTATAACCGATACCTATACTTTCAATCATAGGGTTGTAAGGAGGTTTGGGCACCGGGGTCTGTTTACGGGTATGGCTGTTTCTTATCATGATATCCGCAAAGAGCATCCGGTACTCCGTCTGCCCGAATCCGCCGTTCGGATCTGTGAGTCTAATCCTGAAGAAGCCTTGCTGAGCTTTCGTATATTGATATTGCTCTTCTTCCGTGGAGACCGTAATGTTTTTGAATGGTTTATCGTAAACGATCTCGCTGTACTCCGAGAGCTTTCCCCTAGGGGAAGTATGCTTGTTTTTCGTATTGAAAAGACAAGATGTACTTCCCGGTAATTTTACCCATTTCTGGTCTGTTAGTTTTTCCCATTCAACTTTGAAGGTGGTATTATCGATAGGTGTCTTATATGCTTGATACAAATCATAGAAACCTCCTTCCGAATAAGATCCGCCCATTGCAAAGTAATACCCATGGATTGGATAGGCTTGATCGCTATCTCATAATTACCGAATGCGAACCATGAGCCTTTTTGAGCTTCTAACCCGAATAAAGGGAAATGTACGCTTGCGTCTACTTCTCCCAGAGGATTATAGATTTTCAAGGATGACATGCCGGATACATGTACCTTTATCTTTAAGCTAGTAATAAAAATACGGTGTACCCAAGAGTAGGGGAATAACCAAGCATCCGTGTTCATCAATATACGGAGCACTGGGTTCCGTGTTTGGCAACCATGAGCTTCAGAGCAAGGTGTTGTAGGGTCGAATTTCTCATTAAGGACGAATTTCAGATAAAAGGAGTTTTCGTTGATGAATGTCAAGGTGTAGGCGTATATCGGGGCCCAACCTTTCTCTGTGCTTAACTCCAATAGGAAAGCGTCGTTTAATACACGCCCGGTTTCGTGGGAAGATTGTTCCGTGGTAGCGATTAATTCTTTGAAATATGATATGGAGTCTTCTTCTAATCCGAATGTGATATGTATATCCCGATGTCCTTCCCGAAGTAATAACATGGGAGATTCGATCATCAGTCCGGCTTGTATAGAGGATTGGTTCTCAAAGATTAGCTCTGAGTCCAGATTGGGCTTCTTAGAAGGAACGTTTCCGATCCTGTCATTCAACTGTTTTTGCCAGATGGACGTAACGAAGCCTAATCGGCTCGCTGGATATTTTTTCGGATCTTTTTCCAATAGTAACGAATGTATACTCGTTATTTTCATGTCATTGACCGAATAATCTTCGTCCGTACGATAACAAAATTGGATATCTTGCGCAGGAAATGGAACCTGTGTTATAATACCTGTACCTTTGGGCAACTGGGCTTGCCGTGCGGTATTATTCTTCACGGCGATAAACCAAGCGGAAGGAATAATCGCTTTTTGGGGAGATTCCTTCAATATTTGGTTGACATAAAATAACGGATAAGCTTCCCAGCGTTTATTGAACTGATCTACCAGATATTGATAGTTTTTCAAGAAAGCGATTAAAACAGCTAATGAGGGATCGGTCTCTCCGCTTTTAGCGATTTCTTGGATGTAAATCTCCCGTTTGTTTTGTAAATTGCGGAAGATACGTAATAATAGGTAGAGACTTCTACGAACCGTTTTAGGATTGGATAGGGTTATTAGCTGAAGTCTCTGGTTATATTTCTCCATATCCAGAAATAAATCGGACATGGAATCTCTAAAGATCCGATGATTCAATCTTTGATACCAATCAGAGAACTTATGGTATAGAGCGTTTCTTAGATAGGTGATTTCTCTGTTACTTTCCGGTGAGTTCTCATTTTGCCACAAAATGAAACTCTGTTCGATCCCAATTGTATCTGTTTGCTTGATCTCATTGAGTATGGCTAAGGATTGGTAATGATATAAAAAGGATGATTTCGAAAAGGCACGAGCCAATAAATTGGAGAGATTTTTCTCGAGTACTTGAAAAGGCTCATGTATCCGGAAATCATTCTCCAATTTCTTTCTTGTCAATCCATCTTTATTCCATTGTTTATTCATCGGTTAGAATCAAAATAGATAGGATAGGTCAATTCTTGTTGGACATTATTCATACGTATCGTATAATAAAGTTCGATAATCAGAATGCCATCTTGAATCGAAGCCTTATTAATTTCTATGCGATCAAGCGAGACTCTAGGCTCGTATAAGAGAACAGCTTTCTCAATAGCGCTTTTAATCATGGTCTCCATGGTAAGATCTAATTGTTCAAACTGATAACGATATAGTTCCGTACCGTAATCCGGACGATGTATTCGCTCCCCTGTGCGAGTGGAGAGAAGGATGATCAAGCTTTGCCGGATGTCTTCTTCATAATTAGACATGCGGGTGGGATTATCATTATGGCTGAATTCTGGGGGGAATGCCCATCCTTTACCTAAAAAACTATTTTTGTTCTGCATAAATCATTCGATTTAATTAATCATTACAACGCCTCCTTTTACAACGGTTTGGCCGGATGCGGATATTTCGGCGGTGGCAGACCCTTTTACTTTAACTCCCATTTGTGCGGAAACCTCGATATTCAAGCCATTTATCTTGGTATCTTGCTTAGACTTGGATTCGATACCCATTCCTTCTGTCTTGACATTCCCTCTTGCCTTAAATATGAGATCTTTGCCGGATTCTACCATAATTCCGTTTTTATCCATACAGACCTTGTTCTTATTAGCATCGGATAACAGAATTTGCTTTTTGTCATCATCCAATATGAGCGTGTTCTCTCCGGGAGTCCCTATTGTGATAATCTTTTTATCATCGTCCAAAGTAATTTTCAACTGGTTTTTTGTAACAATTGTCTTTAAATTATTTTTTGGATCTAAAGAAACCGGCGTTTTTCGTTTGCGACTGTACAAACTTCCGATAATCACAGGGTGGCAGGGGTCCTCATTGATGAATTGCAGGACTACCTCATCATCGACTTCCGGTAGAAATAACATGCCGACCCCATTGCTTGCGTACGGACTGACCGGCCGAGCCCATATCTCCGTCTTCTCACATTGTAACAAGGGTATATCGACTAATATAAAATTCTCGAAATCTTTATTATCTCCGATCTTTTTAACGATCCCTATTTGTAATCCTCGTATACCGGGTAAAAAACCACTAGCTGCGGGAGCGACTACATCGGGCTCTTCGGTAATGACTACCGGATTGAAACCCATATAGACTTGTGTCTTCCATTCGCCTCCTTGTAGTGTATGTTCTACTGATTGAACAAATGCGTTTCCACTATAATGTTTGCTTAATCCTTCTAATTTGATAATACAGCCCGGAATAATAGACGCATTCCCGTAAATTGTGATGGAGCCTTGAAAACGTGCCAGACCGCTCCATAAAGCTTGCGCATCGGCCCAAGCATGTAAAGAAGCGTCGCCGATGGGAGCGTTGGTTTGATAAAGCATCACTTCATTTGCCAGACCGGATAGATCCTTTGCGGCGATATCGCCTTGGGCATTGAGAGGAGGTTTGCTGGCGGTGGCTTTGATAATTTGTTGACGGCTCACGTCCCAAGCGCAGGCTTTTGTATCTGTGTATTGCTCGGAAGCGGATATAGAACCATCGAAAGCGATTAAATTATCTCCATAGGTGATGGTTAAGACCGGGGAGGCAGATACATTCGGTTTACATACCTTGACTTGTTTACCGTCAGTGATAACGACTAATCCGTTATTTTGTGCTCGTGTGAGTACAAAATCCCAATCTGTACAATAATATTGTACCAGTTGTGGAATTTCTATACCGGTGCTATCTACTTTGGCAGAAAGCCCGTATTGTCCCAGAATCTTCTTGATAACGGCATCATCTTTACTATTTTCATATACATTATTTTTACGTCCAAAGGTTGCAGGATATGCGAACCCCCTACATTCTAAAACAAATAGAGTTTGTTGTTCGCTATTGATTTTTAACTGATGGGTTGTAACGCATCCCTCAAATAAGGTGCTGACCTTATCTGTTGGACCCGCTTGAAACTTAAGCTCCGTACCCGGATTGAATATTTTGTTGTCTGGTATTTCAAATTGGCTGTTGTCGATAATATCAGCGCTGATGGAGATCGTTGCTTTATCGATCTTATTACATGCTCTGTATATTTTTGCATTGATTACGGAGTATTGCTCCGTTACATCTTTACCATTTAGGAATAGTTTGATTATAAATGAATTATCCATATTCATTATATTTTAGGGAACCATAATTGAGTTCCGGGTTTTATATCTCTAAAGCTGATTAGGTTATTAATGGAGGCAATCATTGGAGCGTAACCAGAATTTTTATATTCTTTTGCGCATAACCCGATTAGACTGTCTCCTTGTTTAAAAGTAACGAATTTACCCTCAGCTTTTTGATTTTTCTTTTTTGCTTGTGTCTCTCTACTACTAATCGCCTCTGTTAGTGACAAGGAGCCTTTAGCTCGTAAAGGATTGCCATTGGGCGAGAATAAGGTGTAATCCCAATTTAGGCTGGTTAATCTCCCCTTGAAAATGAGACTCCCCCAAATTACTTTAAGGAAGCAAGGGCTGGGTGGATCGATCTCCGCGCTAGGTAGAAAAATGATATTCTCCAAATCCTTGATCCTTTCTGTCACGGTTTTTTTCCCCGTCGGGATAATACCGGTACCATCGAAGTGTATATCAAAAGAGAGAGTGGAGGGGTTGGTGTGTTTATACTCCGGTAGTTGCTTATCCTCTTTTATGCTTTCGTCTTTCTTATAGGAGGTAGATTTGCTTAACTTATAGCTATCCGGATTGATTTGGACGGTGATATTACCCAATTTCTCGCCACCTTTGTATTCAATTGATTTATATGCCTCGATGATCAACTTTTGGTTCATGTTTTACCGCTCCTTTCTACAAGAAAAAAGGTTAGACAAATCTTTCTTGGCCTCACGAATTATCTCCTCTTTGATTTGTTGTATCAAATCACGGGAGAGAGGGAGGTCGGGTTCCTTTTTCTGTTGTGTCACTTTTGCGGACACTTGGATTTCTTTTATAGTTATAGCCATTGCTTAAATTGTTCTTTTTTCGTATCTTCTGTATCTCTTATCGACATACGGATCAAATTAGTATAAGCCATCTCCAATGTTTCAATCACCAACTCATTCTTTTGGGAATTCAATGCGCTAATGTCCCATTTTACAGGGTAAGCATTGAGCACAGACCAATTATTTAGGGGAAAATGCCCGGCATCCAGCAATGATATAGTTAAATTGACGGGAACGATCTGGGCACTTCCATTATTTTCCAATACTTTAACCACATATGTCTCTAGCACATGAGGCAAAGGCATTAAAGAACGTTTCAACACAAGGTTACCGTGCTTTCGTCGGGTAGGCACCTGATAGCTGAAACTGTTTTCTCCCCCTTCTTTAATCGTTTCCGTCTCCATTTCAAGTTGTAGTCCCGAGACCTCTTGGAAAGAGGTCTCGATCAATCCTTCGAAAGTCACGTTGAAATAAAACGCTACCGGAGGAGGGACAATATGATCAAACCTTAGCATTAAGCGTTTTCTATGGTCAATCCTTCATGCGCTAAATCTAAGGTTTCGATGGCGGCCTCGTTTCCATCGGATTTTAAGCTGACACCGGTAACCTTAGTCGGCCATGCGTTCGATAATTTCCAAACCATCGTAGGGCTTCCTGCTTCATCCAGTAAGCTGATTGTTACATCTTCTCGCTGTATTGTGTTCATTTTTATCTTGTTAAACCAATCGAATAATTTGTTATCCGCTTTGAAAACCCCTTTCTTTAGACTGACATTGCTCGTCTTCTTCAGTCCCGGCATCTTGATATTTGAGAAAACCGGGCTATTACCATGTCGGTACTCAATTACTTGGGCTTCCATATCCAGACCAGATACCTCTTTAAAAGCGATTTCCCCGAGGCTACCTAATTCTACCTTAAAATAAAAACTGGGTAACGGCCATACATTATCTTGTGCTTCTCCTGCCATATTCGTATTTCTTTAATAGGTTTTAATTCTTAAATTATCAGCTTTTTTGCATTTGTTGTTGGAATGTGATCTCGATAAATTCCGCAGGTCTGGTAATAGCCACGAATACGGATATCCTGAGGATACCTTCCAGAATATCCTCGGGAGTCATCGTGTCTCCCAATCCGATATGAATGCTATATGCGTCTTCGGGGGAAGTTCCTGCTAATCCACCTCGTTTCCATACGCCCCGTAAGAATCCGTCTATCATACTACGCATATTTACCCATGTATTTGCTACATTCGGTTCGAATACATAGGCACGGGCGGCGTTCTTGATCGATTCCTCTAGGAAGATCATCGTACGCCTTACGTTAATATAACGCCAGTCTAACGAGTTACCATCCATCGTGCGGGCACCCCAAACCTTGATTCCTTCACCGGGAAAGCTACGGATTGCGTTTACGGCTTTTCCGTTCATCGGTACGTTCAGATCTTCTTGCTCGGCATTTGTGATCGAGAGTGCGGGTGTGACTACGTTATTGATGGAAATATTCGCAGGGGCTTTCCATACTCCCCGGGTGTTATCTACCATAGTATAAAGACCGGCCATCGAAGCTGAAGGCGGAAGTAAATTGATCCTCAAGCGAATCTCTCTCAAAATGGAGCGGTATACGGAACTGACTTGGTATAATAAGGTATGGAAACGTTCCGCCTCGTCCTCTTTCATGGTAAGCAAAAGCTTGAACTTGTCCATAAGTTCATTGACAGCCTCATTCGTTACACCGGACTTCTTTGAGAATTCGTTCAAGATCAGTTCCTCCAATTTCTCTAAACTATCCTTTTCTATATTATAAAAAGTGATATCTTTCTCGGTGACGATAGATGTATTTATCCATGGATAATAGGAGGCACAGTACGCAAGGAAATTGCTACCTATATTTTCCCGGAAACTTTTGATAACCGCACCGTTTTCATCTTTGTATCCGTTGAAAACATCTAATATGGCAAAGCGATTTTTCATATCGTTACCACAGTGCATCAAAGCGGCAGTTTGAACTTTGTAACAATCGCCTTCCTCCATATATACGGCTTCCGGAACGACGACCAACGTGGGCTCCTGTTCTTTTTTTAAGGCTAAGAGCGCATTTGTAAAGTCTATGCTTTTAAAGTCATGCTCATAATCTCCTACGGAGACGATATAGCACGGTCCTCCACCGTTAGCGTAGAACAACAACATATTATAATATAAAGCATAGAACGTTTTTGGCAAAGTAAGCTGGCAACTTTCGTCGGGGAATAATACGTTTATGTCATTGGTGGTGTCCTCACTCTCGGAATCTTCCGGACGAATTCCGAATCGCAAGGTGGGAGCGAAACCGAAGAACGAATGGAACTCAGCCATAGAAGATATACGGAAAGGGATACCGGTCAAATCCTTGTTACCGTCCCGTGCGAATTGGGTATGCCCGATAAAGGCAGGGATGGCGGTAGCGACTTCTACGACTGAATTAGGAAAAGCGTTTTTCTCTATGATATAAACGCCAGGGGTTTTCATTTGTGCCATACGTTATTTTTTTAAGGATTTAGATATAAAGAATTTGTATAATAGAATTCTCGGTAGATTGTACTTCCTTTATAAGGAAACGTC
>OGOM01002333.1_pt1 | contig 11494 bp, 6 predicted proteins | sample 1552681 | NCBI WGS metagenome assembly OGOM01 (sample SAMEA2580188, study PRJEB22360) | human gut metagenome | biome: human gut; feature: human-associated habitat; material: faeces | place: Denmark | collected 2008/2010 | reverse complement strand
AGCAGCTTACCAGCATGGAATTATTATAACCGATAATGGACAGATCTTCCGGAATGCGAAGTCCCATTTCCCGGCCGTATTTCAGAGCACCCAGAGCTAGGGAATCGTCAGCGGCGATAACACCGTGGAAAGAGATTCCTTTTGCATGGAGCTTTTTCAACTGATCGGCCATGGCGGGAATATCCTCGTGGGATCCCTGATAGAGCTGCAGGAAGCTTCCGTCCTTTTTCCTCCATGGCGGCACGGTAACCGGCCAGCTTTTTCTTACCACTGTAGGAAGTAGAATTATAGAAATACAGAATATCTTCCACACCGGAGCGGATCATCTCCATGGTAGCGTCATACATGGAAGTAAAATCATCCGAGACAACACTGTATACATTTGGAGCATCCATCGCTGCATTTAACAGCATTACAGGAACCTGCGCGGAGGCATCTGTAATGTATTTGTTGTCTTCTTCCTTTTCATAAATAAAGTTGGAACCTACCAATATAATGCCGTCCACCTTTTTGGTGATCAGAAGGTTCATGGAGCTGGCTTTGGTAGCCAGATCATAACCGGTACAGCACAGGATACTGTCATAGCCGTTGGCACGAAGCTTCTGTTCGATATAATAGATCGCCTTGGCTAAATACAGATCGGAACTGTCGGCACACATAATACCGATGGTCTTCATCGTGTTGAGCCCTAACCCTCTGGCAAATGCGTTGGGAGTGTACTCATACTGGTTGATTACGTCCAGAACTTTTTTCTTGGTTTTCTCGCTTACATTATTGCTTCCATTTAATACGCGGGAAACAGTAGCAATAGAGACACCGGCCTTCTCAGAAATATCGTAAATTGTCATCTGCGGATTCCTCTCCGCTTCTATGTAACAGAATTTGTAAGAAAACTGTAAGTGGTTACATAAAAAGCTATATTTGAATTATAACGAAAGACTTCTCTTTTTTCAAGATGCTTTTTCAACTTATCATGTGACAAAATATTATCAATATGAAAGATTGCTGATAAAATCAATGGTTTGAGGAAAAAATAAGTTTCTGTTTTTGGTGATTGACGAAATAGCTTTTTTGAAGTAGAATGATTTATGAAAGTACTTACATAAACTCCGTACAATTCAGAAACAAAAACACCAACGAGCGTTGAAAACGTAATTGCTCAAAGGCGATTGGGAAGGTAAGTGCAGGTAACAGAGTGCCGTAAGACGGTGCAGATAGGATACGCTAAGCGTAGAATGGAGGACAAAATGGATATCTTAAACAAGGCAAAGACCGGTAAAAAGGAGAGACCTATCAAGGTCGTACAGTTCGGTGAGGGTAATTTCTTACGTGGATTCGTAGATTACATGATCGATATCGCTAACGAGCAGGGTAAGTTCGACGGAGACATCGTTCTGATCAAACCCATCGAGTTCGGCAATCTGGATATGTTCCACAAGCAGGACTGCCAGTACACTGTATCTCTTCGCGGTAATGTGAACGGTGAAGCCAAGATCATCAATAGAATCGTAACCAGCGTTGCAGACGCAGTAGACACTTATAATGAATATGACAAGTACATGGGACTTGCCGAGATCGATACCTTACGTTTCGTAGTATCCAACACCACTGAGGCAGGTATCGTATATGATGATACCGATAAGTTTGAATTAGAGCCTCCCAAGACTTTCCCCGGCAAGCTGACCAAGTTCTTATATCACAGATTTGAGACTTTCAAGGGTGACATGAGCAAGGGCCTGGTAATGCTTCCCGTAGAGCTGATCGATGACAACGGTATTATGTTAAAGAAGTGTGTAATGCAGCTGATCGAGCTGTGGGGATTGGGCGATGAATTCAAAAAGTGGGTAGATGAGGCATGCGTATTCACCTCTACTCTGGTTGACCGTATCATTACCGGTTATCCCCGTGCCACGGAACAGGAAGAGTGGGAGAAGCTGGGCTATGAAGATCACATCATGGTAACCGGTGAGCCGTTCGCTCTGTGGGTTATCGAGTCTGCTAAGGATATCAGCAAGGAGTTCCCTCTTCCCGATGCAGGACTTCCTGTTATCTTCACTGACAACCAGAAACCTTACAAACAGAGAAAGGTTCGTATCTTAAACGGCGCACATACTTCCTTTGTACTGGCATCTTATCTCTGCGGCAATGATATCGTGTTAGAGTCTATGCAGGATGAACTGATTTTCAACTTTATGAAAGCAACGATCTTTGATGAGGTCATTCCTACACTGACACTTCCGAAACAGGATCTGATTGATTTTGCAGAGGCAGTGATCACAAGATTTAACAACCCATATGTAAAACATGCGCTGTTATCCATTTCCCTGAACTCTGTTTCAAAATGGCGCGCAAGATGTATGCCGAGTTTCTTAGAGTACATTAAGAATGAAGGAAAACTTCCGACACACCTGACATTCTCACTGGCTGCACTGATGGCATTCTACACAGGAACAGAGATCCGTGACAAGGCTCTGATCGGACATCGTGACGGTACTGAATACCAGATCTTAGATGACGCTGCTGTATTAGAGTTCTTTGCAGCAAACAGTTCTAAGGACGCAGCAGAGTATACACATGCTGTTTTATCCAACGAGCATTTCTGGGGCGAAGATCTTACCAAATTAGCCGGAGTAGAAGAGGCTGTAACCGGTTATATGGAAGATATCCGTGCACTTGGTATGAGAGCAGCAATGGAAAAAACTTTTAACGCATAAGCAGGAGAACACTTATGAAAGATTTTATAAAAATCAATGAAAATGATAATGTCATTGTTGCCATAAAAGAACTTGCAGAGGGAGAGAAAGTCACAGTCGATGGAAAAGAATACACAGCGGCTGAGACGATCCCTGCCGGACACAAGATGGCGATCTGTGACATCCCGCAGGGCGGTGATGTGATCAAATATGGTTTCCGTATCGGAAATGCAAAAGAGAATATCAAAGCCGGTCAGTGGGTGCATGTACACAATATCAAAACAGCACTCGGCGATCTGCTCACTTATACCTACGAGCCTGTAAAAACAGAGGAGAAAAAGACAGAGGAGCGTACCTTTATGGGATTTGCACGTCCGGACGGCAGCGTCGGTGTGCGTAACGAAGTATGGATCGTACCGACCGTCGGCTGTGTAAACAATATTGCGACGGCGATGGCAAAACGTGCCAACGCAAAGGTACATGGCTCTGTGGAGGAAGTGATTGCATTCCCGCATCCATATGGATGTTCCCAGATGGGTGATGATCAGGAACACACCAGAACGATCCTCGCTGATCTCGTAAAACATCCAAATGCCGGAGGCGTGTTAGTACTTGGTCTTGGCTGTGAGAACAGTAATATCGGTGAACTGAAAAAATACATTGGTGATTATGACGAGAACCGTGTGAAGTTTTTAATCTGTCAGGAATGCGAAGACGAGATGGAAGAGGGCGAAAAACTCCTAGAGGAACTGATCAATTATGCGGCAGGATTCTCCCGTGAGCCGATCAGTGCATCCAAACTGATCATCGGCATGAAGTGTGGCGGCAGTGACGGATTTTCCGGAATCACTGCAAACCCGCTGGTTGGTAAATTCTCTGATATCCTGATCGGAAAGGGCGGAACAACGATCCTGACTGAGGTGCCGGAGATGTTTGGCGCAGAGACACTGCTTATGAACCGCTGTGAAAATGAAGAACTATTTGAGCAGACGGTGAACCTGATCAACGATTTTAAACAGTATTTTAAAGATAATCACCAGACAATCTACGAGAATCCGTCACCTGGAAATAAAAAAGGCGGTATCTCAACCTTAGAGGATAAGTCTTTGGGATGTACACAGAAATCAGGAAGTGCTGCAGTAAAAGGCGTTCTTTCCTACGGCGAGCGCGTACATACGCCGGGATTAAATCTTCTCAGCGCACCGGGCAATGACCTTGTTGCTGCAACTGCATTAGCAGCCAGCGGAGCACACATTGTTCTGTTTACGACCGGACGCGGGACACCGTTTGCTTCCCCGGTTCCGACCGTTAAGATTTCCAGCAACAGTACACTTGCCGGAAAGAAAAAGAACTGGATCGATTTCAATGCGGGCGTTCTTGTGGAGGATGCAGAGTTAGAGGAGACAGGTCAGAAATTATTTGACTATGTGATCGACGTTGCATCTGGTAAGAAGGTACGCAGTGAGGAAGCCGGATTCCATGATATGGCGATCTTTAAGCAGGGTGTTACCTTGTAAGGAAACGGAAAAAAGTTGTCAATCTGATATGATGGATATCTACAATAGAATGTTTGTGCAGAATTCAATCTGTTATTTCAGAAACATCCGGCAGAAAAAGTAGAAACTGGATTCTTATTGAAAGAATCTTAAACATAACACAAAAAAGGAGACAGAATTATGTCATTTTTAAACAATTTCTCATTAGAGGGTAAAATTGCATTAGTAACAGGCGCGTCTTATGGTATCGGATTTGCTATCGCATCTGCTTATGCAGAGGCAGGCGCAACCATCGTATTCAACGATATCAAACAGGAGCTGGTTGACAAGGGATTAGCAGCTTATGCTGAAAAAGGGATCAAAGCTCATGGTTATGTCTGTGACGTTACCAACGAGGAGCAGGTGAATGAACTTGTGAAAAAAGTAGAGGAGGAAGTTGGTGTAATCGATATCCTTGTAAACAATGCAGGTATCATCAAACGTATTCCAATGTGCGATATGTCAGCAGCAGAGTTCAGACAGGTAATTGATGTTGACTTAAATGCACCGTTCATCGTATCAAAAGCAGTGATTCCGTCCATGATCAAAAAAGGCCACGGAAAGATCATCAACATCTGCTCTATGATGAGTGAGCTTGGCCGTGAGACCGTTTCTGCTTACGCTGCAGCAAAAGGTGGTTTAAAAATGTTAACAAAGAACATTGCATCTGAGTACGGTGAATTCAATATCCAGTGTAACGGTATCGGACCTGGTTATATTGCAACACCTCAGACAGCACCTCTTCGTGAGATCCAGCCGGACGGTTCCAGACATCCGTTTGACCAGTTCATCATCGCAAAGACTCCGGCTGCAAGATGGGGAAATGCAGAAGACTTACAGGGACCGGCTGTGTTCCTTGCATCGGATGCATCTAACTTTGTAAATGGTCATGTGCTGTATGTAGATGGTGGTATTTTAGCTTATATTGGTAAGCAGCCACAGTAAAAACAGATGAGATTTGTTGTGAATTGATGCTGCACCCAGTCAGGAGGTGGCTGAGCCTTGGGACGTGCGCCGGAACCGGCAGGTTTTGTTGGGTTCCGTTGTACGGAAATAAGAGGTTCTAAGTGCCCTTGATCTGGGTTGTGGCAGAGTGACGCGTGCATCCCCGGACGAGCCTTCCATGGCTCGACGGGGATTTTTGCTGCCATCCGTGGCAGCAAAACGCTGTTTTGTGACAAGGGCACTAAGAACCTCTAATTTCCTCCCAAAGTCATCACAAAATCTGCCGGTTCCGGTGCACTGTCGGCGTGCCTTAGTGCAAACACCCTCCAAGTTGCTGATGGATTTTAGATGATATTGATTGTGGCTTCACTGCTAAAGCAGGAAGCTGTTTTTTGCTGTGTAGGATTCGGGTGTCAAAAGGTGGCTTCAAGTTTTTGATTGGCAAATTGCACAAAGTCGGGTCTGTTTTGTTCCGATGTCCGAAAATAAGAAAATCTAAGTCTGCCTGAGTTAGATTACAACGGAGTGACGTGTACGTCTTAAACGCCCCGTCCATGTGGCGTTAAGACTTTTGCCGCCTCACTACAGGCATCCACAAACCATCCCAACCAGATGTCCCTGAAACTCCCCAAACAAACTTTCCTCCTGCTTCCTCATAAACACCGTTACATCCGCATCTCCAAACACCACCTCAAAATGCACACTCCCCACAAACGCATCGATCACATGCGCCCGCACATACAGAGTGTTCTCTGAAACCCACACTCCGCTGGCAGCATACCTCTGGTCATAGACGGGAAACTGTCCGCAGACAAGTTTTCCAAAACCGAAATGAATGGAACACGGTCTGCCGTGCAGTGTAAACGTAAAACATCCCTCATCATTTGTAAAATCCGCTGTAAAATCTGTAAACTCACTACTGTTTGGTTTGAACATATATCGTTTCCCCGAAACTTGTGAAGTGACCGCTGCCGTCATTGCACTATCGCCCAGAGGTGCAATCGCAAGTGAAGAGAGCACAGAAAGAAGCTCTGTATGCGTTTTTTGATCTTCCGGGAGTGGATCTGCCTGTATGAAAGGAAGAATCTCATCATACAGAGCATCATAAATCAGTTGATTTCCACCCGCAAGTCCCTGTGTGTCTGCGGTAGTGACAAAGAGAAGATCATAATCCGGAAGGTAATGGATGAACTGACCACCCATGCCGTAGCAGACAAAACCATTTTTTTCACTGCGCCAGATCTGATAACCATAGCCGCAGGCTTCACTTGGAAGAGGTGCCGTGATGCGTGTGTCAGAGAGATGGGAGGTTGCTGTTTTGATGTAGGAGGCAGAAACGAGCTGTGTTCCATCAATATTTCCATCGTGAGATAGAAGATAACCGAATTTTAACAGGTCGGATGGAAGAGCGACAAGTCCGCTTCCGCCCATGGAGACGCCAAAAGGATCTGTCAGCATGTAGGATTCACCGGAAAATTCCAAAACAGACAGCTTTTCTTTGAGATAATCGAGCATTGGCATGCCGGAAAGACGTTCTACAAGCGCACAGAGTGTATGTGCGGAGGACGTATCATAATGAAAGAGCTTTCCTGCAGGATGGGTTGGTGGTACGGTAAAGAAACTTTCTACCCAGTCACTTTTCATATCGACCTTGTAGGTCGTCGCGGCATGACAGGTGCGCATCATGAGCATATCCCGGATCGTCATGGCTGCAATCCACGGATGTACATTTGCTGGAATCTTGTCTGGAAAATATGAGACGATCGGATCATCCAGTGATAATTTTCCTTCCGCTTCCAAAAGACCGATCGCAATGGATGTAAAACTTTTACTGATCGAAAACATGCGATGCAGCGTGTCTTTCTGATAGGGTGCATAGTAGCCCTCGGCAATGAGTGTGTCATGCCGCATTAAAAGAAAACTGTGCATTGGAACCTGTTTTTTTTGTAAACGATCCAGAAAGTGAAGAAGGCATCCGGATGGGATGCCAGCACTTTCTGGAGAACCTTTTTTGAAATTCATTGTAATATCCTCCATTTCTTATTAAGACTGAACACCAAAGCTGCTTGGTGTAACGCCATATTTTTTCTTAAATGCACGTCGGAAAGACGTCTGGTTGTTATAACCAACTTCCAAAGCGATTTCATTGATACCGGATTCGCCTTTTTCAATCAGATGTGCCGCCTCTGTGAGCCGAAGATCTTCCAGATAGACAGAGAAGTTCACATTCATATTTTCTTTAAACATATGAGAAAAATAACTTTCTGATATGTGGAACTCGTCGGAGATCTTGCTTAAGCAGAGCGCCGGATTTTTGTAATTTTCACGGATATAAGTCACAATGCTGTCAATCAGATTATTCTTTTCGGATTTTGATGCAAAGAAATCACACAGTTTAATGCTGATATCTTCACAGAGACGGAAAGTTAACTCGTCCTGTGAAAGCATAGTATCAATTTCCGCTATCTGCGGAGTACTTTCTCCCGTATATGTAAAACGTGCTTTCAACAGAGTGTTGCGGATATCGGTAAGTAAAAACCGTAATAACTGGAACGGAAGCGAACGTTCTTCAATGTTCTCCTGGTGGATCAGATTGAAAATTTCAATCACCTGGGATTTATTTCCGCCAGTGATGGAACGAATCAGACGGGTTGAAAATTCAGCCGGATAGTAGTAAACATGGGAGTCTTTTTTCAACATTTCATATGGAAGGAAAATATAGTTTTTACTGGTATACCCTGCAGCATCTTTCGCCTGTTGGTAAGATTCCCATATGTTGGTGAAGGAGCAGGAGAGACCGATTCCTGCAAAAAACCAGATCGAATACTCTTCTAGCAGTTCACTATGAAATTTTAATACTTTTTCCTGAAGTGTGATCAGTATCTCATCGGCAGTTCCACTAAAAGGGATTAACACAGCATAAATATGTTTCTTTGGGGAACACAGATATAAGTTATTTTCATAAGAAAAATATCTGGCCAAAAGACCGGCGATAATATCTTTCATACTTTCAGAACTTTCAGTGGAAGTATTTTCATTTGGAAAAGTATCTGCAGCAGGATCATTTTCGTAAGTTACACCGTACAATACATAATAATGAAGCGATGGATCTTCTAAATGCAGATAATTCTGGATAAATGAAAGCTCATCCGGGGTTGTGATAACTCCACTCATCAGCTGTCTCAAATAATTGTCATATAAAACAGGACGGATTGCAGCAGCTTCTTCGATTAACTGCGTATTTGCATGCAGTGTTTCCTGGAGCTGGTCATCTAAATGAAGAATCGGGCGCATATTGTTGCGGACTAAAATAAATATCATGATAAGTCCACCGATGATTGCTGCAAAAAGGATCAGCAGAAAAATAAACTGATAATCGGATGGATAAATGGATTCCGGCTGTACCAGATAGAAAGTCCAGTCATTTGTTTTTGATGCGATTCGCATAATATGTGTGTCATTGTGAACACAGGTATTATTGTCATCATAGGATAAGGATAATACGGATTCGGTAAGCGTATTTAAATCTTTTTCAGATGATGTATTCTTATCTTCGGACAGGGAAAACACTGGCTGATCCTGTGCGTCGACTGCAATAATGTAACCGGTATCACCTAAAGAAACACCGCTGAAAATTTTGCGTAAGGTCTGCTCATTGATATGGAAAGCAACGGTAGCAGGAATATCTTTGTAGGTCAGTACGTCCATATTTAACACATAAAGATATGCGTTACCGCTTTCGGGAAGCATAAAATCCGAAAGTGGATAAAGGGCAGAATCTTTTGTCAGATTGCTGTTGAGCAGATCATGCCATTCATTAAAATTCGCCCCGGAAGATAAATAGTTTCTTATATAATAAAGCTGTTCGGAATTGAAAGTGTTTACACTGATAATATAGCCGCTATTTCTCAGATAAACAAAATAGGTACTGAAAGGAAGCTCATTGTAGGAATACATATAAGAGGCAAGGGACTGCTTCATGGTGAGACCTGACAGATAAAAATCATTATCGTCTGTGGACTTCATCGTTGCAAGATGGTATAGTTTGGTATTCATGCTGAGCTGTCTTGTGATAGAATCCATGGTTGTGAAATTATTATCTAAAAGTGAAACGGCACTTTCAAAGGTAGACTGATCCTGATTCCAGAAATCCTCTTCAGAGCGTGTTGTTGAGACACGGTGGAGGTGTACCATCAGAAGTAAAATGATAAGTAAAAAGACACTGTATGTAATAGCAAAGCGAATCATGAGAAACGTAGTGGATTCATTTTTTGCTGTGGCATCCGCTGGTGGATTCAAATTTATTCTCATAGGTATTAAATGTCCTTTTTTCATGTTTTTTAATCGTACGTTTTCTATTTTATCATAATATGAAAAAAATACAACAAAAACTCAAAAACCCAGTAAAATCAATGGTTTGCGTAGTGTTAAAACAAATTTTGTACCCCCTGTCAAATATTGTTTCTTGCTGAAAATCCCATAAGATGGTAATGTATGAGCAAGACATGAAAGCACTTACATCAGAGCAGTGTCGAAACAAATTTTTTCCTAATAAGGAGGTTCTTATGAAAAAGAAGGTAGTATCAGTCCTTATGGCTGCCGCTATGGTAGCTGGTATGGCAGGATGCGGTTCCAGCAACACTGGTAACGCAGGAACAACAAATTCAAATGCTTCTACAAATAATGAAGCAACCACAGAGAGCGGTGATGCTTCCGCAAGCACAGCAACAGATTCTGATGTTGAGAAACCGGAAGAGATCACCATTATGGTAGATGGAACTGTTTTCACACAGGAAAACGGACAGGCAGAGTTCATTGCCAAATTAGAGGATCTTCTTGGAATGAAGATCAATGTGATCCAGCCGGATCATGATGCTTACTATGATGTAGTAGGACAGACAGTTGCAAGTGGTGACTGGCCAGACGTTATGATCTTATCTTCTACCTATTATGCAGGTTATGCAGAGCAGGGAGTTCTGTGGGATATGACAGACGCTTATGCATCTTCTGATTTAAAAACAAGACAGGATGCATACGGCAGCACAGGAGTTATCGATGGTGTAAGACTTGATGGTAAGTTATACGGTATGCCTGCAGCTCGTGGTAACGGATGTGTTACATATGTTAAGAAAGCATGGTTAGACAACTGCGGACTTGATGTTCCGACAAACTATGATGAGTATCTTGCAATGCTCGAAGCATTTACAACCGGTGACCCGGATGGAAATGGTGTAAACGGAGATACCTACGGTGTATCTGCTGCTGGTTTCATCGGAACAGAGGCTCCATATACAAACTACTTACCAGAGTTCTATCAGGATGCAAACCCAAGCTTCTATAAAGCAGAAGACGGAACATGGAAAGATGGATTCACAGAGGATTCTATGAAGAGCGCACTTGAGAGAATGGCAGCTGCTTACAAAGAGGGCGTGATTGATCCTACCACATTAACAAATGGTACATCTGACTGCCGTAACAAATTCTATGATGACAGCTTTGGTGTATTTACTTACTGGGCAGGTACATGGGCAACCAACTTAAAGACAAACCTTGAAGCAAACGGTAAAGACGGTGAGTTAGTAGCATTACCTCCGATCGCTGAAGTAGGTCAGTACCTTGACCGTGTTCCACCAGTATGGTGCATCACATCTGCATGCGAGAACCCGGAAGGCGTATTCAAATATTTCATCGAGCCGATGCAGGATGGCGGAGACGTTCAGTTCTTATGGACATACGGTGTAGAAGGCATTCACTGGTCAACAGCAGCAGAGACATTATTTGCTGGAACAGAGAACGAGAAAACATATGCTGATGGTGAGTTCCATATGTTAGAGAACCGTGAGAAAGAGGGTACACAGTACACCAAAGCTCACATCGATCCAATGCTTGCTTTAGTTGAGCTTGCAAACGATCCTCAGGAAGAATCTGTAGCAGCAGAAGCAAAAGAGTCTGCACAGTTATTCAATGATAACTGCAAAGCTGCTGATCTTGTTCCTACCACAGATGAGATGAGCGAGTACAATGGTGATTTAACAACATTAAAGAACGAGCTGATCGCAAAAGTTGTTATGGGCGAGATCACTGTTGATGATGCATATGCACAGTTTGAGTCAAATCACGGTGCAGAGTGGTCACAGGCAATCGTTGATTCTTTAAACAAATAATAAAACTTTCCGGTAAACGGAACTAAGAACTATGATTGGTGTATTGGCTGCGGATATCTGCAGCCGGCACCGATCATGGATCACAAATTCATGTTTGATTGAAAAGGAAGAACAGATATGAGAAAAAGTAATGAAAAATCAGCCGTAACGGCTACAA
>OGOM01002331.1_pt1 | contig 11503 bp, 7 predicted proteins | sample 1552681 | NCBI WGS metagenome assembly OGOM01 (sample SAMEA2580188, study PRJEB22360) | human gut metagenome | biome: human gut; feature: human-associated habitat; material: faeces | place: Denmark | collected 2008/2010 | reverse complement strand
GTCTCCAGCGCAAAGCCGCCGTACTTCTGCATGGGCACGCCGCCCTTGCCGGGGGCAGGGCAGTCCTGCAGGAAATTGCCGGTGTAGAGCTGCACGCCCGGGGCGGTGGTGTAGTAGTCCAGTTCGCGGCCGGTCCACATCTCCTCAACATGCATCGCGCGGCGCAGATTACGGCCGTACTGATAGCCATCGATGCACAGACAGTGATCGTAGCCACGGGCCTGCTTAATCTGCGGATCGTCGGCCTCCATGCCAGGAGCGACGGGGCGCAGCTCGCGGAAGTCAAACGGCGTGCCCTCGACCGGAGCAATCTCGCCGGTGGGGATGTTCTGCTCGTTAATGGGCAGGTAGTGGGCAGCGTTGGCGACAAAGAAGTGCTCACAGTCCATGCCGGCGTTATGGCCGGCAAGGTTAAAGTACGTGTGGTTGGTCATGGACACGTAGGTGGCACGGTCGCTCTCGCAGCCATACTCGATACGAAAGACGCCGGTGCGCGTCACGGTAAACACGGCTGTAAAGGTGCGGTTGCCGGGCAGGCCCAGCTCGCCATCCTCAAGCGAGGTGGTCATGCGCACGGCATTGTGGACCTCGTCGAGCTCAGCGTCCCATACGCGCTTGTGCAGACCATGCTCAAGATCGCTGTGCAGGTTGTTGATGCCTTCGTTGGCCGACATATGCCAGTCCGTGCCGTCGATGGTGATCGTGGCGCCCGCGGTGCGGTTTGCCACGGGGCCGATGGTCGCGCCAAAGCAGGCGGGGTTGTCAAAGTAATCCTCGAGCTTATCGAAACCCAACACCACATCGCGCACGTTGCCGGGAATGTCGGGCACGTCGATACCCAGCACGGTGGCGCCATAGTCCATAATGCGAACGCAGATCTCGGGCCCGTTGAGGGTGTAACGATGAACGGGGGTACCGCACGGCGCGGTGCCGAAAAGCTCGGAAGTGATCATTTGGTTCCTAACATCGAGGTATTTCGGACAAACTGTAGCGCGAACAGGCAAGATTATCACTACACCCCACTAAAGCAGATGGTATTTTTCTCAAAAAAGTGATGATTGGAGCTGTGCGGGCGTTCATTTTTGACGCGCACGAGTCTGATACAATTTGTTCGTTACTGTTTGAATGATATGCGCGCAAAGAACGGCGAGGATTCATCGTGATTAAGGCAGAACGACAGGATAAGGTTCGGCAGCTGCTCGAAGAGCAGGGCACGGTCTCGGTCAAGGAGATTTCGGATGCGCTAGGTGTCTCGGATATGACGATCCGTCGCGATCTTGAGGAACTTGCGAGCCTAGGTGAGATCGAGCGCGTGCACGGCGGCGCCCGCAGTGCACAGGGCCGTCCCCACGCTATGTTGCGCCATGAGTATTCGCACAGCGAAAAGCGCACTAAGCATGCTGAGGAAAAGCTGCAGATTGCGCGCCGTGCTGTGGAGCTTATCGAGGAAGGCTCGACCATCTTTTTGGGTACGGGCACCACGGTTGAGCAGATGGCCTCGATGCTGCCGACGTTTCGCCTGCGCATTGTGACCAATTCGCTTTCGGTGTTTAACCTGCTCGAGGCGCGCGAGGACTGCGACTTGTGCCTCGTGGGCGGTATGTACCGTCGCCGCACCGCCGCTTTTGTGGGACCAACAGCCGAGGATACCCTGCGCACGCTGGGCATCGATGCGGCGTTTATCGGCGCCAACGGCATTCTGGATGGCGACGTGTCTACGTCCAACATGGATGAGGGCCGTATCCAGCAGCTCGCTTTTAGCAAGGCAGACTCGCGCTATCTGATCGCCGACTCTAGCAAGATCGGCAAGCGCGACTTCTACACCTTCTGCCGCTTGGACAGCCTGGACGCCGTGGTGTGCGAGCCGGGTATTGCTGCCGAGAATCGCGCCACCATCGAGGAACACACGCAGGTCATCTGCTAGCTAACGCTACGGGATTGCCAACAAGCGCTGCGGGAGGACTTTTTCCTCCTGTCATTGTGGGGGATCAGCGTGTCAGCGCCACGCGATATGACGCGCAAACGAGGACTCCACTATCAAATTGTCTCAACCTGTGACATCTAGGCGGCCAAAAGCGAGCCAGATGTCACAGGTTGAGATTTTTGGCTCGGCCTATTCCGTTTGTCTCGATCTGTAACAGCTGGGATCCAAAAACTCGACTAGGTGTTACAGATCGAGATTTTGTCTACCCAGCCATCATCTTTGTCTCGATCTGTAACAGTTAGACGGCTAAAAGCGAGTCAGATGTTACAGATCTAGATATTTCGAACCGGGTGCCCCCGTTCATCTCAATCTGTAACAATTGGGGCCGAAAATCCCTGCTAGATGTTACAGATCGAGACAAACGGCCTGCTCGGGCCGAGCCAAACAAAAAGGCCGCATGCGAACCCGTGGGGGATTCGCATGCGGCAGACAGGGGATACGCGGCTGAAGTTAGGCCATGAGCAGGCCGGTCTCCGCGACGTTCTTGTACCAGTACGCGCTCGCCTTGGGATAGCGCTTCTGGGTCTCAAAGTCGATGTAGAACAGGCCGTAACGTTTGTTATAGCCGTTGGTCCAGGAGAACTGGTCCTGCAGCGACCACACAAAGTAACCGTCGACGTTCACGCCGCCGTCGATCGCCTTGAGGATCCACGCGAGATGCTGACGCATATAGTCGATGCGAGGGGCGTCGTCGATAAAGCCGTCCTCGAAGTCGTCCTTATAGCCCATGCCGTTCTCGGTGATGTAGATCTTCTTGTAGTTGGGGTAATCGTTCTTAATGCGGAGCAGCAGGTCGTAGAGGCCCTCGGGATAGATGATCCAGTCCCAATCGGTGGTGGGAACGCCTTCGCGCACGCATGCCTCGCCAACGCCCTTGAGGAACCAGCGCGAGGAGCCCTTGTCGCCGGTGCCATTGTGGTTGATGTCGTTTTCGCCCTCGGCGGCACGCAGGAACTGGCACTTGTAGGTGTTGACGCCCAGGCAATCGTTATAGGGGAGCGCGGCGGTCAGCGCGGCGATGTCCTCGTCGCGGACGTCGAGCTCGCCGCCGGCGATATGGGCCAGCTTGGTCGCGGCCTCCATGGTGTCGGCTGCATAGTGGCCGCGGAAGGTGGCGTCGAGTACCCAGCGGTTGTTGATGACGTCGGCCATGCGAGCTGCCTCGCAGTCGGCGGCATTGTTGGGGTCGAGGGGATACTTGGGCTCCAGGTTCTGGACAATGCCGATCTCGCCCTCAAAGCCGCCCTCATGGAAGGCGACGACGGCCTTGGCGTGGGCCACCATCATGTTGTGCATAAGCTGGAAGGCCTTGTCCAGGCGATACTTCTCGCCGTGTGGCCAGTTGCCGACGATAAAGCTGCCCTCGGCGGTCGCGGGAATCTCGTTAAACGTGAACCAGTGCTTGACCTCGGTGAACTCGGCAAAGCAGAACTTGGCGTACTCGACAAAGGCATCGATCGCCGTGCGCGTCAGGAAACCCTCGCCGCCATCCTGATAAAAGGCCTCGGGCGTGTCAAAGTGATCGAGCGTGACATAGGGGATAACGCCAGCTTTGTTGCAGGTGGCAAAAAGCTCGTGATAGAAGGCGACGCCCTCGGGGTTAATCTCACCAATGCCGTTGGGGAAGATGCGGCTCCAGGCGATGGAGACACGAATGCCGTTAATGCCGAAGCGCTGGCACAGGTCGATATCGACCGGATACTTGTTGTAGAAATCGCTTGCGGGATCGGGGGAGAAGCGACCCTGGGCTGCCAGGAAATCGTCCCAGGGCACTTTGCCCTTGCCGTGCGTGCGGGTCTCGCCCTCAACCTGGTAAGCGGCGGTGGCGCCGCCAAACACAAAGCCGTCGGGGAACTGCATGGGGTTGTTCATGAGTCATCCTTTCTGTGGGATACGAATAGGGAGAGGTGCCCGAACTGGGGATTCGGGCACCAACAGAGGGAGGTAACTAGTCGAGGTTCTCGCGGAGCCACTTGATGGCGCCAGCGGGGTCACGGGTAAGGTCGATATATTCCTTACCGCGCGGGGCGAGCAGCTTAATGCCCAGGCGATCGGTGTCGGCCTTCATGTCGTTGTAGTAGCTACGGACCTGCGGGGCAAGCACGATAACGTCGTACTGATCCATGATGGCAGTGTGCTGACCATAGGCGCCTGCGGAGGAAGCAATATTCTCTCCGGTCTGTGCGGCACCTTCCTTGATGGCGTTGGCAAGCATGGCAGAGGTGCCGGCGCCGGCGCACAGGACGAGGACCTTCAGGCCGTCGACATCCTTCTTGGCGGATACTTCGGCGGCGGGCTTGCTGTCGGTGGCAGCGGCGGTCGTCTCGACGGAAGCGATAGTCTGCTCGACAGCGGGCGCAGAGGCGTTGGCGGCGATGGCAACGGCGCCATTGGACTCGAGACCCAGCTCGGCGGCGCGCTCGGCCTCCTGGTCGCAGAGCAGCTTATCGTATGCCTTCAAGAACGGCAGGTAGATGACGGCGTCCAGCAAGATGACGATCGCGACAAACACCAGGGCGATAAGCTGGAAGTTCGTGGTGATGAAGATACCGATGGGGGCGGGGGTGCCCCAAGGCACAGGGAGGGAAAAGCCGTTCATGCCCACGTTATCGATAAAGAACTTGGCAACACTTACGTTGACGCAGCCGGCGGCAACAAAGGGGACGAGCATGTAGGGGTTAAGGATCATCGGCGCGCCAAAGAGCAGCGGTTCGTTGACGGCGAAGGCAACAGGAACAATCGAGGCCTTACCGACGGCTTTGAGCTGCTTGGACTTCATAAAGAGAATCAGCAGAAGCGGCACGATGAACGTGGCGCCGGTGCCGCCGAACTCACCCACGAGCGACATGTTAAAGGTGAGGGAATGGGCGGGGTGGCCGCCTGCCAGCAGAACCTGCAGGTTCTCGGCCTGGTTGGCAAGACGGATGGGGTCGATGCCCGGCTGGACGATCGAGGGGCCGTGGACGCCGATGAACCAGAAGAACGCGGTGGCCGCCTGGATAAGGATAAGGCCAGGATAGGTTTCTGCAGCGGTAAAGAGCGGGGAGAGCAGTTTGATAAGCAGCTCGGAGAACGGAACGCCCATGAGGTTGCGCACGACGACATCGATGATGCCGCAGATGATGACGGCACCGCCAAAGGGGATAATGTCGCGGAAGTTCTGAGCGATGGCGCCCGGGACCTCCTTGGGCAGCTTAATGGTCAGATCGCGCGAGACGCAGAATTTGTAGACCCACACGGTAATGAACGCGGCGATATAGGCCGAGAACAGACCGCGCGTGCCCATGCTGGTGCAATCGAAGACCGAAAGTTCGGAGCCGTTGAACTTGGTGGTGAACTGCGTGACTGCGAGCAGCAGCATGCTGCACTGGGCGGCAACCATGGTGGAGCCGTCGTTGAGTACCTTGCCGGCGGGCATACGACGGTTCATGGATGCCGTGAAGTTCTTGGCAGTGGTGCCAGCAACCATGATGCCCATGACGCCCATGGTGAAGTTGTAGAGCTTGTTGCACCAGTCGATGAGCGGCTGGGGCAGCGTGATGCCGACTACGCCGGGAAGGGTGGCAATGAGCAGAAAGATCGAAGAGGTGAGGACAATGGGCATGCACCCAAGGAATCCGTCCTTGATGGCCTGGAGGTATATGTTCCTCGAGATCTTCTCAAAGAACGGTTGGTGCTTTTCGAGCATCTTTACGATGGCGTCCATAGAGCTCCTTTGCTACTTGATGCGCGATGCATGTGGATGGAACTGGTCGTCGATGGATGGTCAGGACTGCCCGGAAACCTTCCTGTTTAAGGAAGGCATTGCGAAATGACAACGTTGTCATTTCGTTAATGACAACGTAAGACATTTTTGGAAGAGCAACAAGGATATACGGGTGAGTGGTCGATATTGTCCGGTAAACGGTTGATTTATCAGTCAGGCAGGTAGTGTATGCTAGAACGCAAAATGCAAGCGATGCAAAACCGACTGGAGAAGCAGTGGCAACGATGGACAAGAAAAATGTCTCAATGAACGATGTGGCGATTGCCGCGGGTGTTTCTCTCAAGACGGTTTCGCGTGTGATTAACGAGCCCGATAGCGTGCGCGAGTCGACGCGCGATAAGGTCCATTCCGCAATGGAGGCACTCGGGTTTCGAACCAACTTTGCCGCGCGTTCACTCAAGTTGGGCCGTTACGGGTGCATCGGCGTGGTGCTGTTCCACTTGTCGGGCGGTGCCGTGGACATGATTGACGGTATCGCCGATGCCGCCGAGGAACGCGGCTTTGCGCTCACGATGATTAAGAAGCGCGCAGGGGAGAAGATGACCCTTGCCGATGCGGCGCGCAGGATGTCGCAGCTGCCTGTTGATGGCATGATCTTCAACCTGCGTCAGATGGTCGATGACTTTGATACCTTTGAGGCGCCGAAAGACCTCAAGACGGTGATTATCACACCGATGGAACATCCTACCTGCTCCACCGTCAGTGACGACCAAGAGGGCGGCGCGCGCATGGCGTGCGAGTATTTCTTGGATCATGGTCACGAGAACGTGTATTTCGTTTCGGGTAAGAAAGAGTCGCTGTCGAGCCAGTGCCGTATGAAAGGTTGGCGCTCGGCACTCGAGGCACGTGGCATTGAGCCGCCCGAGCCTCTGCGAGGCGATTGGAATGCGGATAGTGGCTATGCCGCGGGCCTTGTGCTTGCCGATAAACCTGATTGCACGGCGGTCCTCGCTGCTAACGACTGCATGGCAAACGGCGTGATGATGGCTCTACGTGACAAAGGGCTCAGTGTGCCCGACGACGTGTCCGTGATCGGCTTCGACGATGAGCTCTACAAGACGATTCCCAACTCGATTCTGACGTCGGTGAAGTTTCGCCACCGCGAGCTGGGCGTCCGTGCGCTCAACGAGGTCGTTGCGGGCCTAGAAGCTCCGAGCTCCAGAAGCCGTACGCTTGTCTCGGGCGTGTTGGTCGAGCGCTCGAGCGTGCGGGATCTGCGGGCGTAGACGTGCTCGGCTCGTTCATCTCAACCTGTAACAGTTAGGACCCAAAAACTCGACTAGGTGTTACAGATTGAGATTTTGTCTACCCAGCCATCATCTTTGTCTCGATCTGTAACAGTTAGACGGCCAAAAGCGAGTCAGATGTTACAGATCGAGACAAACGAACGCGGCCCAGCCTGCCCAAAAACAAAAACGGCGGATACGACCAAGGATGCTGAAGCATCCACCGGGAAGGTCGTATCCGCCACGCGGAAAGAGGTGCATGGACGCAGCGCCCATGCGATCGGGAATGGTAAGGTGCACGGCGGCGTGATGGTCACGGCGGCCGATGGCGTTAACTAGTCCAGACGACGGGTCTGCGCCACGTGCTTATACCAGTATGCGCTTGCCTTGGGCGTGCGCTTCTGGGTTTCAAAGTCAACGTAGAAGAAGCCATAACGCTTGTTGTAGCCATTAGTCCAGGAGAACTGATCCTGCAGGCTCCACAGGAAGTAACCGCCCACGTTGACACCCACCTCCATGGCCTTGAGCAACCAGCGCAGGTGCTGCTCGATGTAGTCGATGCGCGGCTGGTCGTCCACAAAACCGTCCTTGTAGGGGTCCTTGTAGCCCATGCCGTTCTCGGTGATGAAGATCTGCTTGTAGTTGGGGTAGCGCTGCTTAATGTAGACGAGCAGATCGAACAGACCCTCGGGATAGATGATCCAGTCCCAGTCGGTGGTGGGGATACCGGGCTTGTTCACATGCTCGCCAATACCCTTGACGCGCCAGCGGCCGGTGCCCTTCTCGCCCGTACCGTTGTGGTGCAGGTCGTTCTCGCCATCGTAGGCCTTCAAGAAGCGGCACTGGTAGTTGTTAACGCCCAGGTAGTCGTTGTAGAGCGCGGCCTCGCGCATGATTTCCAGATCCTCGTCTAGGATCTGGATGGTGCCGCCCGAGACGGCGGCCAGGCGGTTGGCGCACTCGAGGGTGTCAGGCGCGTAGTCGCCGCGGAAGGTGGCGTCGAGCAAGAACTGGTTTTGCAGCACGTGCTCGTTGTTGGCGGCCTTGATGTCGGCGGGGTCGTTCTCGTTGAGCGGGTACTTGAACTCCAGCGACTGAATGACGCCAATCTTGCCCTTAAAGCCGCCGTTGTGGAAGGCCAGCACGGCCTTGGCATGGGCGAGCATCATGTTGTGCTCGCACTGGAAGGCCTCGGCAAGATGCGCCTTGACGCCACCGGGGAAGGTGCCCTCGATGTAGGTGTTGGAGGCGTCGGCCCAGATTTCGTTAAAGGTGAACCAGTAGGTCACCTGGTCGGCGTACTCCTTAAAGCAGAAGGTGGCAAAGTCCACAAAGGCATCGATGGTCTCGCGGTTGAGGAAGTCGCCCTTCTCAAAGAGGGGAAGCGGCGTATCGAAGTGATGCAGCGTGACGAACGGCTCAACGTGGTGCTTGTGGCACTCGGCGAAGAGATCGTGATAGAACTGCACGCCCTCGGGGTTGATTTCGCCGGTGCCGTTGGGGAAGATGCGGCTCCAGGCGATGGAGAGGCGAATGCCGTTGATGCCAAACTCCTCGCACAGCTCCAAATCGACGGGGTACTGGTTGTAGAAGTCCGAAGCGGGATCGGGGGAGAAGCGCCCCTGGGCCTCCAGGAAGTCGTCCCAGGCGACCTTGCCCTTACCGTGGGTACGGGTCTCGCCCTCTACCTGGTAGGCAGCAGTGGCGCCGCCAAAGACAAAGTCCTCGGGAAACTGCGCGGGCGGGTTGGTGACGCTAGCAGGGTTAACGGACATGATGAAATATCCAATCGTCTAAATCGAAGGGCCAGCCGGTCTTGGATGGTCGGCTGGCCCTGGGCGTTACTTACTTCGAAAGTTGTTCGGAGACGAAGGCGAGAGACTTATCGCCGTTCTGGGAGAGCTCGATGTATTGCTTGCCGCGGCAGGCGACGCACTTGTTGCCCACGCGTTCGCAGTCTTTCTGCAGGTCGGCCAGGTAGCTGGCAGCCTGCGGGGCCAGGACGACCAGATCAAAGTCGGGGAGCATGTCGACGTGGTTGCCATAGGCCTCGGCAGCGGTCTCAAGATTGATGCCGCGCTCCTTGGCGGCCTTGGCCAGCGCGTTAGCGAGCAGGCCCGAGGTACCGCCACCCTGGCAGAGCACGAGCACGCGCTTGCCGGCAAGGGCGAACTGCTCCGCCACGGCGAGCGACAGGTCGGGCACGAGCGTACATTCCACCGTCGGATCAGACGCCGTGTGGACGAACATGACCGTGCGGCCCATCGCGCCGCTCTTTTCGAGCGTGTCGCGGAAGAAGAGGTAGTCGTCGTATTTCAGACCCATGCCGCCGAGGACGATGACGTCGACCTCCGCCTGCATGGCGATGCGGGCGAGCAGCTGGTTGTAGGGCTCGCCGGAGACGGAGAAGATGGGCAGCTTCTGGCTCTCGACGAGCGTGTTGAACACGTCGATCATCGGGATGCCGGTGCGGATCATGCGCTTGGGCACGATGCGCTTGGCGGGGTTGACGGAGGGACCGCCGATGGGGATCATATTTTCGGTCAGCGCGGGGCCGTTGTCGCGCGGCACGCCCGCGCCGTCGAACACGCGCCCGAGCAGGTCGTCGGAAAACGAGACCATCATGGGCCGCCCGAGGAAGCGCACGGTGTCGGTCGTGCTGACGCCCTGCGTGCCGGCAAAGACCTGCAGGGAGACGAGGTCGCCGCTGAGCTTGATGACGCTCGCGTAGCTCTCGCCGACGAGGGCAAGGTCGCCGCTGCGCACGCCCGAGGCGCGCACGGTCACGACGTTGCCGACGATGGATTCGATTTTGGTGTAAACCTTCTGCATTCTGAAACCCTCCTTAACCCGTTACCTTGCTCCGGTAGAGGTCCGTGAGCTTCGTTTCCTGCGCCGCAAATTCCGGCGTACCGTAGACCGTGCCGTGCCAGTCGAGGAATTCCTGACGCACCTGATTGAAGAAGGCGCGGATCTCCTTTTTGTCGCTGAGTGCGTAATCGCGCGTGAGCACATCGTAGAGCACGTTGAACTCATGCGCCTGACGCTCCGGCTCGCAGGCCGCGTCGATGGGATCGAAGGAGTTCTGCTGCAGGTACACGGCGTCGAGCAGCTCGCCCTTCTGGTAGAGGATGTAATCCTCGGCCGAGGTGCCCTCTTCGCCGATGACCTTCATCATCTGATTGATCTCGCTGCTGCGGCGGAGGATGCCGCGGGCCTCCTCCACACGCGCCATGTCCACCACGCCCTGATACTTTGACCACGAGTCGATGGGGTGGATGGAGGGATACTTGCGCGCGTCGGAGCGCTCGCGGGAGAGGCCGTGGAACGCGCCGACGACCTTGAGCGTCGCCTGCGTGACCGGCTCTTCAAAGTTGCCGCCCGCGGGGGAGACCGTGCCGCCGATGGTGACGGAGGCGATTTTGCCGTTTCTCAGCCGGACCTTGCCCGCGCGCTCATAGAACGCGGCGATGACGGATTCGAGGTAGGCAGGGAAGGCTTCCTCGCCGGGGATCTCCTCCAGTCGACCGCTCATCTCGCGCATGGCCTGCGCCCAGCGGCGCGTGGAGGCCGCCAGCAGCAGGACGTTGAGGCCCATCTGGCGGTAATATTCGGCCATCGTCACTGCCGTGTACACGGACGCTTCACGCGCCGCGACCGGCATGGACGAGGTGTTGCAGATGATGATGGTACGCTCCATCAGCGAGCGGCCCGTGCGCGGGTCGGTCAGCTCGGGGAACTCCTTGAGCACCTCCACGACCTCGCCGGCGCGCTCGCCGCAGGCGGCGACGATGACGATGTCGACGTCAGCGTTCTTCGCCTCCATGTGCTGCAGCACGGTCTTGCCCGCGCCGAAGGGACCGGGCACGCAGAAGGTGCCGCCCTTGGCGACCGGCAGGAAGGTGTCGATGCAGCGGATCTTGGTCACCAGCGTCTCGTCGGGACGCAGACGCTCCTCATAGCAGCGGATGGGCTGCTTGACCGGCCAGGAAAAGACCATGCTCAGCGCCTTCTCCTCGCCCGCGCCGTTTTCCAGCACCGCAACGGTGGAGCGGACGTGATAGACGCCCTTTTCCTTCACGCTCTTTACGCGCCAGCCCTCGTCCTTGAGGTCGAAGGGCGCCATGATGAGGTGCGTGAACTGCCCCTCCGGCACGCTGCCGACCGCGTCGCCCGCGAGCACGGCGTCGCCGGGCTTGACGCAGGGGGTGAACTCCCATTCCTTATCGGGGATGGGGTCAAGGTATCCGCCGCGCTCGAGGAAGAAGCCGCATTGCTCGGCAAGCTTCGGCAGAGGATTCTGCAAGCCGTCGTACACCTGCGTCAGAAGGCCGGGGCCGAGCTCGACGCTCAGAAGCTCGCCGGTCAGCTCGACCTCGTCGCCGACCTGAATGCCGTTGGTCATTTCATAGATCTGCATACTCACGGCGTCGCCGCTGATGCGGATGACCTCGCCCTTGAGGGGCATGTTGGCGATCATGAGGACGTCCGCGTCCTTGGCGCGCTCGATCTGGACGTTCACGTCCA
>OGOM01002314.1_pt1 | contig 11561 bp, 7 predicted proteins | sample 1552681 | NCBI WGS metagenome assembly OGOM01 (sample SAMEA2580188, study PRJEB22360) | human gut metagenome | biome: human gut; feature: human-associated habitat; material: faeces | place: Denmark | collected 2008/2010 | reverse complement strand
TGAGGCTGCTGAGGCTGTGGAGGCTCCGGTCGAGGAGACCGCCGCCGCTGAGGCTGAGGCTCCCGCTGAGGAAGCCGCTGACGCCGAGAAGGCCGAGTGAGCTGAATAGCGTTTCGCTAAGCTAGCTGAAAGGGCTGGAATCCGTTTGGGTTCCAGCCCTTTTGCGTTGTTTTCATAGAATCTACAACGTACGTACGGCCCGAATGGCCTCGGCTCTTGCGGCCAGCTGATCATCGGCGGGATATGCGATATGCTCCAAAGTCAGGCCCTGCGGCACAATCGGCCCGCTTGAGCCTTCACGTACTGGCTCGGCCATTTTGCCGGCAAACCACTCCAGTGATTTGCGTCCCGAACCAACTTTGATGCATGAGCCGACCAGGGAGCGCACCATATTGCGGGCAAAGGCGTCCGCCACAATCGTGAACACTACCAGGCCGGACTCCAGCGACGGAGTCCGATATGCTTCATGCGATGCCATCTCATCCGGTACTAGGGGAGTGATCGGCACCCGCCGCCAATAGGCGGTCTTGACTTCACGGATCGTAGTGCCTCCCGGATTCGGAGTGGCGAAGGAACCAAAATCGTGCAGGCCGATGGTCAATGAGGCTGCGCGGTTCATAAGCTCCAGATCCAGCGCTTCATCCACGGTAAGTACGCATCCACGCAGGCGCGGGTCGACCTCAGACGAACGATCGGCGACCCGATACACATAAGTGCGCTCCAATGCGGAGAACCTGGCATCGAAGCCGACCGGAGCTACGGCAATGCCATGAATGACGATGTCCGAAGGCAGCACAGCCTTGAGTCTGCGAGTCAGCGCCTCGGTGACCGGAATGGTCATGTGACCTACGCAGCGATTCAGTACCTCATCGGATACATCCAGATGCGCCACTTGGTGGGAGGCATGTACACCGGTGTCGGTGCGTCCAGCCACTGTCAAGCGTAACGGTTCGGCCGCGTCATCGGTCGGCACCCGCAGCACCTTGTGCAGCGCATCTTCAATGGTGCCTTGCACTGTACGAAGATTGGGCTGTTTGGCCCAGCCATAGAATCCGCCGCCGTCGTAGGCCAAGTCAATGCGCAGTCGTGTCATAGCCATTCATTGTAACGAGTGTGGTCGGCGAGATGAGTGCGGTCGGCAAGATGCGTGCGGTCGGCAAGATGCGTGTGGTCGGCGAGACGAGTGCGGTCGTCAAGATGCACGCGGCCGGCGAAGTGACCTGCCTGTAACATTCTCGCGCGTTTGTTGAAACGGGCCCGCCTTAGGTTGAAACCATCAAACCCGGTTACGGCTTGCGGCGTCAGCGTGCGCTCAAAACGCCTAACCGCTTGAAGCCACAGAAGCCGCCACAGCAAGGAGCAGGCACGATGATCGAATCCGCAGCACGCAGACTGGCCCATGAACTGGTAAACCGTCGCGAAGCGATCAATCGAGAGCTGTCCCGCAACGGTGTGCGTTTCGGCATCTACAAGAACGGCGAATACCATGACCGGCTGTTCCCGTACGACCCTGTGCCGCGCATTATCGAATCCGACGAATACGACGAATTGGAGAAGGGCCTGAAGCAGCGCGTCAACGCCCTGAACGCCTATCTGAAGGACATCTACTCCGACAAGGCCATCATCCATGACGGCGTGGTGCCGGAGGAATACGTATACACCTCGGCCGGCTACTTCCCGCAGGTCAACGGCGTGACCCCTCCCGGCGGCATTTTTGCTCACATCGCCGGCGAGGACCTGGTCCAAGGCGAGGACGGACGATGGTGGGTGCTGGAAGACAACCTGCGTATTCCCTCGGGTGCCAGCTACCCGCTGTTCGTGCGCGACATCGAGCGCCGCATCTCCCCGCGCCTGTTCCGCGACGTTCGTATTCGCGATAATCGCGAATACCCGCGCCTGTTGCGCAAAGCCATGGACTTTGTCTCCACCGAGGGCATCGCCGTGGTACTGACTCCCGGCCGCTACAATTCCGCGTTCTTCGAGCACGCCTATCTGGCGGAGAAAACCGGTGCGGCGTTGGCCTTCCCCGAAGACCTCGAAGTGGTGGACAACAAGGTCTACTTCCTCGACTACGCCGGCAAACGCCACCGTGTGGGCGTGGTTTACCGCCGCCTGTCCGACGAATTCCTCGACCCGTTCGCCTTCAATCCTGATTCGGTGATCGGTGTGCCCGGTATCCTGTCCGCCTACCGCGCGGGCAACGTGGCCATCGTCAACGCGCCGGGCAACGGCGCGGCCGATGACAAGGCCATCTACTACTTCGTGCCGCAGATGATCAAGTACTATCTCGGCGAGGAACCGATTCTCAACAACGCGCCCACGTACATGCCGATGTTCGAGGCCGACCGCAAGGAAGTCCTGAATCGGATGGGCGAGCTGGTCATCAAGGATGTGGCCGAAGCCGGCGGTTACGGCGTGGTGTTTGGTTCGTCGCTGGATGCCGCCGCACGTGAGGAGCTCGCCAACCGGATCAAGGAGGAGCCGCGTCGATTCATTGCCCAAGAGGTGATTCAGTTCCGTGATATCGATGTGGTGGACCCGAAGACCGGCGAGATGTCGCCGCGCAAGTGCGATTTGCGTGCCTTCGTGGTCACCGGCAAGAATACGCACGTGTGGTATTCGGGCTTGACTCGATACTCGTCGGTGCCTGGCCAGATGATTGTCAACTCGTCGCAGGGTGGCGGATTCAAGGATACGTGGGTGTTGGCACCCGAATCCGGCGTGGAGCATGAATACGGTGCCGAAACGCAGGTGGTGAACCTGCTGAGCCAGTCCCGCCGCCACTCGTTGTCTCTGGTTACCGCTTCCAAGGCAGACAACCTGTATTGGCTGGGTCGATACACCGAGCGCGCCTTCACCACGCTGAACCAGTTCTTCCCGTTCTACGATCGTGTGATGGACACCGATGTGGACGCCTTCCGTCCGTTCGCTCACGCACTCGACCTGCCCGAAGATTTCGAGGACTTCGACGGGTTCGTGAACAGCTTCCTGTACGACGGGTCCAATCCTGATTCGGTGCGGTCGGCCGTAACTTCCGCATTCAACAACGCCGTGATTCTGCGCCCGGAATTGAGCTCGCGTCTGCTGCAGTACGTGGAGTTGGCGATGACCAATATCACCGATGCCGCCAAATACGCGGCCGATGCCGAGGACATCTACAAGCAGCGCGATATTACCGATGACATGCTCGCTTTCTGGGGCGGCATCGAGAATTCGCCGGTCGACCCCACGCTGAAGGCGTTCATCTTCATCGGCAAATATCTGGAACGCATCGACCTGTACACGCGCTTCGGCCTGACGATGGAGGATCTGGAAGCGCCGCTCAAGAAGCTCGCCGCCTATTCGATGACCTTGGACGGCATGCCGCTGCCCAGCTGCTTCGCCGACGGACTGAGCTGGCTGGTCGGTCAGCTGCCGTCTCGCGGATATCAGGAAGTCGCCGACCTGCTGAAGAAGTACCTTGACGACTACTCCGGCCGTGTCAGCGCGCTGGCCATCAAAGACATGGGCTCACTGAGCTCCATGAACATGGACGCCAAGCGTCCCTGATCCCGACCTGACACCCTGACGGGTTCAAATGCTATGGTGGTATGGCGAAAAAACCGTGCGCCCGAGTGCCGGCCTGTGCATATCAGCAGATTGCCGGAATATATGCGTGGGCTGTGAGCGCACGGACCATACCTCAGCCATGGCTGTAGTGTCGTTATCCCGAGAATATGCCGGTTGCCGGCTCGTGTGCAAGTGCAGGAGACGTTGTGAAAAAACTCGTGTTCGACTATGAGATGAGGCTGTCCTTCAGCGCACCGGTCACCGATCACAGGTTCCAGCTTCGCTGTATTCCCTCCACTGGCCCTCGCCAACAGGTGATTGACGTGGAAGTGAAGATTCAGCCCGAAACCGAACTCGAAACCACCATCGACTCCTTTGACTCCGTGGTGATGACCGGATTCATCCCTGAGCCGCACGACATATTCAGCTACTCGGTGACCGGCATCGCCTTCGTGGACAATGCGCATATCCATAAGGAAGCCTATAAACCGCTGTACCGATTCAATTCAGCGCTCACCATTCCCGGCCCGAACGTGGAGGCGATGATCGCCGTATGCCGCGAACGCTTGGCGGCGCTGCCTTCCGACGCCACTCCGGTGCAGCAGGCTGCCGAAGTGATGGATGAGGTCTACAAGGCGTTTGTGTATACGCCCGGTTCCACCACGATTCGCACCACCGCCGAACAGGCCTTGGCTCAGCGCAAGGGCGTATGCCAGGATTATGCGCACGTGATGCTGTCCGTGTGCCGGCATGTGGGATTGACCGCGCGCTACATTGCCGGTTTGCTTGGGGGAGAGGGCGCGACCCATGCTTGGGTCGAGGTGTATCAGGATGGCCGATGGGTCGGACTGGATCCCACGCATAACCGATTGGTGGACGACAGCTACATCACCATCGCCCACGGCCGCGATTACCGCGACTGCATGCTCGACATCGGCATCTTCTCTGGATACAACGTCCAGCAGTCCCAATGGGTCAACGCCTCCGTCCACGAACAGGTGGCATAAATAAAATTCCAAGCCCCCTCTGATGAGCTGAGCCGTGAAGAAAACGCCGGAGGCGTTTTTAGGCGAAGGCGAACGACAGTGAGCAAATAAAATGGCAGCTGGAAAGCTGTCCTTAATTGCGTTCGAGCTGTCAGCCGTAAGGCTGACCGAGGGAGAGAGCACTCAATGCAGAGTGGCCCCGCCGCCGCTTCTACCACCACCAATATTCGGATTTTCGTCGTTGCAACATTCGGATTTTGGTAGTTGACCAATTCGGACTGTTAATCGGCTCATCGTCTGACCCATTGCAATCTCACACAAAATCGCATTATCCCACGCCGAATCGAGCTCAGCGAAACTCCGATTTGCCAGGTCGGCAGAATGTGGCATAATGAACAAGTTGCCATTTTGGCAGCATGGATAAGTGTCCGAGCGGTCTAAGGAGCACGCCTCGAAAGCGTGTGAGGTGAAAGCCTCCGCGAGTTCGAATCTCGCCTTATCCGCCTTTAGGGTTCCGGGTTTGTCCCGGAACCCTTTTTGTTTTTGATACGAACGTCCGTATTCGCTCCTGTGCTGTATCGTATACGGCGTGTCGGGTGGAAAATAGCGAAAAGGATAACGTTGTACTCAGCGGGACTTGCGTACTAAGTACAACCATCGTATTATCGATATCAACAGAAGTACAAGGTTGTATTAAATATCCAGAACGCACATTCACCGCTGATTGGCGATGCCGCAAAACAGGTGAACCAAGAAGATGGGCCGATTGCTTTTGGTATTTAGCACAACGTTGTCTTGCGGTATTGAAGACAACGATTAAAGGAGAGCACATGTCCGAGCATTCGCACGACAATAAACCGGGGGAGCTGGAGGAATCTCGACTCGTCGTCGATAATGACTTTGAAGTAGCTCCGGTCAACGACAGACTGTTCGGGTCGTTCGTGGAGCATCTGGGTCGCTGCGTATACGACGGCATCTATGAGCCGGGCCACCCCGAAGCCGATGAAGACGGTTTCCGCAAGGACGTCATCGAACTGGTCAAGGAACTCGGCGCTACCACGATTCGCTATCCTGGCGGCAATTTCGTTTCCGGCTATCGCTGGGAGGATGGCGTTGGTCCTCGTGATGAGCGGCCGCGTCGCCTGGACTTGGCATGGCATTCCACCGAGACCAATCAGTTTGGTCTGCACGAAATGGCGAAATGGCTGGAAAAAACCGGCGGCAACGAGCTGATGGAAGCCGTAAATCTGGGTACCCGTGGTCTTGAAGAGGCCCTCGACCTGTTGGAATACGCGAATATTCCCGGCGGCACCAAGCTCTCCGAGGAGCGTCGCGCCAATGGTGCCGATCAGCCGTTCGGCATCAAGATGTGGTGCTTGGGCAATGAGATGGATGGCCCGTGGCAGACCGGTCACAAGTCCGCCGAGGATTACGGCACCTTGGCGGCCTCGGTGGCGGCAGGTATGCGCGCCATCGATCCGAACGTTGAACTGGTGGTCTGTGGTTCATCCAGCCACGTGATGGACACCTTCGGCAAGTGGGAAGAAACCGTACTTGAGAAGACGTTTGACAACGTCAACTTCGTCTCCTGCCATGCGTACTACCATCCGGAACTTCAGCCTGATGGCACCCGTGACATGAAGAGCTTCCTTGCCTCGGGCGTCGATATGGACGGTTTCATCAACGATGTCGCCGCCGCCATCGATGCAACCAAGGCCCGGCTGAAGAGCAAGCACGACGTGTTCATCTCGTTCGATGAATGGAATGTCTGGTATCTCAACGAAGAGCCGAGCAAGAATCCGGAAGGCATCGGCAATTGGCCGGTTGCCCCGCGCCTGCTCGAGGATGTGTACAGCGCCGCCGACGCCGTGGTGTTCGGTGATTTGATGATTACCCTGCTCAAGAACGCCGACCGCGTGCACGCCGCCAGCCTGGCCCAGTTGGTCAACGTAATTGCGCCGATTATGACCGAACCGGGCGGCCCGGCGTGGCGTCAGACCACGTTCTATCCGTTCTCGCTGACCGCAAAGCTCGCCAAGGGCGGCACGGTGCTTGAACCGAAACTGGCTTCCGGAACGTATGAAACCGACAAATACGGTGAAGTGCCGACGATCAATTCCGTAGCCGTGCGTGGTGAGGACGGTACGATCAGCGTGTTTGTGGTCAATCGCTCCATGGAAGCGGCCAATGACTTTGCCATCAAGCTGCCGGAAGGATTCGCACTTTCCGCGGTCGAGGCGCAAACCCTGCACGAGGATGATCTGCTGGCAAAAAACACGCTGGAAGACCAGAACCGAGTCGTTCTGCACCCCAACACCACCATCACGTCCGACGCCGATACCGGCACTGTGCGTGTGACCTTGCCGCCGGTCTCCTGGACCGCCGTGCACGTGAAGTGATTCGAGTGACGGTGGCGCATGACAGGGCGCAGTCTCTTATGGTTGCTGTGCCCTGTACAACCACCAAGCAATACCCAAACAATCATCAACATGCCCGGATTGCAGAAAGAGAGGTTCGGATTCGCCACTAATGTAATGTGGCATACCAGTCAAAGGAAGACAATGCCGTCATTCACATCGACTGGAACAATTCGATACCCAACAAAGGAATAAGGAGAAAAGACGGGTATGTAAAAAGCTAGGTTGAAAGCCGGCGGTCAGAAAGTCCCTTGTTCGGATGGCGTGCGTGCGTTTCTTCAACCAGAAAGTTTAACCTCTACGTTCGATCGTCCTGCAGTATTGTCAGAAGGATATTTGCCTAATGGTGCATGGGGTCCAACGGAGGAAAGCTCCTTGGCTGAATTCTGAGGTTGAGGGGTAGATGATTCCGATATGAGGAGGAGATGCTCGACCCGACTGTGACTTACCATAATAAGAACATAATGACGCTGTTGAAGGTGTGTCATGTAATAAGCAGAAATGGATTCGAACAATGGGAAACCGCGTAACTATCAAGGACGTGGCGCGTGAGGCGAACGTCTCCATCAAGACGGTTTCCAATGTGCTGAATGACACTGGCAGTATGAGACCGGATACACGTCGCCGTGTGGAAGAGGTGATGCGTAAGCTTGGATATACCGTCAATATTTCGGCGCGTGCAATGCGATCTGGCGGCACAAAGCTTATTGGACTCAACATCTTCGATTTCTCGCAGCCGTTCGTTCCTTTTTTTCACTGACAAGGTCATTGAATACGCAAAAGAACGCCATTACGGTGTAGTCATCAACACATATGGTTCCGACGGTGAAGGGTTGGTTGCCAGCGTTGACGAGTCCTATCGTTTAGGGGCGGAAGGATGGATTCTGTTCGTAATGTCGCCGCTCGCGGATGAAGGGGCCGTTCTGGAGCAGCCATATCCGATTGTAACGACCGGAGACCATCTGGCCTACGGGAAAAGCGATTGGATCACCATGCCCAACATTGAATCCATCTCCACGGTTGTAGGAAGATTTTTGGATGAAGGTGCCCAAACGGTTGCTCTGATGGGTGTTCTTCCTGAACTGGTGGATGAGGCAGTGCTGCGTCGTCAGACGGAAGGGACCCAGGCGTTACGCGCCCAAGGATATGTGAAGGCATTTGAAGAGCGCGGATTATCGGTGAATTGGCGGTATGTGATTCCGGCAGAAAGCATGAATCAGCGTGAAGGTATGCGCGTGACAAAAGCTATGCTAGACAAGCTCCCATGCCCGGATGTTGTAGTGTGTCTCAATGATGCCATTGCTTTAGGCGCAATTCATGAATTGCAACGATGTGGTTTGCATGTACCTGACGATGTACAAGTGGTCGGCTTCGATAACGTGCCGGAAGCCGAGTACTCGGTGCCGGCGCTGACCACCATCGATCCTCATATCGATGATTATGCCAAGCATGCCGTTGACATGCTTATCGACCGCATCGAAGGATACTCAGGCCCGGCCCGTACGTACACCACCGATTTCACATTGGTGGAACGTGCCTCAACTCGACTTGCCCACTAGCATCCAACAAGTTCGCATCGGCTTCGTGAGGAGTGTGTGTCTACTCGAACAATGCGGCGTCAGTCGCTGGGTAGCCAAGTTGGAACGCGGTGTAGGCGTGCTTGGCGGCCAGTGCGGCGAGGATGAGCAGCATATCGCTCTCGGTGGAAGATTTCGATTCGGTCACGGCCTTGATCTGCGCGCGGGCGCAGTCCATTTCGATGGCGGCGGCGGTCGGTACGGTTTGGCCACTTGCCTTGTCGGCGATGGTGGTGGGGTTGGCCAGTAGTTGGTCGATGGCATAGACCTTTTGGCGGGGGTCGCTTTGGCCGGAAGAACTGGATTGTGCGCCGGAATCATCAAAATTGCCGTTCGCCAGCGCAACCAACTGCTGCCCGGCGGTCTTATGCATATCGCTCAACGCCAACGTAGCCCCAGCGGTCTGTCCTCGTGCGGCCAAGACCTCGATAGCGAATCCGGCGCGATCCTCGGCCACGGCCATCGCATCCAATACCGATCGATCAACGTTGGCGGACGTGACGCCATCAAGACGCGCCGGCGTCACCTCAGGCGCGGACTGCCCGAATTTATCGGCCAGAAAAGCCATCCATTGCTTGGTCTGCGCGTCACGTAACGTTCCCTCGGCAAAACGACCCGAACAATACCCGGCAACGTCAATCCAAGCCAGGGGGGCGGCCAGACCGGTGGCATACTGCTCTAATAACGGTGTGCCTTCAGCCGGATGGGTGGCGTAGTTCGCCAACGTCATCGCTTTCTCGCAAGGGGTCATTTGAGCTTCCGCCTCGGCCCGTCCGGCCAATCGCGGCATCGAACACGCCGAAAGCGAACACAGCATCGCGCTCGCGCATAGTACGGATGCCAAGCGCCGGGTAAACCGTCCTGAAGAGAAGCGTGTCTGCATGGAAACATACACTAATAGCTAACTGTGACTACTCATAGGCCATGCGCCACATAACTTCATAGGAGGTACGGATCGATGGAACTGGACCTGACAGGAATACACAAGCTCGCCGCCGAGCAAGGAATCGACCCCGAAACCCTGGATGATGCGCTGGCAGAGGCCCTGCGCCTCGCCTACCTCAAGACCCCGCACGCCGCCAAGCACGCGCGCGTGGAGCTTGACGAACGTTCCGGCAACTTCACCGTGTGGGCCGCCGACGAAATTCCGGTCGAACCCACCGAAGACAACCCTTACCCCGTTCCCAAGCTGGGCGAGGAATACGATGACACCCCGCGTGACTTCGGCCGTCTCGCCGCAGCCACCGCACGCCAGGTCATCACCCAGCTGTTCCGCCGCGCCGAAGATGAGAAGGTATTCGGTGCGTTCTCCGGCCAGAAGGGCAAGCTCATCACCGGCATCATCCAGCAGGATGCTTCCGACCCCTCCAACGTGCATGTCGCGATGGGCGATGTCGAAGCCATTCTGCCTCGCCGTGAGCAGGTGCCCGGCGAACGTTACCGCCACGGCGAACGCATCCGCGTGTACGTGGTGAACGTGGCCCGTGGCATCAAGGGCCCGGAAATCGTGGTGTCCCGCTCCCACCCGGAGCTGGTCCGCAAGCTGTTCGAGCGCGAAGTGCCGGAACTGGTCTCCGGTGCCGTGTCCATCATGGCCATCGCTCGTGAGGCCGGTGCCCGCACCAAGATCGCGGTCAAGGCCAACACCGATGGCGTGAACCCGAAGGGCGCGCTGATCGGCCCCGGCGGCGCTCGCGTGCGTGCCGTTATGGAGAACCTTGGCCCGAAAACGATCGCCATCGTCGCCTACTCCGACGATCCGGCCAAGTTCGTGGCAGCCGCGCTGTCCCCGGCTGTGGCCACCGGCGTGCAGGTGATCAGCGAGAAGAACAAGACCGCCATCGCCTTCATCCACGACGACCAGCTGTCCTTGGCCATCGGCAAGGAAGGCCAGAACGCACGATTGGCAGCCAAGCTGACCGGCTGGAAGATCGGCATCGAATCCGCCGAGGCCCATGCCAAGAAAGTCGCCGCCGAAAAGGCCGCCCAGGCTGCGGCCGAGGCTGCTGCTCCGGAAGCCGAATAGGCCGCCGGGCTCGAAGGCGAATGATCTTCAGGGCGCATTATTTCCTGATACGAGCCGCGTCAGCAATGGCGCGGCTCGCTGCGTCTACGCTATCCAGCGCTATGAGTATGCTTGATTGGCGTATGTGGGCTGGCGCAGTGTGCGCGAAATCGCCCACACCAGAGACGAGGTAACACGATCATGGTCGCACGATGAGACAGGGTAGGCTTGCCGTCATCACCAACTGACCACGCCCATGCACGCGCGTGGTCACAGAATAGGAGTAATTAGTGGCGAAACCACGCGTATACGAACTGGCTAAGGTTTTGAATGTCGATAGCAAAACCGTGCTTGAGAAGCTTAAGGACATGGGAGAATTCGTCAAGTCCGCTTCTTCTACGATTGAACCGCCGGTAGCCCGGCGTCTGAAGGCAGAGTTCGCCAAGGACAACGCCAAGGGCGATTCCAAGCCCGTGCAGCAGCGCCGCCCGGCCGCACCTTCGGCCCCGGCTTCCACTTCATCTTCCGCACCGACTCCGGCCGCTCCCGCACGTCAGGCATCGCCTGCCTCGGCACATCAGCAGGCTCCGACTCCGGGTGCACCGACACCGCGTCCGCAGGGCGGCGCACGCCCCGGCATGCCGACCCCCGGCCGCCACGGTCAGAACGACAACCGTGAGAATGGTCGCGATAATCGCGAAGGCCGTGAGAACGGTCGTCAGAGTCGCCCGAACGATCGCCGTAACAACGATCGTCGTAACAACCAGGGCCGTCCGAACAATGGCCAGCCGGTTCAGCATCAGAACAACCGCGGCAATGCTTCGGCTCCGCGCCCGCACGCTCAGGGCGGCGCCGGTGCCAATGGCGGCAATGCCGCTTCAAATGCGATTCCGCGCCCGCACGCTCAGGGCCCGCGCCCGGGCAACAACCCGTTCTCCCGCAAGCAGGGTATGCACACCCCGACGCCGGGTGATATTCCGCGTCCGCATCCGATGGCTCGTCCGCCTGCTGATAACGGTCGTGGCGG
>OGOM01002296.1_pt1 | contig 11649 bp, 9 predicted proteins | sample 1552681 | NCBI WGS metagenome assembly OGOM01 (sample SAMEA2580188, study PRJEB22360) | human gut metagenome | biome: human gut; feature: human-associated habitat; material: faeces | place: Denmark | collected 2008/2010 | reverse complement strand
CCAGACCACGGCGTTTGCGCTCGATGAGGTCGATGTCCTCCAGTTCCCGGAATAGCTTGACCGCCTTGTGTTCGGCGCAGCAAAGGGATTCCTGCACTTCCCGGACGGTGTAGATGATATACACCCGCCCTTGCTCGTCCAGCCAGCCGTTTTTCACCGACAGGCTCATGCGGTCCAGCAGGATGCCGTACAGCGTCCGGGCATCGGTGGAAAGCTGCCGGAAGCGGCAGTCATGGAACAGTGCCTTTGGGATGCGGAAGTAGGAGAACAATTCGCCCGACTGACCATAAAAGTAGTCCAGCATCATTTGGTGTGTCCTCGGATTTTCAACTGTATGGGTGCATTCATGTGGAAAACCTCCTTCCCGATTTCTGCAATAGAAAAAGCTCACCTTCTTTTTTGAAAGTGAGCTATGTAGAAAATAGCTATTGCTTTTACGGTGGAAATGATGTACCCTTATGACGAACGATACACACCACACAGGTTGTTCGGATTTTCATATGGGCATGGTAAAATGGTAACAGCAAGTGTCGAGTTTCGTACCCAAAAATTCTTGGGTACGGTTCTGGGTACAAAGAGCCGTTTTAGAGACGAAAAGATACCAAAAGTTACGTCAAAGTACACAAAGACACTTTTATGAAATTATCAGATAGTCACAAGATTCCACAAGAAAAATGGGATTACAAAATTATCGACGTTCTCATAACCGCTTGGTCCCGGGTTCAAGTCCTGGCTGGCCCATAACAAAAAAGAGCACCCATCGGGGTGCTCTTTTTTGTTGCCAGTCAGGACTTGAACAAGGCGGCGACGCGAAGCGACGCAAGTAAAGCCCCGGTGGGGCTTTACTTAGCCTGCGGGTCCCAGCGCATAGGAATATCAAAAAGTGTCGGATGCCGTTCTGAGGGCCAGCCAGGACTTGAACCCAAAACTTATAAAGTTCTCATTGCGGAATCCCTGCTCCCATGATATGATTAAACCAGCTTGGAGGAGGATATCATGCAGAATACAAATAACGAACTCGTGTCCGTCATTGTTCCGGTATATAAAGTAGAACCCTATCTGGACCGATGTGTCGCCAGCATTCTGGCCCAGACATATCCGAACCTTGAGGTGATCCTGGTCGATGATGGTTCTCCCGATAACTGCCCTGCACTCTGTGATGCATGGGCACAGCGGGACGCACGCATCAGGGTCATCCATAAGAAAAACGGTGGCCTATCCGATGCCCGGAATGTGGGACTGGATGCGGCATCCGGTGCGTACATCTCCTTTGTTGACAGCGATGATTACATTGCAGAAAATTTCATCGAGACCCTTTATGATCTGCTCCATGAGTACCACACTGATATTTCTGCCGTCCATTGGAAACTCGTCTATGCTGACGCGCCGGAGGTCCCTGCTCCGCTTTCTTCCCGAAACGTTACGCTCTTTCAAGGTGCTGATGCCATCCGGGAGCTTTTTACGGAGGATACCTACGCATGTTATGCATGGAATAAATTATGCAAACGGGAACTGTTTGACACCATCCGGTTTCCGGTCGGTCGCGTTATGGAAGATCTTGGCATTGCATACAAGATCCTGTTCGACGCAGGGCAGATCGTGTACTCGGACGAACCCCTGTATTACTATTATCAGCGCGATGGCAGCACTCTCCATACAGACTGTATAAAGTTCTTTCAGGACAGGCTTGCGATGGTCACAGAGCGTTATCTGTTTCTTGAAAAGCGGTACCCCGACATGCTGGAAAACGATGCCTATTTTGTGGATATGGCCCTGAATGATTACCCGATCCTCTATCGTTCTGCCTTAGACCCTGAATCGGATCAGCTCATCCGCCATGCCTACCAAAAGAGCCGTTCCATTTTGTCCTTCTACAATAAAATGCGCTTTGCCTTTTTCAGCCGGAGCAAAGCCCTGTACTACTTTATCGAACGCCGCAACCGCAACCTTGCCCGCTACGATAACTGCTGAATCTCCTGCATTCCATTCCTTTCTGCGTAATTATAATAAAACAAAGAAGGAGCGTTTCCACGCGGGAACGCTCCTTCTTTGTTTACTATCATTTACACCATTTTGCAAACTCTTCGTCGGTGCACTTGACATAGTGGCTGCCGCTCACAAGGTGATCGGTGCCCTTATTGTAGTCGATGCCGGAAGATGCGTAGTCGTAGGTCTCAGCCACGCGGCGTTTTTCCACCACCGGGTTCGGCAGCGGGATGGCCGACAGCAGGCTGCGGGTGTAGGGGTGGATGGGGTTCTCGAAGATCTCTTCGGTGGTACCCGTCTCCAGCAGGTGACCCAGATGCAGCACGCCGATGCGGTCCGAAATGTACTTGACCATGGAAAGGTCATGCGCAATGAACAGGTAGGCCGTGCCGGTCTCCTGCTGGATATCCTTCATCAGGTTGACCACCTGTGCCTGAATGGACACATCCAGCGCCGAGATACACTCATCTGCGATGATGAGCTTGGGGTTCATGATGAGGGCGCGGGCAATGCCCACGCGCTGGCGCTGGCCGCCGGAGAACTGGTGGGGATAGCGCTCGGCATGTTCGGGCGCAAGGCCCACCTTGGCCAGAATTTTCTCCACCTTTTCGCGGCGCTCTTCGCGGGTCTTGTACATGTGGTGGATGTCCAGACCCTCGCCGATGATATCCTCCACCTTCTTGCGGGGGTTCAGGGACGCCATGGGGTCCTGAAAGATCATCTGCATCTGGGTGCGCAGGGTGTCGTTCTGCACGCGGCTCAGCCTGCCGCTGATATCATGCCCATCAAAGGTGATCTTTCCGGCAGTGGGGTCATACAGGCGGATGACGCTGCGGCCAATGGTGGACTTGCCGGAGCCGGACTCGCCCACCAGACCATAGGTCTCGCCGGGATAGATCTCAAAGCTGACATTGTCCACAGCCTTGACGGTATAGCTCTTGCTCACGCGGAAATACTGCTTCAGGCCCTCGACCTTCAGCAGCGGAGCAGCATTCTGTCCTGCCATTTATTCCGCCTCCTTGATCTTTTCTGCCTCGGCACGCATGCGGGCGATGCGCTGAGCAAGCTCAGGCGGCATGTCCACCTTGGGTGCGCGGGGGTCCAGCAGCCATGTAGCTGCATAGTGGGTGTCGCTGATCTTGAACATGGGCGGGTCCACTTCGTCGTCGATGTTCAGGGCAAAGTGGTTGCGCGGCGCAAAGGCATCGCCCTGCTTCTCATGCAGCAGGTTCGGCGGCGAACCCGGAATGGTGTACAGACGGTCGTCTGCGGTGTCCAGATCGGGCATGGCGGAAAGCAGGCCCCATGTGTAGGGGTGGCGCGGCTCGTAGAAGATCTCGTCGATGGTGCCGGTCTCCACGATCTTGCCCGCGTACATCACGTCCACATAATCGGCCACCTTTGCCACAACGCCCAGATCATGGGTGATGTAAATGACCGAGATGCCGCGCTCACGCTGGATGCTGCGGATCAGCTCCAGAATTTTGGCCTGAATGGTCACATCCAGTGCCGTGGTGGGCTCGTCACAGATCAGCAGGTCGGGGTCGCAGGCCAGTGCAATGGCAATGACCACACGCTGGCGCATACCGCCGGACAGCTGGTGCGGGTAGCTCTTCATGCGCTTTTCGGCATCGGTGATGCCCACCTCTTCCAGCAGCTGCACAGCCTTTTGGTAGGCGGCATCCTTGGGCATCTTGTAGTGCCACAGCATGCCCTCCATGATCTGCTTGCCGATGGGCATGGTGGGGTCAAGGCTGGTCATGGGGTCCTGAAACACCATGGCGATGCGCTTGCCGTTGATGTGGCGGCGGATCCACTTTTTGTCCTTCTGCAGCAGATCCACCGTCTCGGGGCTGCCGTCGGCGTGATGGTAGCTGAACTGGATGGAGCCGCTGTTCACGATGGCGTTCTGTGCCAGAATGCCCATGGCGGCCTTCATGGTGACCGATTTGCCGGAACCGGATTCGCCCACCAGCGCCACCGTTTCGCCCTTGTACAGGTCGATGTTCACGCCGCGGATGGCGTGCACCGGGCCTGCGGTGGTCTTAAAGGTGATATCAAGGTCTCGCACCGACAAGACCTGTTCTTTTTTGTTTTCAGGCATGGGGTGTTCCTCCTTACATACTCTTCATCTTGGGGTCCAGCGCCTCGCGCAGGCCGTCGGCCACGAGGTTGAAGCTCATCATCAGCAGGCTCATGACCACCATCGGCGGGATGATCTGATAAGGATGGGTGGTAAAGCTGTTGTACAGCTCGCTGATCAGAGAACCCAGCGAGCACTGCGGCACCGGGATGCCCAGACCCACAAAGGACAGGAATGCCTCGGTGAAAATTGCGGTGGGGATGCTGAACATGACCTGCGTGATGATGGGTCCGATGATGTTGGGCAGCACTTCTTTGAAGATGATGAAGAAGCTGCCTGCGCCCAGCGTGCGGGAAGCCAGCACGAACTCCTGATCCTTCAGCTTGAGCATCTCAGCGCGGGCAATGCGGCTCATGCCCACCCACTCGGTGAGCATCAGGGCAAAGATAATGGTGATCATGCCGGGCTTGAGCACCAGCAGAAGCAGCGTGACGATCACCAGACGGGGGATGCCGTTGGCAACTTCCAGAAAACGCTGCATCATCATATCCACCTTGCCGCCAAAGTAGCCGGAGATCAGGCCGTAGCTCATGCCGATGACCATATCGATGATGGCGGCGGCAACCGCGATGATCAGGGACACGCGGGCACCCTCCCAGGTACGGGTCCAGATATCGCGGCCATAGGTGTCGCTGCCGAACCAGTAGTAGACATCCTCCTTGCCCTTTTCCACATAGGCATTCACTGTCTTGGAACCGGTGGTGGTGCTCATTTTCTCGTCACCGTTGAAGATGCCGAAGTTTTCCAGCACCTGCACGCGGGGCGCAAAGTTTTTCTGGCTCAGCTCCTGACCGGAGTAGGTATACTCGTTCATGCCGGGGCCAAATGCCGCCAGCAGCACGATAAAGACAACGAGGATCAGGCCGAGCACCGCGCTCTTTTTGCGGAAGAAGCGCACCCGTACATCCTTCCAGAAGCTCTGTGCGGCAAAGTTCGAGTCCATTGCGATCTCTGCGTCGTTATGCTTGAGCGCAAAGTCCTTCTCGTTGAAGGTGTGCTCGGAATACATGGTATCCACTGCGCTGACGATGGCATCAGCCGTGGCTTCGCCGCCCAGGTGAATCGCTTTTTCTGCCATATCAGTCGTCCCCCTTTGCCAAGCGGATGCGCGGGTCGATGATGCCGTACAGCAGGTCAACGACCAGCATGATGCCAATGTACATGGCACTGTAGATGAAGCTCAGGCTGATGACCACATTGTAGTCGTTGGACTGGATGGCCGTCACCAGCAGGCTGCCCACGCCGGGAATGGCGAAGATCTTCTCCACCACCAGCGAGCCGGTCATCAGGTCCACGATCAGCGGGGCCAGCACGGTGATAATGGGGATCAGCGCGTTGCGCAGCGCGTGGCGGAAGATCAGCGCCGGGCCGGAAATGCCCTTGCTCTCGGCCAGCAGCATATAATCGGAGTCCAGAACCTCGATCATTTCACTGCGGGTAAAGCGGGCAATGGAAGCCATGGTGAACATGGACAGCGAGATGCTGGGCAGCACACTGGAGCCGAACACGTCCTTTGCGGAGAACAGCATGGGGAACCACTTGAGCTTGAAGCCAAAGGTATAGCTCAGGGCCAGTGCAATCACGTAAGACGGCACCGACACGCCGATGACCGAGATGATGGTGGCCAGAGTGTCGAAGATGGTGTCCCGCTTGAGGGCTGCAATGATGCCGAGCACAAGGCCCACGATGGCACCCAGTGTAACAGCCATGCCGCCCACACGGATGGAAATGGGCAGACGGGACTGGATCAGCTGGGAGATGGGCGTGTTCTTGGAGATATTGTAGCTTACGCCGAAGTCACCGCGCAGCATGTTGGTCACATAGCGGAAGAACTGCACATAGATAGGCTGATCCAGACCGTACTTTGCGTACAGGGATGCGCGCATTTCCGGCGTCAGCTTTTCATCGTTGAAGGGCGAACCGGGCATCAGCTGCATGAGGATGAACAACACCAGCAGGATGGCCAGCAGCGTAAACAACGAAGTGATGATACGCTTGAGCGTGTATTTTTTCACGTTGGGTAGACCCCCTTAAAGTTTCTTCTTCTCCCTGCTCAAGACAGGGCGGCTTTTTCTGCCGCGGTCAGCCGTGCGCCGGACGCGGACAGTGCAAAAGCCAAAAAGTCGCACAGCGGCAATCACGCTGCCACTGTGCGGCATTTCAGTTCTCGATCAGGATCAGACGCTCTTCTTTGCGTCCTTGTAGACGCGGTTCAGAGCAACCGGGTGGAAGTCCACGCCGGTCACGGCAGAAGAGATCATCTCGGCGTTGCACTGACCATACAGCGGGAAGATGGCGGCCTGCTCCAGCACGATGGACTCAGCGTCATACATGGCTTCCCAGCGGCCCTCGGGATCGGTGCACAGATCACCGGTGGTGCACTCTGCGATGATGGCATCGTAGTCAGCGTCGCTCCACAGACCGTAGTTGTTGGAGTTGCCGGTGACCCACATGCCCAGATAGGTCATGGGATCGGCGTAGTCGGGGCCCCAGCGGGTCAGGCCGATCTCAAAGTTGCCGTCCTGCATATCCTGCACGCGCTGCTTCTTGGGCTCTACCTTCAGCTCCAGAGTGAAGCCGGGCAGAGTGGTCTGCAGCTGCTCCTGAACGACCTGAGCGACCTTCTGAGGAGCATCGTCGGCATCGACGACCATGGTGAAGGAGAAGGAATCCTTGCCCAGCTCAGCCTTGGCCTGCTCGTAATACTCTGCAGCCTTGTCGGGATCGTATGCGCAGAACTCTGCAAACTTGGTCTGGTCGGCGCTGAAATCGCTGCCGTCCGGGCCGGTGGCGAACTGTGCAGGCACTGCGGTGTAGGCGGGAGAAGAGCCGTCCTTCAGCACGTCATTGGTGATGGAATCACGATCCAGTGCAAAGGTGATGGCACGGCGCAGGTTCAGGTTTGCCAGCTCCGGCACAGCGTCCATGTTGGGGCTGATGTACCACAGGTAGCCGGCGCCCACGCTGGTGAACTCGGGGTCGTCCTTGACCTGCTCGACCTGCTCGCCGTTCAGCAGGGTGATGTCCAGATCGCCATTCTGATAGCTCATCAGAGCCTGCTGGCTGTCCTTGATGACCTGATAGTTCAGGCCGTCCAGAGCAATGCGGTCAGCATCGTAGTAGTCGGCGTTCTTCACCAGCTCAAAAGCGGTGGCGGCCGGCTCATAGCTGGTCAGCACGAATGCACCGTTGGACAGCACGGTGTCTGCGCTGGTGCCGTAGGTATCGCCGCAGCTCTCAAAGAACTTCTGGTTCATGGGGTAGAAGGTGGGGAAGTACATCAGGCTCAGGAAGTAGCTGACCGGAACGTTCAGCTCCACCTTCAGGGTCTTGTCGTCCACTGCGGTGATGCCCAGATCGGTGACGGGCTTGTTGCCTGCAATGATGTCGGCGGCGTTGACCACCTGACCGATATCGCTCAGCATGTAGGCATACTCGGAAGCGTTTGCGGGGTCAACAGCACGCTGCCAGCCAAACACGAAGTCTGCTGCGGTAACGGCATCGCCATTGGACCACTTTGCATCCTTCAGGTGGAAGGTGTAGGTCTTGCCGTCCTCGCTCAGCTCATAGCTCTCTGCCAGAGCCTCCACGGCTGCACCGTTCGCATCCATCTGCATCAGGCCGTCGGTGTAGTTGGCGATGACCTCAAAGGAGGTGCCGTCGGTAGCCAGCTGGGGGTCCAGAGACTGGACTTCGGTCTCCAGCATGACGTTCAGCACACCGCCCTCAGCAGAGGCGGCTGCACCAGAAGCAGCGGTGGAGCCGGAAGCAGCGGTGCTGGAAGAGCCGCCGCAGGCAGTCAGAGCCAGTGCAGCAGCCGATACGCCTGCAGCAGCCAGGAAGCTGCGGCGAGAAATACGACGATCGAATTTCATATTTTTTCCCTCTCTCTTACCTCAATGCTTTATTAAGGTAAAGCATTGAATGGTGAAAAATGCACAAAGGTTTTTTGCTCCTCCTCTGGAGTGCTGCACACCTTTGTGCGATATCCGCATTATACGCTGTTCCGCCTGAAAAGGAAAGGCTTCCGGCTGTTTTTCTGTGCTTTGACCAATGGTCAGCAAAAATTTTGTTTTTGTTTTTGTGCAGTTTTGAAGATATACTGTAGTTGCTCAAAATACAGTTTCACGAAAACATGAGTTTTTTGTGTTTTTCGGGGAAACAGATGAAGAGATTTCACCTGCGTATTTTCATTTTTTGTGCATAAGTCGTACTTTCAACCTGTTTTTTTGTGCACAGACCAGACACAAAAAATCCCTGCTGAAAACGCACCGTTCTCAGCAGGGGAACACCGTTTTTTCGGTTTTTAGGCAAACATAGCCACTACGTAAGTCTCGCCGCCGTATTCAATGAACACCGCGCCCATCTGTGTGCAGCCTGCCGCATAGCTGCGCAGTGCGCTGCCCGCCTCGCTCAGCGGCGGAGCATATAAGTAGCCGGTAAAGCCCCATTCGTTGTTCATTGCAAGGCCGATCACCACGCCTCTGGGCAGGAACAGAAAGCTGGTGGAATGATCGATAAAATCGTACACATTCGTGTCCAGCATGGCACCGGAGCCGGTGGTCATGGGCACCTTGCGTGTCAGCAGGCCGGACTGGGTGGTCAGCTGGGTGGAGTCCTCCACCAGCCAGTCTGCCAGACGGCTGGCTGCATCTTCCAGATCGGTATTATAGGTCAGGCTGGGGCCTACCTCTTTCATCAGGGCCTTGGCCTGTTCTGTATCCTTCTGCACCGTGCCGCCCATCAGTGCACTGCATCCGGCCAGCACCGCCAGCGCCAGTGCACCCGCCAGCAGGCAAGCCAGCCATTTTCTTGCATGTTTCATATAGTGGTTCTCCCCTTTCGGTCTGTTTTTCTCCATGATACCTTTTTTGCCGCCGGATTACAAGCAGAAAAAAGCTGCTGTGCATCTGCACGGCAGCTTTTTGGGCAAAACTTTATTTTGCGTACTCCACAGCGCGGCTCTCGCGGATCACATTGACCTTGATCTGGCCGGGGTAATCCAGCGTGTCCTCGATCTTCTTGGCAATGGAGCGTGCCAGCAGGATCACCTGATCGTCGCTGATGACATCGGGCTTGACCATGATGCGCACTTCGCGGCCTGCCTGCACGGCAAAGGCCTGCTCCACGCCCTCGAAGCTGGAAGAGATCTCCTCCAGATTTTCCAGACGCTTGACGTAGCTTTCCACGTTCTCGCGGCGGGCACCCGGGCGTGCAGCGCTGATGGCATCGGCAGCCTGAATGATGAAGGCCAGCGGGGTCTTGGGTTCCACGTCGCCGTGGTGAGCCTCGATGGCATGGATGATCTGGGTGTTTTCCTTGTACTTGCGGCAGATATCCACACCGATCTGCACATGGCTGCCCTCGATCTCGTGATCCAGTGCCTTGCCGATATCATGCAGCAGACCGGCACGGCGTGCCATGGTCACGTTCACACCCATTTCGCCTGCCAGCAGGCCGGCCACCCATGCCACCTCCATGCTGTGGGTCAGGGCGTTCTGGCCAAAGCTGGTGCGGTACTTCAACCGGCCGATCAGCTTGATGAGGTCCGGGTGCAGGCCATGGATGCCCAGCTCCATCACGGCACGCTCGCCCTCGCGCTTCATCTGCAGCTCCAGCTCGTGGCGGCACTTTTCCACCGTCTCCTCGATGCGGGCGGGGTGGATGCGGCCATCGCCGATCAGGCGTTCCAGCGTCATGCGGGCCACCTCGCGGCGGGTCTGGTCGAAGGAGGACAGGGTGATGGCCTCCGGGGTATCGTCGATGATCAGGTCCACGCCGGTCGCGGTCTCCAGAGCGCGGATGTTGCGGCCTTCGCGGCCGATGATGCGGCCCTTGACCTCGTCGCTTTCGATGTTGAATACCGTCACGGCGTTTTCGATCGCCGTCTCGGTCGCCACGCGCTGGATCGACGCTACGATGATGCGCTTGGCCTCTTTCGTGGCGGTCAGTTTGGCCTCTTCGACCGTTTCGTTGATGTAGGCGGCGGCTTCGGTCTTGGCCTCGGCCTTCATGTTCTCGATCAGGATGTTCTTGGCGTCTTCGGAACTCATGCCCGAGATCTGCTCCAGGCGTGCGTTCTGTTCGCGCTGCATTTGGTCGACCTCCTCCTTCTTGTGTTCGAGGATTTGCAGCTGGTTCTGCATCTGCTCTTTCAGACGGTCGTTCTCGCGGAGTTTGTTTTCCAGTTCGCGCTGCTGGTTTTGCAGGTTCTGCTCGATCTGCTTGGCGCGCTGCTCGCTCTGGGCGATTTTCTGGTTGCGCTCGTTGACCTGACGGTCGTATTCGCTCTTGAGCTGTATGAACTTTTCCTTTGCCTGAAGGATGCGCTCCTTCTTGATCATCTCTCCCTCGGCTTCAGCCTCCTTGACGGCGGCTTCGCGGCGCTTGCGGATCGACGTCTTGATCACGAGGTTCGTTACGACCGCGTAGATTGCGACGGCGACCACGGCAGAGATTGAGGCAGCCAAAATGATACTATACATGGGTCTTTGCTTGTTTGTTTTTAGTTATTAATTAGGGTTTTAATTGTAGCCATAAAAAAACCGCATAGGATTCCTTAATCTTGTTTGACGAATCTGCCGATCAGTCATGTGTGGGGGCTCCGACAATCGCAATCGTCCAACGGTACGCCGTAACGTACTCCCCGTGAGGGTGGTAAGGCCTGATTTTGAAACGCCTTGAGTTGCCCCAATTTAGTAAATGTTCAGTTTCGCAAAGCTATAAGGAATCTATGCGGGTAGATTCTTGTATGTAAAAGAACGTTTTTCGAACGGTGCGTGTCGTTCCGGGCGGTTTCCGCCCATTCCCCCCCCCTCGCGGCCTTCCGTCTGCGGAGGCCTTCGGCCGGTTACTTTTTCGGGTCGTTCAGATACGCATCTATTTCCGTGCCGATTTTTTCGAGCTGTCGGAGGTCTTCGTCGTCCACCTCCCGGCTCTGCCGCATTCCGACGTTCGCGATGGCGAATTTCAGCGCGGTCATCGACAGGTAGTCCTGGTCGTTCCAGTTCTTGATATTCTGTTGTTTTATCAGCGCGAGGTAGCTGTTCACCTCCCGTTCGGCAAGCCGGTACATCTCCTCCTTCCCGCTCTCGATGTTGAACGGATAGCTTTTGCCTGCTATTTTGAGGGTTATTGCCTGTTTTGCCATTTTTTCGTTTCGTTTATTCCGTCGTCCTCTTCTCCGGCCTTCCGGCCGTTTTTCCCGGGGCCGTTTATTCGGCCTCCTGCGTCGTCGGGGCCGCCAGCGGCTGGCCCAGCAGCGCGATGCACTTGTCCACCTCCCGCATAAGACGGTTGACGCGCGCCCGCGCTTTTTCCCGGTTACGGCCTCCGCCCGCAAGCCCTTCGGTCAGCTGCATGCGCGCCAGTTCGGCATCCAGCTCCCGGACGCGCTCTTCGAGCGTGCGTTTCTCGGAGCGGAGCGTGTCGCGCTGTGCGGTCAGTTCCGCACAAAGGTCCGACAGCCTTTTGTGGTCGTCGATCAGCTGCCGCACGCGGGCTTTGATGTTCGTTATCAC
>OGOM01002295.1_pt1 | contig 11651 bp, 6 predicted proteins | sample 1552681 | NCBI WGS metagenome assembly OGOM01 (sample SAMEA2580188, study PRJEB22360) | human gut metagenome | biome: human gut; feature: human-associated habitat; material: faeces | place: Denmark | collected 2008/2010 | reverse complement strand
AAATCCCATGTTATTAAATACATTGGCACGGCTGTAGAAATTTCCTGTGTTATCATGTAATGCATGTGTTCCGTATCCAAGAGAGGCAAGCGCTGTCGCCGCACTCTCCGTCGGATGTTTTTTTGAATAAGTCTTATACGGATATTCTCCAGGTCCGAAATAACGAAGGTTCATACCTGTCAGCACTTCAAACTCTGTATTTGCCGTACCTGCTCCTACAGACGGTACTTTAAAATATCCGTTTGAATAATTCTGATATAAATTGTGCAGATTCGGGCATGCATCTTCAGATGTGGTGAAAAACTCTGCGTTTGCAACGTCAAAATATGACTCCAGCTGCACAACAATGATATTCGGAAGTTCATCAGAAGAACGGCTCGTAGCCGTCTGATTTAATTCTCCGTCCTTGTCAATCTTTGCCATTGCTTTCTTCGTATATCCATTTGGCTCACTGATTCCCGTGTTAAAAAGACTTGCCGAGAAGCAGTATGGAAGACCATAATCCTCATAAGCAAATGCAATATTTCCAAAATAAGTAGATACCACTCGTTTATCTATTGCTATATTAGTTACAAAAGTGTAAAGAACGCCACATACAATAATTCCGATCAGTGCTGCAATATGATGTATCTTACCTGCATACTGCCCACCGCGTCTCCACATAGATATCAGCCAGATCAGAAGTGCTACCGCTCCGACAGCGATCACAACCACTTCAAATCCATTACAGTAATTATTAATCAGCGCAATTCCATCCCCTGCGATCTTAAGATCCTGTGCATTGAACGGTGTAACTCTCTTTAACAGGATATAACCATTCGCGATTCCAAGAATCACCCAGATCGCACCGATGATCATACGGACAAATATTCTTCGTTTGAACAGATATACAATCGAAAATGTCACAAAGATCATAAATGCATTGTATAAGAATACCAGCGGTGTTCCTGTCATATAGTCCCAGGCTGCAACAACGGAGTGTCTGGAAATTGCTTCTATTACAAAGTTAATGATGCATGCAAGCAACGCATGAAATATCAAAGAGAATCTATTCATGAATGCATAGACCGGCTGCATCTTCTTTGCAAATGCACTGTTGCGTCTTGCTTCCAGTATTCTCTCACGTCGTTCATGTCTGCCTTTCCAGTATGCAATGACATCCTCTTTCTTCAAATTTTTTATTTTGCGGATTTTACCCTTGATATCCGGTTTTTTTAACTGAAGTTTTTTCATATAATCCCCTTTGATATCTAATCCGCAGTTATCCTGTTACCGATAACTGCGGAAATGTATTGTTTATGACTGTTTTGCTTTTAATCCTTCCAGTCTTTCTTTTACCTGTGCCATCATCTGCTGGTAGGTCTCCAGTTTGTCTCTTTCTTCCTGAACCTTTGCAGCAGGTGCTTTACTTACGAATTTCTCGTTATTTAACATACCGTTAGAACGTGCGATTTCTTTGGTAAGTCTTACCTCTTCTTTTGTCAGACGCTCGATCTCCTGTTCAAAGTCGATCAGCTCTTCCAGTGGAAGGTATACGGTTGCATCCGGAACTACGATAGATACTGCATCGTCTGCAATACCAGCTTTATCTGCCTGTACATGTACTTCGCTTGCATAACCAAGTGTTGCAAAGAATACTCTGGAGTCCTCAAATACTTTACGAACTTCCTCTTTTTCAGATACTACATATACGCTTGCTTTCTTGCTTGGTGGTACGTTCATATCTGCACGAAGGTTACGGATATTTCTTACTGCATTCTTAATGATTTCTACTTCATTCTCCTCTGCCTTAAAGTCAAATGCTTCCTCGAATACAGGCCAGTCAGATACCATGATGGACTCTTCTTCATCCTGTAAGCTGCAGAAGATTTCTTCTGTGATAAATGGCATATATGGGTGTAATAACTTTAAGGAAATTGTCAATACTTTCTTTAATGTAAAGAGTGCTGCTGCCTTTGTTGTATCCTCTTCGTTATAAAGTCTTGGTTTTACCATCTCGATGTACCAGTCACAGAATTCTTCCCAGATAAAATCATTTAACTTGGAAACAGCAACACCGAAGTCGTAATTCTCCATGTTGTCTGTCACTTCTTTTACAAGAGAGTTTGCCTTAGATAAGATCCACTTATCTGCTGGTGTTAAATCATCAAGAGATACGTTGCTGAGGTCTGCTTTTTCAATATTCATTAACATGAATCTGGAAGCATTCCATACTTTGTTGGCAAAGTTTCTGCTTGCAATAATCTTCTTCTCAGAGTAACGCATATCGTTACCAGGTGCGTTACCAGTTACTAAAGTAAGACGAAGGGCATCTGCACCATACTGGTCGATAATCTCTAATGGGTCAATACCATTACCAAGAGACTTACTCATCTTACGACCCTGCTCATCACGAACAAGACCATGAATCAATACGTCACTGAATGGACATTTGCCAGTCTGCTCGTATCCGGAGAATACCATACGGATTACCCAGAAGAAAATGATATCGTATCCTGTTACAAGAACATTGGTAGGATAGAAGTAATCAAGGTCTTCTGTTTTATCTGGCCAGCCTAATGTAGAAAATGGCCATAATGCAGAACTAAACCATGTATCTAAGGTATCCTCATCCTGTGTGAAATGAGTGCATCCACACTTAGGACATACAGAAGGGGTCTCTTTTGCTACAACAATCTCACCGCAGTCATCACAGTAGTATGCTGGAATTCTGTGTCCCCACCATAACTGTCTGGAAATACACCAGTCACGGATGTTCTCTAACCAGTGAAGGTAAGTACGGTCAAAATGACCTGGTACGAAACGGAGGTCACCGTTCTTTACTGCCTCGATCGCTGGTTTTGCCATCTCATTCATCTTTACGAACCACTGTTTTTTAACCATTGGCTCTACCGTAGTGTGACAGCGGTCATGCGTTCCTACGTTATGCTCATGGTTCTCGATACGTACAAGGTAACCGCCTTCTTCTAACTCTTTTACGATAGCCTTTCTTGCCTCGTAACGGTCCATTCCCTCGAACTTGCCACCGTTCTCATTGATTGTTCCATCATCATTTAAAATGTTGATTTCTTCTAAGTTATGACGCTTTCCAACTTCGAAGTCGTTAGGGTCATGAGCTGGTGTGATCTTTACGGCACCAGTTCCAAATTCTTTATCTACATAAGAATCTGCAACAATTGGAATCTCTTTATTTACGATTGGAAGAAGAACCATCTTTCCAACTAAATCTTTATATCTCTCGTCATCTGGATGTACAGCGATTGCTGTATCTCCAAGCATGGTCTCAGGACGGGTTGTAGCGATTTCGATGCACTTATCTGTTCCAACGATCGGATAGTTGATGTGCCAGAAATGTCCTGCCTGATCCTCATATTCTACCTCTGCATCAGAAATAGATGTCTGGCACACTGGACACCAGTTGATAATACGGGACCCCTGGTAAATGTACCCTTTTTCGTAAAGACGGATAAATACTTCCTGTACTGCCTTAGAACATCCTTCATCCATTGTAAAACGTTCTCTGTCCCAGTCAGCAGAAGAACCGAGTTTCTTTAACTGGCTGACAATACGTCCGCCGTACTCTTCTCTCCACTCCCATGTACGCTTTAAGAATCCCTCACGTCCAAGTTCTTCTTTATCAATACCTTCTTCTCTTAACTTATTAGTAACCTTTACCTCTGTTGCAATGCTGGCGTGGTCTGTTCCTGGCTGCCATAACGCATTGTAACCCTGCATTCTCTTAAAACGGATAAGAATATCCTGTAATGTGTTATCTAACGCATGTCCCATGTGAAGCTGTCCTGTGATATTTGGCGGTGGCATCACGATAGTAAAAGGTTTCTTACTGCGGTCTACTTCAGCGTGGAAATACTTCTTATCCAGCCATTTTTTATAAAGTCTGTCCTCAATCTCGGAAGGATTGTAGGTCTTATTCATCTCTGTTGCCATGTTTCATTCCTCCTGGTTTTTATCCTGTAAATCATGCACTACAAAAAGCACATGATATTTTTACTGTTTTAACTTATTCTGCAAAAACAATACACCAGAGCAAAAAAAGCTCTGACTATCATAGTATAACTTAGTTGCGAATTTGTCACTAATATTTTGCCCTAAATGTCAATTTCTTTTCGAAAATCTTTCTTTAAGGCACTTACCAGTCTCTGTTTTTTCGCCAGAGCCTCTTCCGGCTTTCCATTTTCATCTAAAAATACTATTTTTCTATATTTTTCAGCCATTGCACTGTAAGCAAAATCTTCTTCAAAAGCAGCGAACTGTTCTTCAAAAGCATCCAGCAGAAAATCAGAGTCTTCAAAGGTCTTTAATTCTTCTCCGGCTGCCTCAATTCCATCAGCCAGTGCCATGATGCAATAATAATAAAATAAGGAACTTTCTTCTCCCGTATACTGATATGCCTTTATAAAATTAATCTTGGCATTCTCAAACCGGAACAGCTTTGCCTCTGCCACTCCCATATTATGATAGAGCCGTCCGACTTCTTCTTCCTTTATCTCTTTTTGCCCTAATGCTTCCTGATAATACCGTATCGCCCTTGAAGCCCGTCCTGAACTCGTAAGCAGATCTCCCATCCACTTTTTTTGTAAATAGACAGGGGCATTCATCAATCCTCTGTATTCATCAAGAATATCCCTGATTTCGTCCTCATTAAAATAATGACCTTCGCGGAACAATGCCGCAAAATACTTCATCTGATCTTTTTCCGGATCAAGCAGCTTAGATAACTGTTTCGACAGCTTATCTAAATCAAGTTCATCCCGTATATAGGCCAGCAAATCTTCTCCTGGAAGTGTATGAATATAGCAGATCATATGCTGACTCATATAATACCAAAGTTCTTCATAGGAGAAAATCTGTATTCCTGTATCCTCAAAATAATATCCTTTTTCTCCAATCTTTCCAATACAGATTAGTGATTCTCTCATCTTCTCTACCTCTTTCTTTTTACGAAAATTCTCTGGAGCGTGTCAAAAAGTCACTCCAGATCACGAAATCAATGTAAACGGAAAGACGATAATCTTTCCTGTCGCCGGGAACATCTCCCCAAATCCCATATCTTTGAGAAGAATCACTCCCTCTGTCTGCGAAGTAAAGCTGACTTCAATACGGATTCTTGTTGTCTTTGGCGGTCGTTTCGGAAGTCCTTTGATATCACAGGCGGCTCCCTCAATTTCATTCTCTTTCGTATTATGGTAAAAGAAATCCACTCTCTGACTTTTATCAAGAATAATATCCACACTTCCATGTGTATTATACCATTCTCTTCCAATTGAAGTAATCGGAACATACTGTGGCTTACCTGCTTCTGTTGTAACGACACCGACAGTATGGTAAACCATATCAGGCCCATCCATAAGAATCATTCCCTCATCCATCAGTTCAATCGAATGAATTCCCAAAAGACATGCTCCATTAGCATAAAGATTCTGTCCTAAAAATACTCTTCTTCCTGCACACAGATAGGTAAGTGTCTTTTTCATCCAGTTTCCCTCAAATCCACTTCCTGTAAGGAAAATGATATTCGCCGGATTCTTTACAAGGAACCGCTTCATCATCTGGCCAAAGTTCTGATCCTGCTCCGGTGTTCCTTCTGCTACGCGGTACTCATTTAAATCAATTCTTTGCTGCAATGCCCGGTATGCCTTCTGCTTTGAGCGTCTGATCTGGTCAATCAAAACATAACTAAGCTTATTATCATGATAATCTAACAAAAGCGTATTTCGGTCCCACATGATTCTTTCCTGATGAAATACATATTCTGCAAAGGCTCTGAAATGCGTGATAACCTTCACCCCATGCAGCTTCCGAAGCTCCTCACTTACTGCCGATTTGAGCTTACTCCGATTCTCCTCCGATGCATCCTCCATCGAAAAATGAACCGCCTGAAAATCAGGCCACCGAAGCCCTCCTGTCTCCATATATCTTTCAACCTGCCGCATCCCAGACTCTATATATTCTTTTTGTTCTTCTTCAGACAGGAGGAAACTTTCTTCTGTCATCTCCTCCTGTCCCTCACGGTATATGCTAAACTGTACAGAAGTACGGCCTAAGTCTATTCCGGCATATTTTTTTGTTTCCAGTTCTTCCATTGTAAACCTCTCATTCTGCTTTTTTAACTTATCTTTCTATTTACAGAAGCTTCATATACTGGTCTGCAAAAAAAGTTTTTAAAAGACAATCCTTTACCTCCGGCAAAGAAGACTCCTCAGAATCTAAATGATTCAATGTGAAGAAACGACTCTCTTCTCCGTCTCCATATTCAAAAGTTTCAAACTCTAAACCAGCCCCCTCATCTACCGGACTTCCATCCGATTCAAGACGGTATTTTACATGATCTTTCTGGAAGAAGTTCATGTGACACACATACATTCCCGGAAGTACTTCTTCTAAATGTAATTCTCTGAGAGAATATTCTTCTCCATCAATCTGGTAGCGGAGTATCACATTACTTCCCGCTCTTCCATGATAAGTAAGGAATGTCATCTCCTGATAATGAATCGGGAACGTAATCCACTGACTATATGCCTGATAAACTGGCAGATAAAATTCTTCCTGCAAAAATCCATTAATAATATAAACTGCCGTATCTTTTATCGTATCATACCAGTCTTCTCTTCCTGCAAAATAATACAGAAAATGAATTCTTGAATGTCTGTTTTCCATTCTGCCATTTACAATTTCCTGACCAATCGCCATGTGCATAAAATCATTCAGTTCCATTGAACTTTCCAGTTCTTTCATGGAAGCATATTCAAGATAACGATCAATCAGTTCGTCACCCTCATCGGTTGCATAAAATGATTCAAAGACAGGAAATACGCCCTCTGTATCATTACCAGTAAACATTACCTGCTCAAGTATTCTTCGTTCAAAGGCTGCTGTTTCAAGACCAAATCGCTTGCTTCTTTCCCAGATTTCCAACAAAGCTGCTGTCTCTCCCTTAAAATGCTTCATCAGATAGGTAAGCGTATCTTTATTGCATTTTTTACGGATAAATGCCGCATAAGCCAAAGAAAGGGTTGCTTCATCATCCTTTCCCTGATAGCACAGTGCTCCAAATGATGCCAGACGCAAAATCTTTGCCGCACCCATAATATCGCATCCATAAAGCTCGATTCCAAAGAAAGCATCTTCCATCATTCGTACTTCCATATAGTAATCCATCAATGTCTTTCTGAATTCTGTAGAAATATTCGAATAGTCAATCTTGCCAAGCCATCTTGCCAGATTCCGCTTATCCTGATGATTCTCATAATAGACAAGCATCTTTTCTACGGCTTCCACCTGCATCCACCGTGTAAAATCATCATTAAATACAATTCTCTGCAATACTGGAAGAGTCTGCTCTTTTATATTCTCTTCCATTTTGCCAGATTCCATAAGAAGAATCTTTCTATTGGATAAATTCCTGCGTATCCACTCTTCCTCAAACTGCTGTGGAGATAAAAACTCCCTTAACTGATAGTTAATATCCTTCACATAACGCTGCTCATTATTATCTACAAAATAAAGTACTGCCCTGTCGTTGTAAATCTCTACCCCGCCCGTTCCGCCGGAAAGTGGATAATACTTCTCCGTTCCAAGCTCTGGACAGGAAACATACACCCCAATAATATGTGGATTTGTGCAGATTAATTTATGGTAGAATAAAATATCACAGACAGCTTTCCAGTTATCTGGTTTCTCCAGTACTTCCTTTTGGAAACAGGTATATAAGTAAGCCAGGTGTTCATTAATTCTTCCTTTTAAAAGCTGTTCTTCTATAAACGGAAGCATCTTAGAATAGTAAGCTCCATATACTTCCTCATACTTTTCTTTATTGCGAAGCACGTTGCTATATAAATATGCCTTCTCTAAATAATCTAAACTGTTGCTGTATGTAAAATAGATCAAAACTCTCTGTGGAATAAGATCATACGTCTCAAAATCCATACTGCGGATAAAGAATTCATTCAAACCAATAATCTTTAAATTGGCCTCTACCGCAAGTCTGAAATATTCATGATATTCCTTACCTGTACGATTTCCCTTAATAAGAAGAGAACAAATCACCTGTAAAAACTGCTCATCCGGCTCTACTCCATACAGTTTTTCCGCAATATAATAAATAGACTTATTGTAGTATTTAGCCTTTAAGGCAAGACGCGCAAACTGGTAGGATAATGATAAAGAAATATATCCATACCGCACACCCCAGCGGAAAATACTTATCTCAAACTTCCCGAGTTCTTCCATATAATTCGGGTTCTCATTCAAAATATCACAGGCTTCAAAATATAAAAGACTGCTGTTATTCCCCTCTTCAAATAACTGACGGATCGTATCATATTGGAGACGCTTGTTATACACATACTCTCTATCAAGATAAATAAGCATCCACAAAGCTTCTGCCTTATATTCTGACAACTCATAAAACTCCCTTATCGTAGATACTGCTTTGCTGATTGCCTCCGGTGTTCTGTAATACATTGCCTTTAAATATAAAAAGTAATTCGCTTCTAATGGCGTAAATTCGTCTCTTTGAGAAATAGTTTCTAAGAGTTCTAACAGTTCCTTCCCCTCTTCTTTTCGCTCTTCCATTAAGAAGAAATGCATTCGGTAAAGCTTCCACTCATTATCCTCTGTATATCGTGACAATTCTTCTAATACATGCCCGGAATCTTCTGCAAAATCTTCAAATGCGATACTTCCTGTTCGGAAATACAGATAGTTATGCATTAACTGTGCTCTCTTTTTCTTAAGGTATAACTTCTTCTCCTTTTCCTTAGTCAAAGCTGTCTGCTTCGCCCACCATTCTACAGAAATCTCAATATCCTGACGAACGGTATCAATATGAATGATATCACTGCCATTTAAAAGGTTCTGCTTCTTCTCAACATTAAAAAGCAGCTTCCCATCTGTAAAATCATCACTGGAAAAACGTTCCCTTGAAATCTGAATCTGACCCTTTTCACTGTAGATACTTCCCTCAACATATCCTGGCTGTGTAAGAAGTAATTCAAGCTGGGCGCTGCTATCCTCTTCTTCTAAAACCAGCTTATCCTGTGATACATCAAGAAATGAAGTATTCTTATAACCGGCAGCGGTCAGAAATTCTTCCAGAATAAGGCTTTTAGAACGACTCTTCATCAGGCTACAGCTCCTTTTGTTCTGGCTTTCCCTGAAGAAACACTTCTTCAAAATTCGGCAGGAAAAATATATCTACTGCTTCTTTTCTATTATTCTCATAAATCTGTACAAACTCTTCCATTGTAGAGATACGTCCACCCGAACTTTCCACAAACTTATGAATTACCTTAACACAGTACGGAATATTATACTCTCCGCCGTTCGTTATTAAGACAATATCTCCCTCAAAAGTATTCCCCGCGGTAGCCAGTTTCCCTTTAAAATAAAAAGGAATCTCCTGCCGGGTTCCCTCTAACCGTTCAGCCTCTGTCTCCACCTTATCGCTGGTTGTACAGACATATCCTTCTATCGGAACTTTATTCTCACTCTCGATGAAAAAAGAGTCCTTATAAACTTTCCCTTCCTCCACCTCGATATCCAGATTCGTAACGGAAAGACTTACTATCGGCGTAGCTTCACTATTTATCTGTTTTATTGTACTAATTTCTTCTTTCACGTCCATGTCCTTCCCTTTTCCATGATATGACATATTATAGCAAACATCGTATTATTTTTAAACAGATAGAAAAGCTTTTTCTTAATTTATTTTACATAAAATTCTTGGTTTTTTTATAATTTTTTCCGCCATTTTAGACAAATCACTATCTTTGTCCTTTGACAAGAAAAAGTCTTCGTCTTAGTATGAGTTTAGTTATTTTATTATGTTGGTGAATTCTGCCTTCTGACTTTTGCCTATAATAAAAAAATACAAAACCAACATACGGGAGGTTTAACAAATGAAAAAACTATTAATCGGACTGTCGGCTTTTTTGCTGTTTAGTCCTCTGCATGTATTTGCTGCTGAAAGTGGTCTTTCCGATACTGCACTCGGAAACACCCTTCCTATATGGAGCTGTATTCCTTTTGCTGGTATGCTTTTAAGTATTGCGATTTTCCCTTTGATAAAGGAAGAATGGTGGGAAAAACATAAGCCCTGGGTCGTTGCCTTCTGGTCTTTGCTGTTCCTCATTCCTTTTGCCATCGCTTTTGGAAGGCATGTCGCTTTAGAACATCTGATAGAGGTTACACTGGGCGATTATCTCACTTTTATTGTCCTTTTATTTGGTCTTTTCTGTGTTGCAGGTAATATCAGTCTTCAGGGCGATTTAGCCGGCAATCCAAAGGTTAATGTTGTACTTCTCCTTATCGGAACGTTACTTTCAAGCTGGATTGGTACAACCGGAGCAAGTATGCTGATGATTCGTCCAATTATCCGAGCAAATAAATGGCGTCAGCGTAAAGTACAGATTATGGTATTTTTCATTTTCCTCATTTCAAATATTGGTGGCTGTCTTACCCCTGTAGGTGACCCGCCACTTTTGATGGGATTTATGAACGGTGTTGACTTTTTCTGGAGTCTCCATCTTCTCCCTGTAATGATTATTAATGTCATTATTTTACTGGCCTTGTTCTTCCTTATTGATACAAGGGCATATAAAAAAGACATTGCTGCCGGTTTCCGCCCGGAAATGAAAACAGAAGAAAACAGAGTAAAGCTTCATTTAGACGGAGCACACAACATTCTCTTTCTCCTTATCATCGTTGCAGGTGTTATTTTAAGCGGAGTACTTCCAACAACCTTCCCTGTTTTCAGCGAAGGACTTACTATAATGGGTGTAACTTTATCCTATGCTTCCATTATCGAAATTGCGATGATTCTTGCTTCTGCTTATCTTTCCTTTAAGACAACCAAAAAGGAAGTTCGCAGCAGCAACCATTTTACCTGGGATGCGATTCAGGAAGTTGCCATTCTTTTCATCGGTATCTTTATTACGATGATTCCGGCACTCCTTATTTTAAAAGCCCGGGGTTCCAGTCTTGGACTGACTGAACCCTGGCAGTTCTTCTGGATAACCGGAGCATTATCAAGCTTCCTTGATAACACACCGACTTACCTGGTATTCTTCACAACTGCAGCCTCCTTAGGATTTAGCTCCGGTATACAGACACTGACCAGCTTTATACCACAGACAATTCTGATGGCGATTTCCTGCGGTGCCGTATTCATGGGCGCTAATACCTATATCGGTAACGCTCCGAACTTTATGGTACGCTCCATCGCAGAGGAGAACGGTATTAAAATGCCATCTTTCTTTGGATATATGCTCTGGTCACTAAGCTGCCTGATACCAGTATTTTTGATTGATATGCTGATTTTCTTCCTGTAAAGTATAGCCAATTTAGGTTGAGGGCTAAGGAGACGAAAATAAAGCCAGCTTATTATTGCGAAGATGATTGTAGTCGCTGCGAGAAAAAGATTGTAGCAAAATGTCCTTATTAAAAGTATTGATTTTGACTCAGTTGTACAAAACACAAAGTCGTCAAAATCAATACTTTTAATAAGGGCCTTTTCTCATAGTCATATTCTCGCAGCTCCAGTCCATCTTCGCAATAATAAGCTGGCTTTATTTTCTGTCTTTGACTCCACAAATCAGGCACATATACTTATAAAGGGAAAACTCACATAT
>OGOM01002284.1_pt1 | contig 11684 bp, 7 predicted proteins | sample 1552681 | NCBI WGS metagenome assembly OGOM01 (sample SAMEA2580188, study PRJEB22360) | human gut metagenome | biome: human gut; feature: human-associated habitat; material: faeces | place: Denmark | collected 2008/2010 | reverse complement strand
AACTGGGCAGCAGCGGCAGCCGCAACAGCATGAAGATTACCACCGATGGCACCGAGCACATCATGGTCATGGATGAACAGCAGTGGTCCGACAGCGACGAGACGCCGCAGGAGTTTCTGTTCGAGCTCGTCAAACCGAAGGACATCGCCACGGCCACCGTCAAGCTCTACTTGAACGACGGCTACACAGTCCCCGAGGTTGACCCCGACCCGCCCGTGGCTTTCGATACGCCCGCCTACAGCGAGATGATCGCCCGCAGCTGCCTGAGCACCGGCAACAACATCCGTATCAAGCGTGTGTTGCAGCAGCTGCGCGATGGCAAGCCCACGACGATCGCCTTCCTGGGCGGCTCCATCACACAGGGCGCGGGTGCGGTTCCCTCGCAGGAAATGTGCTACGCGCGCAAGACCTATGAGGCCATCTGCGAAAGGTACACACCCGACCACGGCGCACATGTCCGCTACATCAAAGCGGGCGTTGGCGGCACGCCCTGCCAGCTCGGCATCATCCGCTATGACCGCGACATCACCCGCGACGGTGCGGTGCAGCCCGATCTGATCATCGTCGAGTTCGCCGTCAACGACGAGGCTGACGAGACGAAGGGCCTGATGCACGAGAGCCTGATCCAAAAGATCTGGTCAGCCCCCAATGAGCCCGCCGTTGTGATGCTGTTCAGCGTTTTTGCCAACGACTGGAACCTGAAGGATCGCCTGGCTCCCATCGGTTGGCGGCATGAGCTGCCGATGGTCAATGTGCTGGACGCCGTCAGCCCGCAGTTCCGCGTTGGTGTCGGTGAGCGCAGCGTCATCACCCGCCGCCAGTACTTCTACGATGTGTTCCATCCCTCCAACAGCGGGCACCGCATCATGCGGGACTGCCTCATGTATATGCTGGACCGGCTGGACAAGCAGCAGGAAGGGCCTGCCCCGAAAGAGCTCGCCCCCTACTACGGTTTCGACTTTGCCGAGACGAAGCTGCTGGACCGCAGTGTGAACCCCTTTGACGCGGTCATCGACCCCGGCTGCTTCACTGAGACGGACACCGATTTACAGAGCGTGCCCTTCGACTTCGAGGATGTCAACACCCCCGAGTTCCCCCACAACTGGAAGAAGGGCGCGGGCGACAGCCCGTTCACGATGGACATCACCTGCCGCAGCATCCAGCTCGTTTTTAAGGATTCGGGCAGCAAGGAGTTCGGCGCGGCAGTCGTCACGGTAGACGGCAAAGAGGTCGCGGCCTACGACCCGCGGCAGGCCGGTTGGACCCACTGCCATGCGGCCATTATCTTAAAGGAAGAAACCGCGCAGCGGCACCACATCGAAATCAAGATGCAGGAGCCGGGCACGGACAAAGTATTCACCATTTTAGGTTTCGGCGTTCTGTAAAGGACACGGAAGAACAGGAGAAAGCATTATGAAGAGAACCAAGAATCCCGCTAAAGAAGCTGAGTACCGCAAGCGTGCGGCCGACCTCGTTGCGCAGATGACCCTGCACGAGAAGGTCAGCCAGATGCTGAGCTGGGCTCCCGCGATCGAGCGTCTGGGCATCCCCGCTTACAACTGGTGGAGCGAGGGCATCCACGGTGTCGGCCGCGCGGGCACTGCCACCGTCTTCCCCCAGGCCATCGGCATGGCCGCCGCCTTTGACGAGGACATGATGGAGCAGGTCGGCAACGCCGTCGGCGTTGAGGCTCGCGGCAAGTACAATATGTGCCGCGCCCACGGCGACCGCGACATTTTCAAGGGTCTGACCGTCTGGGCCCCCAACATCAACATCTTCCGCGATCCCCGCTGGGGCCGTGGCCACGAAACTTACGGCGAGGATCCGTTCCTGACGAGCCGCCTCGGCGTCCGCTTTGTTGAGGGTATGCAGGGCGATGATCCCGATTACCTGCAGGCCGCCGCCTGCGCCAAGCATTTCGCCGTACACTCTGGCCCCGAAAGCGACCGTCACCACTTTAACGCCATCGTCTCCAAGCAGGACCTGTGGGAGACCTACCTGCCCGCCTTCCGCGCACTGGTCAAGGAAGCCGGTGTCGAGGCCGTCATGGGTGCGTACAACCGCACGAATGGCGAGCCCTGCTGCGGCAGCAAGACCCTGCTAAAGGATATCCTGCGTGACAAGTGGCATTTTGACGGCCACGTTACCTCCGACTGCTGGGCCATCAAGGACTTCCATACCGGCCACATGGTCACGGACGGCCCTGTAGAGTCCGTTGCACTGGCCGTCAACAACGGCTGCGACCTGAACTGCGGCGACCTTTACGTTTACCTTGAGCAGGCCGTCGCCGAGGGCAAGCTTTCCGAAGAGAAGATCGACGAGAGCCTGACCCGCCTGTATGTGACCCGCATGCGTCTGGGTATGTTTGACGCCGAGGATCAGGTTCCTTATAATAAGGTTGGCTACGACGTTGTCGACAGCGCCGAGATGAAGGCCCTGAACCTGAAAGTCGCCGACAGCATCATGACGCTGCTGAAGAACGACGGCACGCTGCCGCTGGACAAGTCCAAGCTGCACACCGTCGGCGTCATCGGCCCTAATGCCGACAGTCGCAAGGCGCTGCTGGGCAACTATGAGGGCACTGCCTCCCGCTACACCACCGTGCTGGAGGGCATTGAAGATTACCTCGGCGACGATGTGAAAGTCCGCTACTCGCAGGGCTGCCACCTCTACGCCGACAACATCCAAGGCTTGGCCGAGTCCAACGAGCTGATGAGCGAGGTCAAGGGCGTCTGCGAGGAGAGTGATGTCGTTATTGCAGTCCTCGGTCTGGATGCCGGCCTTGAGGGTGAGGAGGGCGACCAGGGCAACCAGTTCGCCAGCGGCGACAAGCCGAACCTGAAGCTCCCCGGCCATCAGGAGGAAGTCCTGAAAGCCTGTGTTGAGAGCGGAAAGCCTGTTGTTCTGGTTCTGCTGGGCGGCAGTGCATTGGCTGTCAACTATGCAGATGAGCACGCAAACGCCATTCTCGAAGCCTGGTATCCCGGTGCCCGTGGCGGCGAGGCTGTGGCCCGTGCTCTGTTCGGTGAGACGAACCCGCAGGGCAAACTGCCTGTCACCTTCTACCACAGCGACCGTGACCTGCCGGAGTTTACCGACTACGCCATGAAGGGCCGCACCTACCGCTACATGGAGAAGGAAGCCCTTTACCCCTTTGGCTACGGCCTATCCTACACGAAGTTCGGCTTCAAGAACGCTGCTGTCAGCGCGAATGAGGCAGACTCCAACGGCCTCGATGTGACGGTGGACGTCACGAACGAGGGTTCCGTTGCGGGCCGTGAGAGCGTGGAGGTTTACGTCAAGGCCGAGCGCGAGAACACCCCGAACGCCCAGCTGAAAGGCCTTGCCAAGGTCGAGCTGCAGCCCGGTGAGACGAAGCAGGTCAAAATTCACCTGCCGCTGGCCGCCTTCGCCCTCTGCAATGAGGAAGGCACGCCGATCGTTGAGGCAGGCAGCTACAGCGTTTACGTCGGTGCTTCCCAGCCTGATGCCCGCAGCGTAGCGCTGATGGGTCAGGCCCCCGCAAAGCTGACTGTCACCCAGTCCGCAACGCAGGCCCTTGACCTGTGATTGATATTAGGAAGGAGAGACAGAACCATGCCCAAGACCGCACAAAAAGACGCTTCTGTGGCCACTGTCAAGAAGCAGGGTGCCGTGATGAAGCACATTAAAAAGTACTGGCAATGGTACGCAATGATGTTCATTCCCATTGTGTACTACATCGTGTTCCGCTACATCCCGATGTTCGGCAACATCATTGCGTTCCGCCGCTACCGCGCCGGCAGCAGCATCTTCGGCGATGAATGGAGCGGCCTGAAGTACTTCAACCAGTTCATGAAGGATCAGAACTTCTGGCGTGCGTTCAAGAACACACTGCTGTTGAACTTCAAGTATCTGATCATCAGCTTCCCGCTGACGCTGATCTTCGCCCTGTTGCTGAACGAGGTCAAGAACGTTCACTTCAAGAAGATTGTGCAGACGATCTCCTACCTGCCCCACTTCATCTCGATGGTCATCGTTGCGGGCATGGTCCGCGAGATTCTGTCCACCAGCGGTCCCATCAACAACCTCATCACCAAGCTGGGCGGCGAGGCCATCACCTTCATCTCCCTGCCCGAGTGGTTCACGACGATCTTTGTTACCACGGGCGTATGGCAGGGCCTCGGCTGGGGCACCATCCTTTACTTGGCTGCCATGTCCGGCATCAACACCGAACTGTACGAGGCTGCTGAGCTGGACGGCGCAAACCGCTTCCAGCAGTGCCTGCACGTTACCATCCCCGCCATCCTGCCCACCATCTCCACCCTGTTGGTTCTGAACATCGGCAGCCTGTGCGGTTCCGCCGCTTTCGAGAAGGTCTTCCTGCTGTACACCCCCACCACCTATGAGACGGCCGACATCATCGCCACCTACGTCTACCGCATGGGCCTTGGCTCCGGCAACTACAGCTACGCAACGGCCGTCGGCCTGTTCCAAGGTGTTATCAACCTGGTCCTGCTCACGGTTGCCAACAAGGTCTCCTCTTGGCTGACCGGCAGCGGTTTGTGGTAATTAGGAGGATAAAATAATGGCAAAAGCAACTACTATGGGCCCCATGAAGATCAAGGAATCCGGCAGTTACCGCGTGTTCAAGGTCTTTAACGCCATCATCCTGACGCTGATCAGCGTTGCGATGCTCTACCCGTTCCTGTACTTGATCGCCCAGTCCTTCTCCTCTACGCAGGCGATCGTTGCAGGCCAAGTCGGCCTGATCCCGAAGGACTTCAACATCTCCACATATAAATACGTTGTCACCGACGGCAAGTTCATCCCCTATTACGGCAACACCGTTGTGTACTCCATCATTGGCACGGTCTGCGCTCTGCTGTTCAGCGCCCTGCTGGCCTATCCCCTTTCCAAGGCGGAGCTGTACGGCGGCAAGGCCATCAACAAGTTCATCATCTTCACGATGTACTTTAGCGGCGGCATGATCCCCAACTACATTTTGATGGTTTCCTTGGGTCTGCGCGATACCGTGGCATCCTTCATCCTGCCCGGCATGATCTCCACCTACTACGTCATCCTGATGCGTTCCTTCTTCCTCACTCTCCCCCGTGAGCTGGAAGAAGCCGGCGAGATCGACGGCCTGGACTTGTGGGGCGTGTTCTGGCGCATCGCCATCCCCCTGTCCAAGCCCATCATTGCCACCATGACACTGTTCTACGTCGTCCAGTACTGGAACGACTGGTTTGATGCTTTCCTCTACTTGGATACGACCACGAAATGGCCCGTTGCCTACTATCTGCGCCAGCTCATCAGCAGCGCTTCCGGCACAAGTGCCGATGCAGGCGACGCCATGCAGATCGCTTCCAACATCAAGTCCTGCGCTATGGTGCTGACGTCCGCTCCCATCATTTGCATCTACCCCTTCATCCAGAAGTATTTTGTGCAGGGCATGATGCTGGGCGGCGTTAAGGGCTAACGTTTTCGCGTTAGTGCTCTGCGTCCCGTTTTTCCACTGTCTTAAAACCGACGCCGACTCCGGTGCCGGATGAAAGAAAACGCCTGTTTTCCCAGGGCCTTCCGGGGAGCAGGAAAAAACGTAATGGAGGTTACGAAACATGAAAAAGCTCACATCCCTCGTGCTGGCTACCGGCATGGTGCTGTCTCTGGCTGCCTGCGGCGGCTCCGGCAGCTCCACGGCTGCAAGCACCACCAACACCGATGGCAGCACTGCTACCACCGACACCGCTGCTGCGGACGAGTCGAACCTCGGCTATGAGTACGGCGAGCACTTCCACTCTGACGAGCCTGTCACCTACACGATGTTCTTCAACGACAACCCCGCCTATCCCATGAACGACAAGTGGATCAACGAGGGCGTCTTTAAGGCCATCGAGGATGCCACCAACGTCCATCTGGAACTGACCGTCGTTGACAACTCCAACTACACCGATAAGGTTTCCTTGGCCGTTTCTTCCGGCACTGCCCCCTACATCATCCCCAAGATCTACACTGAAACTGCGTATGTCACCGGCGGCGGCGTTGTCCCCGTCTCCGACTATGTCCAGTATATGCCTAACTACTCCAACTTCGTCGAGGAGTACAACATGCAGGACGACTTGGCCACCATCACGCAGGCTGACGGCAAGTACTACCGCCTGCCCGGCCTGAAGGAGACCGCTCTGCAGGATTACACCTTCCTCGTCCGCAAGGACATCTTTGACGCTGCCGGCTACGATGTCGCCGAGCTGGAAAAGGATTGGACCTGGGATAAGTTCGCCGACGTGTTGATCGGCGTCAAGAAGTACATGGTCGAGCAGGGCATGTGCGGCGAGAATGACTACATCTGGTCCGATATGTGGTGCGGCCAGACCTCCGGTTACGGTCAGGGCGGCAACCTGCTGAAGCTGCTGGGTGCCTCCTACGATATCAACACCGGCTGGGCCATCACCACCAACTACGGTCTGGTCTATGACGCCGACAGCGATTCCTTCGTTGACGGCTCTGTCTCCGACAAATACAAGCAGGCCTACACTGTCCTGCAGAAGCTCGTCCAGAACAAGGTCCTTGACCCCGAGACCTGGACCCAGGATGACGACACCGCGCTGAACAAGTTCTACCGCGGCGAGACCGTCATCATGTCCACCAACCGTGCCCAGTACGCCGTCCAGGACGCCAAGGTCAAGGAGCAGCTAGGCGAGGGCAACTACGAGCTGTACCGCATCCTCACTCCCATCGGCACATCCGACTATCAGGCCGAGAACCAGCGCCTTGAGTGCGGTATCATGATCTCTTCCAACGCTCTGAAAGAGCTGGGCGAGGACGAGTTCATCAAGATGATGCGCTTTGTTGACTGGCTGTGGTACTCTGACGAGGGCCTGACCCTGACCAAGTGGGGTAAAGAGGGCGAGACCTACACCGTCACCGACGGCACCTACAGCCTGACCCCCGGTTACTACTGCAAAGGCCTGTCCATCGGACAGACCTCCGACGATCAGGTCGACCTGCGTGAAGAGCTGGGCTACGCCTGCGGCAACTTCATGTATGGCGGCAACACCGAGCTGCTGACCAGCAACTTCACCGATGATCTGCGTGACTTCTACGACCGTCAGGGCCAGTACCGCAAGCTGCGCCCGCTGGATCCCACCGTTACCTTCGACGAGGATCAGCTGGAGATGCTGAACCTGTGGGGCACCCCCATGACCGATACCGTCAACGCTTGGACCTGCAAGTTTGCCATGAATCAGGCCGACATCAACAACGATTGGGATACCTACGTTGCTGAGGTCGAAGCCCAGAACATGCAGAACATCGTTGATATGTACAACGATACCTACAACGCAAGCAAGTAATTTGTTTGGAAACTGACTGTCCCTGCGACAGTGATGCAACTGCCGGGGGCAGCCTCACGTAACAACATGGGGCTGCCCCCGGTTTGCTGTTTATGGTACGCAAGTACCGCGCCCCGGTGACGGGGCGCACCGTGTGTGCCCGACACGGCCATGTCGGACCTGCACGGCACTTCCCGTCACATCCCCTTACCCTTATGAAAAGGAGCTGTTCCTTATGAAACGCACCGATTTCAGCGTCGACTGGCTGTTTGCCGCCTGCGCGCCGGATACCGAGCTGCTGCCTTGGAACGCGCAGTTCACCCCCGTCGACCTGCCCCACGATTGGCAGATTCGCCACGCGGACGATCTGTACCGCGATGGCACACTGTTCTACCGCAAATATTTCTTTGTCACCGATGTACCCGGCACCCGCCGCATGCTTTGGTTCGGCGGGGCCTACATGGATACGACCGTTTTCGTCAACGGCACCGAAGTCGGCCAATGGAAGTACGGCTACACATCGTTCTGGTTCGACATCACCGACGCGCTGCATGAGGGCCAGAACGAGGTTCTTGTCCGCTCCAATCTGCGCCACCCCAACTCCCGCTGGTACTCCGGTGCGGGCCTGTACCGCAATGTGGAACTGTGGGAGGCTCCCGACCTCCACTTGATGCCCGATGGACTGTATGTAGCTGCCAAAGAGGGCGACAACGGCGCTTGGACCGTGGCCGTCACTGCCGAGGCGGGGTCCGTCACCCACGCCCGCACGGGCCGCACGCTTACGCCGCATGGTGCGGCGATGACAACGGCAGCCTTCTTGGCACTGCCGCCATCCCTGCCGATGCATGGGCTGCTCTCCCCTCCCCCGATGGCTGGCGCACGGGCAAGGAAACCGCGATTTACAAAGCCTCGCACACCTTCACGCTGCAAGACCCCGCTTTGTGGGACTTGGACGCGCCAAGCTTCTACCACATCACGGCAGAGCTAACCGGCGCCGATGGCGTTACCGACACACTAACCACCCGCTTTGGCTGCCGCACCATCGAAGCCACACCCGACTGCGGGCTGCTGGTGAATCACAAGCGCGTTTTGATCAAGGGCGTCTGCATCCACCACGATTTCGGCTGTCTCGGTTCGGCGTTTGAGTACAGCGCCGCCAAGCGTCAGCTTGAAATCCTCAAGTCCATGGGGGTTAACAGCATCCGCACAGGTCACACACCGCCCGCGCCGCAGTTCATGGATCTGGCCGACGAGATGGGCATTTTGATGGATGTCGAGAGCTTCGACTGCTGGCGCAGCGGCAAGAACCCTTACGACTACGGCCGCTTCTTTGACGAGTGGCAGGAAAAGGATGTTGCTGCCTGGATCCGCCGCGACCGCAACCACCCAAGCCTGCTGTTCTGGTGCATCGGCAACGAGATCTACGACACCCACGCGGGTTCCGAGGGCGCGGACACAATGCGGATGCTGCTGGCCGAGGTCGCTGCGCACGACCCTGCGCGCAACGGCATCCCAACGCTCGGTTCCAACTACATGCCGTGGGAAAATACACAGCACTGTGCCGATATCATCAAGGTCGCGGGCTATAATTACGGCGAGCGCCTCTACGCCAGCCACCACGAGAAGCACCCCGACTGGGTCATCTACGGCAGTGAAACGTCGTCCATCGTGCAGAGCCGCGGCATCTACCACTTCCCGCTTTCGCAAAGCCTGCTGTCTGATGACGACCTGCAGTGCTCAAGCCTGGGCAACAGCCGCACAAGTTGGGGCGCGGAGAGCTGGGATGTCTGCCTGCAGAGCGAGCAGCGCTGGCCGTTCACGCTGGGGCAGTACCTTTGGACCGGGTGGGATTACATCGGCGAGCCGACACCTTACCACACGCGCAGCAGCTATTTCGGCACGATTGACACGGCAGGCTTCCCGAAGGACGCCTACTACGTTGTGCAGGCCGCGTGGCTCAACCCCAAAACACACCCAATGGTACACCTGTTCCCCTACTGGGACTTCAACGAAGGGCAGCTGATTGACCTATGCGCTTGCACCAACGCCCACAGCGTAGAACTGTTTGTGAACGGCGAGAGCCTTGGCCGCAAGGTGCTGGACTCCGCCAAGGGCCGTACCGCCAGCTGGCAGACACCCTACCGCCCCGGTAGCGTCAAGGTCGTAGCCTACGATGAAAACGGCAAGGTCGTGGCAACCGACGAGCAGGATTCCTTCGATGACAGCGCTATGGTCTGCCTGCAGGCTGACCGCAAGACGATTTCCGGCGATGGCCGTGAGCTTGCGTTTATCACAATCACAACCCGCGACAAGAACGGCAACCCTGTGCGCAACGCGAACGACCGCGTGACGGTCCGCGTAAATGGCGCGGGTGTTTTGGTGGGCCTTGACAACGGCGACAGCGCCGACCCCGACGAGTACCAGACCGACAGCCGCCGCCTTTTCAGCGGCATGCTGCTGGCCGTTGTGGCGGGCAATGGCCGCACCGGCACGATTACCGTGGATGTCACGGCCCCCGGCCTGCGCCCTGCAGTGCTGACGCTGAACGCCGCCCCGTTTGAAGGCCCCGTTCGCCGCCGTCTGCCGCCGCTGACCTTTGGCGGCAGCACGCAGGAAATCCCTGTGCGCAAGCTGACCCTGACCGCCGAGCGCACAGCGCTGGACAAGGAGCACCCCGTAACGCACATTACCGCCGCACGCCGGCCAGCGGCAGCCACCCTCCCCGACATCAAGTGGCAGTTGACCGACGACAAGGGTGTACCCGCCGTGAACGCGGCCATGCAGCCAGACGGTGACGTGCTGACGGTGACCGCCCTGGGTGATGGCACACTGCGGGTTCGCGCCCTGGTGCGCAACGGCCACGATGCGCCGCAGCTGATCTCCCAATTGGAGTTGTCCATCTCTGGCGTCGGTCAGCTGCACAAGAACCCTTATGAATTTATCTCGGCCAGCCGTTTTGATGCGTCCTTCGGCGACATCGGCAACGGCAACGAGCGCGGCGTTTCCACCTCCCGCACGGGCCGCAGCTGGGTGCTGTTCGATGATATCGACTTTGGCCCCGATGGTGCAGATACGGTGGAGCTGCCAATCTTTGTGCTGGACGGAGAACCGACGACCTTCCGCTTCTGGGACGGCGAGCCCTACGCCGAGGGCAGTACAATGATCGGTGAGCGCGTCTACCACAAGCCCAAGCAGTGGAACGTCTACCAGCCCGACACCTTCAAGCTGGACAAGCTCCTGCGCGGCATCGGCAGGTTTGCCGTGGAGCTGAACGTGAAGGTCCACATCAAGGGCTTTACCTTCACCCGTCATTCTCGCGCATGGGATACCCTGGCTGCGGGCGCGTGCGATGCCGTCTATGGCGATTCCTTTACCCGCGACGGGTCGCGTGTGCTGGGCATCGGCAACAATGTCTCGCTGCTGTTTGACCGCATGGACTTTGGCGAGACCGGCTGCTGCCATTTCCGCAAGGCTATATGAGTTTCTCTATCACGGGCCGCAGCCCGTTGCCCGCCAACACGGTGCATCTGATGTTTGCCGCTGCAGACGGCGGTGAGACCGAGCGCCGTGTGGTCGAGTTTGGCCCACAGGCCGATTGGGGCGAGCAAACCTTCACGTTTGAGCCCGTCACAGGGGCGCGGCAGGTCACCTTCCTCTTCCTGCCCGGCACGCAGTTTGACTTTGATTCCTTTACATTTATTTGAGGCAACTACCTATGAACCACGAAATTTATGCAGACCATGCCGCCACCGCGCCCATTGAGCCGCTGGCGCTGGAGGCCATGTATACCGCATACCAAGAGTACGCGAACCCCGCCGCACTCTACCGCAGCGCCCTGCACACCAAGCAGACCGTGGAAAAAGCACGGCTGACCGTGGCGGAAAATCTGGGCTGCACCCCCGACCATATATTTTTCACCTCCGGCGGCAGCGAGAGCAACACTTGGGCCATCCGTGGCACGGTGCCGCAGGGCGGCCATGTGGTCACAACGCCCATCGAGCACCACTCGGTTCTGAATGCCTGTGCGTCAATCCGGGACGACGGCGGCCGCATGACAACGCTGGAGGTTGACGGGTTCGGCCGCGTTGTACCTGAGAGCTTGACCCGCGCCCTGGCGGCCCACCCCAACCTGGTCAGCTTGCAGTATGCCAACAACGAGGTAGGCGTTGTACAGAACATCCCCGCGCTGGCAGCGCTCTGCCGTGAGGCGGATGTGCTGCTGCACGTTGACGCTGTGCAGGCTGCGGGACACCTGGCCATCCCGCTGGACGGCATCGATTTTCTGTCGGCGTCGGCCCACAAGTTCGGCGGGCCGAAGGGCATCGGCTTTTTTTATGCGGGGCGGCCTCGCAAAACTCGGCCGCTGGCCGC
>OGOM01002283.1_pt1 | contig 11685 bp, 13 predicted proteins | sample 1552681 | NCBI WGS metagenome assembly OGOM01 (sample SAMEA2580188, study PRJEB22360) | human gut metagenome | biome: human gut; feature: human-associated habitat; material: faeces | place: Denmark | collected 2008/2010 | reverse complement strand
CATGTACGGTTCTTAGGGGGGAAAGGGGTAGCAATACCCCTGACCTACCCGACAAGGCCTATTACGACGCACTGAAATCGGTGCATGACCTTGTAAAAGGTGCCCGTAAAGTCCAACAGACCATCTTATTGGTAGGTGACATCAGCGATATTTACGTGACCAATTTCAATACGATGATGGGCGACCCTAACTTCACCGTGGAGGAACTCTCGGCCATCGCTTTCGGGTATAACCGGCTGCTCGAAGAAAGCAGCAACCTGTTGCTGGACTTGAAGGAAGTGACTACGGCTACCGGGCTTTCGATGACCGACAAGGAACGGCTGGACATCATCAACCGGATATACGGCGAAGTATTGGAATACAAGAACCTCACCTGGTATTATACCCGCAAGAATATCGGAATATCGTACCTGCGCAGCAAGAAGAAGGGGGATTCCCAAAGGGTACTCGCCTTGTACGGGACACACGAACAGCGTTACTGGTAATCATTCATCCTAAAAAAACAGATCGACTATGGTATTACTATCAATAGACTGGACGAACCTGCATGAGTTGCTGCGTTCGCTTTACGATGAGATGATGCCGCTGTGCGAGGACATGGCAAGCGTGGCGAAGGGAGTGGCCGGTATCGGTGCCCTGTTCTATGTGGCCTACCGGGTGTGGCAGTCTCTTGCAAGAGCGGAGGAGATAGATGTGCTCCCGCTTTTCAGGCCCTTCGTGCTGGGACTTTGCATCATGTTCTTTCCCACTCTCGTGCTGGGGACCATCAACGGGATTCTCTCCCCTGTGTGCAGTGCGACTTCCTCGCTGGTCGAACAGCAGACCTTCGACATGAAGAAGTATCAGGAAGAGAAGGACGAACTGGAACGTGAGGCGATGCTGCGTGACCCGGCAAAAGCCTTTCTGGTTAGTGACGAGGAATTTGACAAGAAGATAGACGAGCTGGGCTGGTCGCTGGGGGACATGGACACGATGATAAACATGTACGGGCAGAAAGCCGTGTATGACATGGGTGAAAAAGTGAGAGGGTGGTTCCGGGAACTGCTGGAACTGTTCTTCCAGGCGGCTTCGCTGCTGATAGACACGCTGAGGACTTTCTTCCTGATTGTCCTGTCCATACTGGGGCCTGTCTCCTTTGCATTGGCCGTCTATGACGGATTCCAGAGTACGCTCACCACATGGCTGTCACGCTACATCTGCATCTATCTGTGGCTGCCCGTGGGTGACTTGTTCGGGGCTATCCTCTCACGCATACAGATACTGATGTTGCAGCAGGACATCCAGCAGATGCAGGACCCGACATTCATACCGGACGCATCGAACAGCGTATATTGCATATTCATGATTATAGGTATCATCGGTTATTTCTGCGTGCCGACGGTTTCCTCGTGGATCATTCAGGCAGGCGGTGCGGGAGCTTACGGGCAGAAGGTGGGCGGTGCCGGGAAGATGGCCGGGAACGGTGCGGCGGCAGTCGGCGGCGCGGTAGGCGGAACAGTAGCCGGACGCATCAAGAAAATGTTTTAAACGTATCACATTAAAAAAACAGAAAAAAACATGGAATTTAAATCATTAAAAAACATCGAGACATCGTTCCGGCAGCTGCGGCTGTTCGGAATGGTATTCCTGGGAGTATGCGCACTGGTAACAGTCTTCGCCACCTGAAAGGCATACGATTTTGCGGAAGCGCAGCGGCAGAAAATCTATGTGCTGGACAGCGGAAAATCGCTGATGCTGGCCCTCTCGCAGGACGTGCAGCAGAACCGGCCCGTAGAAGCGAGGGAACATATCAGGCGTTTTCACGAACTGTTCTTTACCTTGTCCCCCGACAAAAGCGCCATTGAAAGCAATGTGCAGCGTGCCCTTTACCTCTCGGATGAAAGTGCCATCGGTTATTACCGGAACTTGCAGGAGAAAGGCTACTTCAACCGGATGATAGCGGGGAATATCTCGCAGACCCTGACGGTGGACAGTATCGGGGGGGACTTCAACAGTTATCCGTACGAGATGAAGACCTATTGCCGGCAGCACATCATCCGTTCAAGCAATGTTACAGAAAGGTCGCTTGTCACCACCTGCCGTCTGAGGAATGTGACCCGGAGCGACAACAATCCGCAGGGTTTCCTGATAGAAGGCTTTACAATCATCGAGAACAAGGACATCGGACAGTATGAAAGATAACGGGCTGAAAAAGGTCTTCCACTCGTTCAGAACGGGGAAAGACCGCCATATAGCAAAGCTCCGCAGACGCTGGCAGCGGTTGAGTTACCGGCAGCAAAGGGTTATCATCCTTTACCTGCTCGGTCTCTTCGCCGCCATTGACCTTGCCTACATCGTGGGCGGTTTCTGCGGGACAGACAAATTTCCGATTGAGGTGCGGCATCTCCAAAGGGTGGCGCTTCCCCGGACGGACAGTATCCAACCATTCAAAAACAATGTATCCAATGACACAATCCGATAAGAAAGAAGAGCAAGAAAAGGAGACGGCAACGCAGAAAGCGGAGTCTGCATCCCCCAAAGAGAAGAAGTTAAGCGGCAAGGCCGCCGGAAAGCTGAAATTTTATGGCGTGGTGGCATTCCTTTCCCTGCTGTGTGCCGGGTTCATCTGGTTCCTTTTCAAACCGGATGCGGCTGACACGGTGGAAGGGACAGCGGGCATCAACACCACCATACCCGATGCTATCGCACCCGAAACGATGGCCGACAAACAGAAGGCTTACGAACTGGAAGAGATGAAGAAACGCAGGCAGGAGAAGGTAAGAACCTTGCAGGACATGGCTGGCGATTTGACACCGGACACGCCGGACGGGCTGAAGCCGGAAGAAGACACACCGAAAGCGGATGCTATCCGGAAGTCCAGGGAAAAGCAACGGCAGATTTCAAGGCAGATCACCTCGTTCTATCAGGAACCGAAGGAGAGTCCGAGGGTGGACGAACTGGAACGGCAGGTGAAAGAGCTTAACGAAAAACTGGAACGCGAGCGCAAGGGAGAAGACCCGCTGGAACTGATGGAGAAGTCGTATGAGATGGCGGCACGCTATTTCCCCGGACAGACGGGTGGGCAGGTGAAGAACATACAGCCTGCGGACGGTACGGGCAGTTCATCCGGCAATCCTGCCGCCATAGCTGCCGGGCGTGCCACGGAGAATGTGGTCTCGTCGCTGGCCTCGCCTCCGCTGCCGGATTCAATCCCACGCAATTACGGTTTTGCCACTGCCGTGGGCGGCGGGCAGCTTGCCGGAGACAATACGACAGGGGCCTGCGTAGCCGAAGACCAGACGGTGACTACCGGGGCATGACTGAAATTCCGATTGCTGGAACCGCTGCAAGTGGGCGGCGTGCTTGTACCAGCCAATACCCCGTTATTCGGTACGGTGCGTATCGGGGGACAACGGATGGAAGTCAGTGTGACTTCCATCGAGAGCGGCGGCAATATCCTGCCGGTGGAACTGGCGGCATACGACATGGACGGGCAGCCCGGGCTTTTTGTCCCCAATACCGCAGAGCGTACCGCCATGAAGGAAGCCGCCGCTAATATCGGGGGCAGTTTCGGGACAAGCGTCTCGTTTGCACGCAGCTCCTCGCAACAGCTTGTCATGGACGTGACAAGGGGCGTGCTTGGCGGCGGATCACAATACCTTGCCACAAAGATGCGTGAGGTGAAGGTGGCCGTGAAAGCGAATTATCAACTTTTATTCATATCCAAAAAACAGTAATCAGATGAAGACAAGAATTATTTTATCAATAGTCATGCTTTTCTCCCTGCTGGGAGCAAAAGCGCAGGAGGCGGTGGAAACAAAGATATTTCCCGCCAACCAGATTATCGCACCGCATCAGATTGAGGTGACTTTCCAGAAGACCGTGCATATCCTTTTCCCTTCCGAAGTGAAATATGTGGATTTGGGTTCGTTTGACATCATCGCCGACAAGGCGACGGGAGCGGAAAACGTGGTACGCATCAAGGCGGCGGTAAAAGGCTTTGAAGGGGAGACCAATTTTTCGGTCATCACTGCCGACGGTTGTTTCTATTCCTTTAATGTGGTTTACAAGGACGAACCGGCACAGCTCTCCATCGAGATGGAGGACTGGCTCCGGGACAATCCCGAAGGCGGCATTGCCGATGACCGCATGTTCGTGAAGTTGAAGGAACTGGGCGGGGAGACACCGCTGGCGGTGAACCGCATCATGTACACGCTGTATAAGAAGAACAAAAGGGACATCAGGCATATCGGCTGCAAGAAGTACGGCATACAGACACTGCTCAAGGGGATTTATATCAACAACGACCTGCTGTACCTGCATACTTCCCTGCGCAACAGTTCGGACATATCGTTTGACATCGACTATATCCGTTTTAAAGTCATCGACAAGAAAGTGGCCAAACGTACGGCCATGCAGGAGAACTTCATCGAGCCGGTAAGGACGTATAACCGCCTGACGACGGTGGACGGAAAGGCCACGGTGCGTAATGTGTTCGTACTGCCCAAACTCACCCTGCCGGATGACAAATTGCTGGTGGTGGAGATTTACGAAAAGGGCGGTGCCCGTCACCAGTCGTTCCGCATAGAGAACACTGACCTTGTGGCGGCAAAGCCGATCAGTGAACTGCATCTGAAATAGTAACCCCTATATAATATAATGTATATGCAAAGAATATTACTCATATTGACGGTTGCCATGACGCTACTCTTCGGAGCGGACAAGGCATACGCGCAGCGTGACCTGCCGGGACAGACGGGTGTACAGTTTACAACAGGGGGAGTCAATCATTTCCTTTCATGGAAGAGCGGTGGTGAGCGTCACTACTTCACCTCGCTGGCCTTTACCCACATGAACCGTAACCGCAGCTACTGGCTGTACGGTCTGGACTATCAGATAAAGGAGTACACCTATGAGAACAAGGCGATACCGAAAGCGCAGTTCACCGGGGAACTCGGCTATTTTATCCCCGTATTGTCGAACAAGGGACGGAACGTCTGTTTCCGTATCGGGCTTTCCGCTTTGGGCGGCTTCGAGACGGTCAACTGGGGAACTTCCCTGCTTTCCGACGGGGCGGCAGTGACCAATGGGGACAGTTTTATTTATGGCGGCGGCCTCACGGCGGCTTTCGATGTCTGGCTGACAGACCGGATCGTCTTCCTGCTGCAAGTAAAGGAAAGGGCACTGTTCGGAACGGACGCGGGAAATTTCCATACACAGATTGGGCTGGGCATTCGCATAATTATCAACTAACGAAAAAAGAAAGGAGAAACAATAAAATGAAAAACGTAATCAATATATGTATAGCCGCACTGGTTGCGGTGCTGGCATTGGGTTCATGCGACGATAAGATAGACATCCGGCAGGATTATGATTTCAGTCTCTCTTCATGGTATCTGCAAAAACAGATTGCAACGGATGAAACGGTGGAGATACGCTTTTATCTCGACCGTGAAGGAGACTATGAAAAGGCGGAGTATGAAATCGGCTATATTCAGGTGGAAGGCAAGGGAGAGGTGACGGACTGCGAAGGCGTGAAACTCGTCAACCGGGAAGTAAGGCCGCTGGCGGAAGTGCCGGGGCTGGATACGGAAAATCCGGTGAAGCAGGTATTCACTCTTTTTTACCGCTCGACAAGTGCCAAACGCTCGGAACTGAAATTCTTTGTCCGGGATAATTTCGGACGGGAAAGTGAACTGACGGTGACGTTTGACGCTGAAAGCGATACGGCAGAAAAATAGCTGTTACCAGTACCTATCAGGAAGGACGGCGGGGCATCCCGCCGTCTCTTGTTTTATGAAATTTGCTTAATGAAAACAAATGAATAAGTAATTGTTCCGGATTGCACAAAATTTGTTTTTATATTTAGCCGGAAGTTAATAAATCAATCATATACGCATGAAAACAACACTCAGAATATTCCGTATCATCAGCAAGTTGTTGCTGCTGGCCTATGTCACGATAGTGAATTTTGTCTTTATTACGGTGTTTTACGCATTGCTGCTTTCAATCTTGCGCCATATATGGCCGGCATACATACCAGGTCTGTTTGATGAGGGGCCGGTTCCCTATTTTGTCAATACGTTACCGTACTATCTTTTATTGCTATTCATCCTTTATTCCATTTCTCCGCTTAATGTGTGGATGCTACGCAGAAAAGAAGGGTACCGTTCTTTGAACAGTTCCGACCGCATGAGGCTGGAACGGTTGCTTTCAGAAATGGGTGTGAACCGGAAACTGAAACTTTATCGTAACAATGATGTGCGGGCAAATGCCGCCACATTCGGTTTCAACACGATAGGACTGACGGGCGGAGTACTCGCCACCGCTTCGGATGAGGAACTGAAGGGCATCATCAGCCATGAAGTGGGACATATTTCCCATTACGACTTTGTCTATCAAGTGCTTTTATTCTCGATGGAGTCGTTCGGTTACCGCTGCCTTTACGGTATATTTCTTGTTCCGGCTTTGATATTCGGGATAATCGGCAGCATGGTGTTTGCATTAGTTCCGGCATTGGGCTTTGTGGGTGAGCTTATAGCGAAGATATGGTGGGCCGTTTATAAACTGCTTCATCGGATTATTTATGGTATCAGCCGGATAGCTGACGTGAACATCAATAAATATGCCGAGTACCGTTGCGACACGTATGCCGTGCGTTATGGCTGCGGCGAAGGACTGCTTTCCTTCCTCCGCCGGTTGAAAAGGTCGGAAGACGTTTACAGTGAACGTCCGACTTTTACCGAATATGTCATGAGTACACATCCGTCAACCGAAAGACGGATTGCACGGCTGGAAAAACAGCTGTAGCATATAGCCGGAAACATGTACTTATATCATTTTGCAGATATTGGTATAGGAAACGCCGGATGCACGCACCTGCCTGATTTCTTCGGAAAAGTCGTTATAAAAACAGACGATGTGATGATAGTCGGCAAATGCCTTTCCGGTGCTGTCTTTTTCCGAAGTAACTTCTTTATTGTCCGCCCGCTTCATCAAGTCATCATATAGGGCGCGATACAGCTTACCGGCATCTGACGGATACGGTGTTGCGGGTATGACCGCCGAAAATATGATTCCCGGGCATTTGTCGGCTTCACGCAGCATGACTATCGTATCCGCGCCTAATAATCCGATATAGGAATGCAGGTTGCAGGTGAATGTACGGCAACCTTCGTCATAAAGTGAGAGGATGATCCGGTAGAGTTCCATCCGGATTTTGTCTTCCCTGAAGTAGTCGTATTTCGTTGTTTTTTCAATGGTACAGCCTGTTATGGCAACGCTCTTGTTGTACATTTTGCTATGGTTTTTAATTAATGCCTTGTCCGTAAATTCTTGCCATGTACCGGAAAGAAAAAAGCACGGTACCTAACAAGTTTGAACACAGGCACGACCAAGCGCCTCGCAGGAAACGAGTTAAGACCGTGCCATAAGCGTATGACAAGGACTCCGCCCGTTTATTCTCCTGCATTAAAATTGGTCGTTTCGTGTTCGGGAATAAACAGCTAAAAGCTATTCTAATATGTTATCATTCAATTTTTTCTAATCTTATAACTTTCTTGATTTTATATTCAACTACGCAAAAGTAGAAAAAAGCCGGGCAATCACGTAAGGATTGCCCGACTTTTTTAAGGGAAGCTGTTCAGGTGTGGGGTGTGGCAGGTCAGCCCACGGGTTCGCCGCCATAGCACAGGCGGCAGATGTCCTTGTGGATCTCATGCATGATGTCCAGTTGCATCTGCTTGCTGATTGTGCAGCTCTTGGAACGCATGAACAGTCGGTTTTCAATCAGACTGCAAAACTTCGTGCCTTCCTTGCTTACAATGCAAATGATTTGATTTTCAAGAAAAAAGTCCGTATCGGTGGAATATTCCACATTCGGGGAGATTCTGATATATTTCATCTGTTGACGTTTTTGGATGATAATTACGGTGGCGGTGTGGGTGGGGTCGTCCGGCCCTGCCCTCTGTTCTTTCAAGACGGGGAAAAATATGTGCCGGATGATAGTTTCCGGCACATGAAACAGTTACTCACATACGAACAGTTCATCTACATTCTTTCCCGATAAACGGATAAGCCTATCTTCGTACCTATCGTATAACTTGTTAAATTCATCCTGATATTTAGAACGATATGTTCCTCCTTTAGTCATCAGTTGTTCGGGTAATTTCCCGTATTTATCTGCCAGTTCCTTTTCTGCCAAAGAACACGCAAATTGTTTGATGGTATCAATCATTTCTTCTTTCTCCATAATGTTACAATCTATAAGGTTAAATTAAAAATCGGATTGGATATTGAAAGGTGAAATTTTTCACCTTTCAATATTATACATTCAAGCTGCCTTATCATCATGGGGCAATGAAGGGGAAACTTTTTGCTTTTCGTTCTTTTTCGCTGCCGCCTTTTCCGCTTTCTTCATCTCCTTTATCCGCTCGTCCAAACGTTCATGACGTTTCTGATATTCTTCCTCGTGGGTGGCTTTGGCAAGTCCGTACTGGTCGGGGAAGTGCATGTTTGCAAAATCCCGTAACAGTTTGGATGCGCTGTTGTCCCCGTAAGCGCCCTCACAAAGAAAATGGTTGATGAAGTCCCGTTTGATAACTGTTTTCTGTGCGTCCGTCAGCTTGGCTACAATCCTCATGCGCTGTTTCTCGTCCAATGGCATCGGCTGGTCTTTGATACCGCAAAGCGGATAATGCTTTCTTTGCAGTCTGGTCAGCATGATGAAATAAAGCATTCCGTCCTCGTACTGCGTGAACGGGTTTTCGGGATAGTCATTTTCACGAACTACTTTTTTTGTATCGGCTACAATCTTTTCAACGGAAAGCTGTTTGAAACGCTTGTCCCGTTCCTGCAATGTCCCGATAGTGACGGGGGCGGTCTCCTTCTTGTTTATCTCCACATAGCAAAGTTCGGGTTCTGTCTGTCCCACCTTTACATACGTCTTTATCCTGCCTTCTTCCTTCTTTTGGTTCAGTTCCTCCACCTTTCGGGCGTATTCCTCGTTTTTCTGTTCAAAGGTCCGTACCGCTTGTTCATACTCTGTCGGTTCGGTGAAACGCTCCTTCTGCGGTGCTTCGGGTGCTTTGGGAAATTCCCTTGCCGATACGTTATAGTCGAGTTCTTTGATTTCATGCCCTTTCTTGTCCAATTTTTGGAGTGCCGTATCGTTACGGCTTCCGTAATAAGGTCGGGCGATCACCAACTTCGGGTCGGATTTCAGAAGTTTCTCCGTCTCCTTTGCCACAAATGCGGCATTCTTGGTTTCCAAACACTTGCGGTTGGTGCAATGTCCGCACCCGTTATGCTCGGCAAAAAGGTTGTAGTTGGCTGCGTTGTGTACACACGCCTTGCATTCCGTCTTGTCGAACTTGTATTGTTCAAGGTCGGTTGTGTAGTATTTCTCAAAATATTTCTTGAACAGATTGAGCGTGTAACCGCTCCAATCGTCACTATTGCCCTGCTTCAGATGGTTCTCGTACACGTCTTTTTGGATATTGGCTTCATAGGTGCTTATTTCCTCGGCCACGCTGACGGTGATTGTCTCGTTATCCAATAGTTCACCGATAGGCGCATACAGTTCGTTCAGTTTCAGACGGGTATAGATATATTTCTCGCTTCGTCCGAAACGTCCTGCCAATGAATAAATATCATATCTGCCCTTTTCAAGCAGGCGTTTGAACGCTTTCGCTTCTTCGGTGGGGCGTACCTGCTCACGCTGTAAGTTCTCGCTTAGTGACATATCTTCCGCTTCATCGTCTGTTACATTATTATATATGGTCGCCTTTATCGTCTTTGCTCCTGCAAGCAATGAGGCACGGTAGCGACGTTCACCATAGATGATTTCGTAACCTCCTGCCGTGCGTGGGCGTACGGCTATGGCCTGCAAAACGCCTACTTCCCGAATGCTGTCGGCAAGTTCCTGCAAAGATGTGTCATTGAACGTCTTGCGGTGGTTGTCCGCACTTGGGTGTACGGCTGTGATGTCAAGGTCTGTCTCAGCCGTTGTCGTTGCAAGCGGTGTCTTGGGCGTGGTTTGTTGCGGTGTTTCTTCCACAACGGTGGGAACGGTTACGGTTTCGGGTGCTTCCGTTATTCCGGCAGTCGTGGGCATGTTTTGCGGTGAAAGTAATGTCATCGGTTTGGGGATGATTGCCAAAGCGGTTACTTTTACTGCCGTTTCTTTCTCTGATTTCTGAACGCTGTTCATTTTCTGTACTTTTTTGTTCGTTTTCATAATGATAAGTTTTTAAATGTTGATAGTTAATTGAATAGTTTTCCGTCCGAAAGGTATTCCCAATTGTTGGCGTTACTTTCTTCCGTGAAGTATTCCAATGTTTGGGTACTCTCCATATCATCCCGACAAGCACGGAAAAAGCTGTCGAGACAATCGTTCATAAGGCTGTCAAACGTGACTGTTTCGGTGGGCGATTCCAAAAACTTATAAATCGGATCGAGAATACAGTCATCTATGTAATAGCCCGTAAGGGGGGCAACAGGTATCTACAAGTATTCTGCTTTTTCTGCCTTTCCTTCCGTTCCAATAGAATTTGGGCGTATATAGGTCGCTCCAATGGTTGTTTGTCAGATAGGTTGCCAACCGCTTAACTTGTCTATGTAGTCTTCCTGCCTGCTCCGATAGTCATAACTATAATGGGTTTCATCATATCTCCAATGACCGCACACAATGCCGAAGCATTCGCAAAAGGTATCGAGCGTTTTACGGTTCTCGTCCGTCCAACCGTAAAAGTATCGGTTGCATAACCATTCGTTATGTGCCTTTTCTTTGGCTTCCCCGGATAACTCGGTTATCTGATAAAGGGTATATGTTCTTGTTTCTGTTCTCATATCATCGTATGTTTAGAAGTTCTTTGATAATATGGCGGATTGCTCCGCCATACTTTGTGTATAGTCATGTGTGGATGCACGCTGCGAGCGTCTCACGTACTTTCTGTTCCTGCTTCCGGCTGTAAATCCACCCTGCACGCCTTTCACCGTTGTGGGTGAGGTTCGCACGGAACAGACCGTTCAAGCCTTTCAAAACGTCCTTTATCGGCTTGGTGTCCCCGAATACGGCTATCGCCTTTTCGCTGTATTCCACGATTTCAAGATTGAGCGTTGAGAGGTCTGCGGATGTTGTCGGCTGCTGCGTTTCGTCTTCCCTTTGCGGTGCTTTTAGACAAATGTTGGCTTCATCCCCTGCGGTGCGGGCGTATCTCTCCATGAACTTTTCAAGGTCGTAAATCGGCTCTTTTGAAATCGTCCAACCGCTGTACTTGTTGCGTCCCAAATACATGCCGTCCCCCATGCTGTAATTTTCACGGTGCTCGTATTCCTTGTTGTTCTCTGCCAAATAAGCCGTTCCCTCAAAATTGGCGGCATACTTGCGCATCTCTGAAAAGAGGTTGCGTGTATGGGTGGAAAAGCCTAAAATCACGGTTCTTTCTATACGGTAGTCGTAGTAGTCCGTATAGCTGTCGCACTCGCTCATCCGTAGTTCACCGATAATCACGGCTTTTGCATCCGACGGGATAAGGGGGCGCAGGCGTTCCGCACCGATTTTTGTGGTGCGTTCGTTCCTCTGCCGTTCTTCCTCCGCTTTTCTGTCATCTTCCGTTTTCTTCTCCGTTGCCTTAGTGAGTAAGACTGCGGTTTCCAACGGATCTAAAAACTTGGGGTTCGCATCATCGTAATAGATGCCTATCC
>OGOM01002272.1_pt1 | contig 11746 bp, 9 predicted proteins | sample 1552681 | NCBI WGS metagenome assembly OGOM01 (sample SAMEA2580188, study PRJEB22360) | human gut metagenome | biome: human gut; feature: human-associated habitat; material: faeces | place: Denmark | collected 2008/2010 | reverse complement strand
GTGCTGTGGGATAAGCAGATCGTGGAGCATTCCTCATTTGCACAGGCAGTGGTAGTCAATTCCGGAATCGCCAATGCCTGCACCGGCAGACAGGGGCTGGACTGCTGTGAGGCAGAAGCAAAATGTGCCGGAGAACTGTTAGGCGTGCCCACGGATGCGGTACTGGTAGCATCCACCGGTGTCATCGGTATGCAGATTCCTGTAGATAAGATTACTGCCGGAATCAAAAAGCTGGTGACAGCTAAGGCGGACACCTTAGAGGCCGGTTCCGATGCGGCGCATGCCATCATGACCACCGATACCAGAAAGAAAGAGGTCGCTGTTCAGTTTGAAATCGGCGGCAAGACCGTAACCGTAGGCGGCATGTGCAAGGGCTCCGGCATGATTCATCCGAACATGGGCACCATGCTGTGCTTCATCACGACCGACTGTGCCATTGACCCGTCTTTGCTGCGCTCCGCGCTGCGCGAGGTCGTTTCCAAGACCTTTAACCGCATTTCTGTGGACGGCGATACCTCTACCAATGACACCTGCATTGTCATGGCAAATGGCATGGCAGGCAACGAGCTGCTCGACTGGAAGAGCGAGGAGTATCATGCATTCTATGACGCGCTGTATGAAGTGGCACTGACACTGGCAAAGAAGATGGCAGCAGACGGCGAGGGTGCTTCCCGCCTGATTTCCTGCACGGTCAAGCATTCCCGCGCTGAGGAGTACGCAGAGCGTCTGGCAAAGGCAGTCATTGCATCCAGCTTGGTCAAGGCGGCGATGTACGGCGCAGATGCGAACTGGGGCCGTGTGCTGTGTGCCATGGGCTATTCCAAGGCACCGTTCCGTCCGGAATTTGTCAACATTGGTTTCTCCAGCGCAGCGGGTTCCATCACCGTTTGTGAAAACGGCGAAGCAGTCGATTTTGATGAGGATGCTGCAAAGAAAATTCTGCTCGAGAAGGAAGTTTCCATTGATGTAGATATTCAGGAAGGCGAGGAGGAAGCAACCGCCTACGGCTGTGACCTGACCTATGATTACGTTCGCATCAACGGCGACTATCGCACGTAATCGGAGGGAAACGAAAGACAATGCTGGAAAATTTCGAAAATATGGAGAAATACCGTGCGCAGATGCTGATTGAGGCGCTGCCGCACATTCAGAAATACTATGGCAAGACCGTCGTTGTAAAATACGGCGGCAATGCCATGATTAACGAAGAACTCAAGGACGCCGTGATTCATGACATCGTTCTGCTGAGTCTGGTCGGCGTGCGCATCGTTGTTGTGCACGGCGGCGGTCCGGAAATCAGCGGCATGCTCAAGAAAATTGGTAAGCAGTCGGAATTTGTCAAGGGTCTGCGCTATACCGACCGTGAGACCATGGACATCGTGCAGATGGTTCTGTGCGGCAAGGTCAACAAGGAATTGGTATCCCTGCTCAATAAGGCGGGCGGTTCCGGTGTCGGTCTGAGCGGCATGGATGACGGTCTGCTGCAGGCGGTTCGCAAAAAAGACGAGGACGGCACGGATTACGGCTATGTCGGCGATATTGTCAAGGTAAATCCGAAACTCGTCAATGATATGCTGGAGGATGGATATATTCCGGTTGTGTCCACGGCTGCCATGGGCGTGGACGATGACACCAGCTACAACATCAATGCAGACCTCGCCGCTTCCAAGCTGGCAGTGGCGCTGCAGGCGGAAAAGCTGATTTTGCTCACCGATGTGCGCGGTCTGCTGCGTGACCGCAACGATGAAAATACGCTGATTCCGGAAATTAAGGTATCCGCCGTGCCGAAGCTCATCAAGGACGGTGTCATTGCAGGCGGCATGATTCCAAAGGTGGACTGCTGTGTGGAAGCTGTCCGCGAGGGCGTGCGTCAGGCGAACATTCAGGACGGCCGCGTGGAGCACTCGATTCTGATCGAGCTGTTCAGCGATGCGGGTGTCGGTACGATGTTCTATTAAGAGGAAGGGAAATCGAAGATTATGACATATCAGGAACTGAAAGATCAGGAAAATCAGTATGTGATGCATACCTATGGTCGTTTTTCCATCGCACTGGATCACGGCAAGGGTGCACAGCTGTGGGATGTAGAGGGCAAGCGCTACATTGATCTGACCAGCGGCATCGGCGTGTGCTGTCTGGGATATGACAACGAAAAGATTGTCAACGCCATCACGGAGCAGGCGCACAAGCTGATGCATGTATCCAATCTGTTCACCACTGCGCCGATGGTGCAGGTTGCCAAGACGCTGGTGGAGCAGACTGGCATGGGTAAGGTGTTCTTCGCGAACTCCGGTGCAGAGGCGAACGAGGGCATGATCAAGCTCGCAAGAAAGTATTCGTATGACAAGTACGGCGAGGGACGTGCAGAGATTGTTACCCTGCGAAATTCCTTCCACGGCCGCACCGTGACAACGCTCAAGGCGACCGGTCAGGACAAGTTCCATCAGTATTTCTTCCCGTTTACCGAGGGCTTTGCATACGCTGAGGCAAACAACATGGACTCCATCCGTGCCAATGTCAACGAACACACCTGCGCTGTCATGATGGAGCTGATTCAGGGCGAAGGCGGCGTCATGCCGCTGGATCAGAGCTTTGTACAGGAAGTCGCTGCGTTCTGTAAGGAGCGCGATTTGCTGCTGCTCGTTGACGAAGTACAGACCGGCATCGGCCGTACCGGCTCGCTGTTCTGCTTCCAGCAGTACGGCATCAAGCCGGATGTTGTCTCGATGGCAAAGGGACTCGGCGGCGGTGTGCCGATTGGCGCTGTCATGGCAAACACCACCTGTGATGAGGTTCTCGGCCCCGGCACCCATGCGACAACGTTTGGCGGCACGCCGATGTGCTGTGCATCCGCCAATGCTGTGCTGTCCGAAGTGACCAAGCCGGAATTCCTGCAGGCGGTACAGGAAAAGGGCAAGTATCTGGAAGATAAAATTATGGCAATGGGCTCTGACAAGGTCAAGGGCGTGCGCGGTCTCGGTCTGATGGTCGGCATTGTCGTCGATGCAGAGCAGCGTGCAGAAATTGTCGCTGAGATTATGGACAAGGGTGTTCTGGTTCTGACCGCAGGCACCAACGTCATTCGTCTGCTGCCGCCGCTCACCATTTCGTATGAGGAAATGGATGAAGCGCTCGCTGTGATGCAGTCGGTACTGTGCAAGTGAGCAAGGAGGCACACACAATGAACAATCTTTTAAAGCTGCTCGACTGCTCCAAGGATGATATCATCAACATTCTGGACTTGGCAGATCAGCTCAAGTACGAAAAGAGACACAACATTCCGCATCGCCATCTGGAAGGCAAGAGCCTCGGCATGATTTTCCAGAAGTTCTCGACGCGCACACGTGTTTCGTTTGAAACCGGCATGTATCAGCTGGGCGGTCAGGCGCTGTTTCTGACCAACCACGACTTGCAGATCGGCCGCGGCGAGCTGGTCAAGGACACCGCGCGCGTGCTGTCTCGGTATCTGGACGGCATTGTCATCCGCACCTACGATCAGGAAGAGGCGGAAATCTTGGCGGACTGCGGCAGCATTCCGGTCATCAATGGCCTGACGAATTTTGCACATCCGTGTCAGGTGCTCGCCGACCTCATGACCGTGCGCGAGCATTTTGCGCAGCTGGAAGGTTTGAAGATGGGCTTTGTCGGTGACGGATTCAACATGTGCAATTCTCTGATTGTCGGCTGTCTGAAGGTTGGCATGAAGGTATCGGTGGCAACGCCGGAGGGCTATGAGCCGGACGCCAAGGTGCTGGCATTCGCAGAGGAGATGAAAAAGCAAGGCGCATCGTTTGAACTGAGCCATGACATTCATCAGGCAGCAGACAACGCAGATGTCTTGTTTACGGATGCATGGATTGGCATGGGACAGGAAGCCGAAGCAGAAAAGCGCCGCGCGGCGTTTGCAGGCTTCACGGTGGATCACGACTTGCTGTCCTGCTGCAAGGAAGGCGTCATGGTACAGCACTGTCTGCCGGCACATCGCGGTGAAGAAATCACGGATGAAGTGCTGGAAGAGCATGCAGATGAGATTTTCGAAGAATCCGAGAACAGACTGCACGCGCAGAAGGCTGTTATGGTCATGCTGATGAGCGAAAAATCGGAATTTCATATTTGATTGCTGACGAATACAAAAAGAGGGCGCTTGTGCGCTCTCTTTTTTGTGTATTGATTTTTTGTGAAAGAATGTGCAAATGAGCCGGAAAGATAGACATTGATTCGGCCATATGGTACAATAGGGCTATCCACAAAACATGGAAAGAAGGGATTGTATGAAAAAGAGAATTACGGCGTATCTGCTGGCATTTGCCCTGTTGTGCGCAAGCATTCCATCGGCGTTTGCGGTGCAGACCGAGGTCAGACCGGATGCCAACCGGTTCGTCACGCGGGCGGGAGTGTCCGGCACGGTGTACCAAGCGAAGGTGTACTCGCAGACGGAACATGAAGCACAGCTGAAAAATGCAACCTTTACGACCATTGCGTGCAGCAAAAACTATGCACAGAACGATGGCTCAGTGAGCAAAAATGCGGCGGAAATGACGACGGATAATTTTAGCAGCTATGGCGAGCAGCTGCCGAATTATTATTATAATTTTGGCAAAAAGTCCATTTATGTCGGCTCTGCGATGAAAAAAATGTATGACAATATCAAGGCGGATTTGCAGAAGGGCACCAGCAGTGCCATCTTCCGCGATGATGACACCGGCGAACGAAAGCTGGGCGTTACGTTTTCCGTTCCGGAGCGTTCGCAGCTCGGCGTCAGCCAGGATGACTATCATCAGATGCTGTACAATTTCGTGACGGATATAGGCTGGCTCGTATATCGCAGCATCGACTGTGATTGTCCGGAGATGTTCTACTCCAACGGTTTTACGTATATGGCTTATTCTCTGGGAGAGCGAGAAAACCAGATTACGGTCTATGTTTCGCCGGGATTCCGCAAGGGATTTGAGACCTATGAAGAGCGTGCGGATATGAAGCAGGCGCTGGACAGCAAGGTGAACGAAATCACCAAGCAGGCAGCGCGATATGAGACCGCCTATGAGCAGCTGGATTTTTTGAATACTTGGCTGTGTGACAATAATTCGTATAATTATGACGCAGTAAATGGAAGCATGGAAGAATACCAGAAGAACGTATCCGGTGCGCCGTGGTCTTCGGCGGGTGCGATTTTGAGCAGCGCCGGTAAGACGGTAGGTCCGTGTTGCGAGGGCTATTCCCGTGCCTTGCAGCTGCTGTGCAGCAAGCTCGGCATCAATGCAACCGTGATTGTCAGTGAATCCGGCAATCACATGTGGAACAATGTCAAGTATGGCTTGTATTGGACCGGCATAGACGTCACATGGAATGATACCGGCAGCGACCGCACCGAGTATTTCTGCACAACGGTAAACAACACGTACGGTCATGTCGTAGATGACGTGGACTTTGTCGATCGGATGCAGTATCCGAGCCTGATTGCATTCTCCGCAAATGACACGCTGCCGCAGTATAAGACCGGCGTGACAAAGGAAAAGATTTTGCCGTACTACGATGTATACGCAGGCTTCTGGGGAACTTCGCAGATTCACAATGTCTATAACAAGGGCTATATGGCAGGCATGACCTGTGTCAACTTTGGCATTCATGGCAAGGTAACCCGTGCGCAGTTCGCACAGATCCTGTACAACATCGCGGGCAGACCGGCAGTGACGTATACGGGACAGTTCTCGGATGTGCCGCAGAACCAGTGGTATACAGCAGCCGTCACTTGGGCGGCAGAGACCGGTTTGGTCAACGGATATCCGGGCGGCAAATTCGGACCGAATGACCCCATCAAGCGCGAAGATATCGCTGTGATTCTGTTCCATCGTGCGGGAAGCCCGAGCGCGGAGCAGCAGGATCTGGAGGGCAGATTCACCGATACGAATCAGATTGATGAATACGCATGGGAGGCTGTCAACTGGGCGGTTGCGTCCAGTGTAATCAGCGGCAATGCAAACGGAACACTGGATCCGCGCGGCAACGCAACCCGCGCACAGAGCGCCGTCATTATCACCAACATTACAAAGTAACCAAAACATTCTCAGGGAGAACCGGAAGACACCGGTTCTCCCTTCTTTTGTGCGGAGATTGCGGGATATATGAGAATTTTGCCGAAAAAGGGTTGCGCGGTTGTCGGTTTTTATGGTATGATAGCAATGCTGCAAAAACAAATGTTTTTCACAGAAAGACACAAATACGCCTTCTGAAAGGAGCCGAGAGACAATTGGAACAGCAGCCGAAATATTATATTGTAGACTCGTCCCTGCTGCCGGAGGTATTCCTGAAGGTGGCGCAGGTCAATCGAAATCTGCAAAGCGGCATATGCCGAACCATTGGCGAAGCAACGCAGCAGGTGGGGCTTAGCCGAAGCGCATATTACAAATATAAAGATGGAATCAAACCGCTGTTTGAGGCGGCAACACACAGCATCATCACGTTTAATTTGATGGTCACGGATGAGGCGGGCGTTCTGTCCGAGATTTTGTCTGTATTTGCCCGCGCCGGTGCAAATATTCTGACCATTAACCAGTCAATTCCTGTCAACGGGCAGGCGGCTGTGACCGTAGCGGCGCGCACCGGCGAAATGAACCGGCCGGTGGAGCAGATGATGTCTGAGATTCTTGCCATTGCCGGTGTATCTCGTATGGAGATTCTGGCGAAGGAATGACAAATAAGGAGGAAAAACCATGTTGAAAGCTGCAATTTTGGGTTTTGGAACCGTCGGTTCCGGCACCCTTGAAGTTCTTGAGCGCAATGCGGACACCATTGCCCGCAATGCAGGAGAGGCAATCGAAGTAAAATATATTTTGGATCTGCGCGATTTCCCGAACGAACCGCATCAGGAGCGATTTGTCAAGGATTTTGCCGTCATTGAAAATGATCCGGAGGTCAGCATCGTCATCGAGACCATGGGCGGCAAGGGCGCAGCCTATACCTTTACCAAGCGCAGCTTGGAAGCGGGAAAAAATGTCGTCACGTCCAATAAGGAATTGGTGGCAACACACGGCGCAGAGCTGCTGGAGATTGCGGCACAGAAAAACGTCAATTATCTGTTTGAGGCATCCGTCGGCGGCGGCATTCCGATTATCCGCCCGATGCAGCGCTGCCTGACCGCAAACCATCTGACGCAGATTACCGGCATTCTCAACGGCACGACCAACTATATCCTGAACCGCATGATTGACGGCGGCTTGGACTTTGCGACCGCGCTCAAGGAAGCACAGGAGCTCGGCTATGCAGAGGCAAATCCGGCAGCTGACGTAGAGGGCATTGATGCCTGCCGCAAGGTTTGTATTTTGGCGGACATCGCGTACGGAGACAACGTGGCGCCGGAAAAGGTTGAGACCGAAGGCATTACGGCGATTACGCTGCAGGATGTTGCATATGCAGAGCAGGCTGACAGTGTTGTCAAGCTGCTGGGCAGAACCGTTTTGCAGGAGGACGGCACGTTCTATGCGTTTGTGGCTCCGCATTTTGTCAAGAAGAGCAGCCCGCTTGCCTGCGTGACCGGCGTGTTTAACGGCATTCTCGTGACCGGCGATATGCTCGGCGATGCGATGTTTTACGGTCAGGGCGCCGGCAAGCTCGCAACCGCTTCCGCTGTTGCTGCCGACGTCATCGACTGCGCAGTACACAAAAACAAGCGCCGCAACATTGGCTGGGGTGACGGCAGCAAAAATCTGGTTCGTTCGCTTGACACGTTCGCTTCCAACTGGTATATTCGCGTACAGGGAGCAGATGCCGCAGACAAGCTGGCACAGGCGTTCCCGAACAGCAAGGTGCTGGAGCCGGTACAGGCAGAAGAAGCTGCTGTCCTGACTGATGTTCTGACGACTGCTGAAATGAATGAAAAGAAAGCACAGCTCGGCAATGTTCTGGGCTGCATGAGGTTGCTGTGATATGATTACTGTAAGAGTACCTGCAACAAGCGCAAATATGGGACCGGGCTTTGACTCGATTGGTATTGCGCTGAATTTATACAATACATTTTATATGGAGGAGAGCGACTCCATTGAGATTTCCGCGACACATGGCGAACATGTGCCGAGCGATGAGAGCAATCTGATTTATCAGTGCGCAAAGCGCGTGTATGATATTTGCGGCAAGCCGATGCCGGGTCTCAAGCTCATCGAGGACTGTGACATTCCGCAGACGCGCGGACTGGGTTCCTCCTCGGCGTGCACGGTTGCCGGTCTCATCGGCGCCAATGCCCTGCTGGGCACGGCCTTTGCCGAGATCCAGGGCATCGGCACCCTGCCGCTGGGCATCAGCTTCTACACCTTCCAGACCCTGTCCTACTCCATTGATGTCTACCGCCGGGATGTGAAGGCCGAGCGCAACATCATCGACTTTGGTGCCTATGTGGTCATGTTCCCGCAGCTCATTGCGGGCCCCATCGTGAAATACCGCGATGTATCGAATCAGCTGCACGTCTACAAGCACCGCTACACCCTGTCGCAGATCGAAGAGGGCATGACCCTGTTCACCTTCGGTCTGGCCAAGAAGGTGCTGCTGGCAGACGCCATCGGTGCCTTGTGGACCGACATCATCGGCGTGGCTGCCAGCCCTTCCACCACCTTTGTGGGGCTGGCCAACGCCTCCACCCCGCTGGTGTGGCTGGGCATCATCGCCTACAGCCTGCAGCTGTATTTCGACTTCTCCGGCTATTCCATGATGGGCATCGGCATGGGCAAAATGCTGGGCTTCGACTTCCCTGCAAACTTCAATTACCCGTATATCTCTGCTTCCATCACCGAGTTCTGGCGTCGCTGGCACATGACCCTGTCCGGCTGGTTCCGGGAGTATGTGTATATCCCGCTGGGCGGCAACCGCAAGGGCCTGAAGCGGCAGATCATGAACCTGTTCATTGTGGAGCTGCTCACCGGCATCTGGCATGGTGCCAACTGGAACTTCATCTGCTGGGGCCTGTACTACTTTGTGCTGCTGGCCATTGAAAAGCTGTTCCTGCTGCCCCACCTCAAAAAGGGCAAAGTGTGGCCCCACATCTACACCCTGTTCCTCGTGGTGGTGGGCTGGGCCATGTTCGTGGGCAACGACACCGGCGTGAGCTTCGGGCTGCTGTTCCAGAAGCTGTTCATCCCGTCCGGCGGCGTATCCCCGCTGTATTTCCTGCGCAACTACGGCGTCCTGCTCATCGTCAGTGTGATCTGCTGCACTCCGCTGATCGAAAAGATCTGGAACACCCTGCGGCGCAATGTCGTCACCCGCTGTGCCACCATCCTGTTGCTGCTGGTGGTCTCCACTGCCTATGTGGTGGGCAGCACCAACAGCCCGTTCCTGTACTTCAACTTCTGAGGGAGGTGTGACCCATGGACAAGCATGCAAAAAGATCTTCCCTGCTGCACTACCCGGTGCTGATTGTGTTCACCCTGTTCTTCGTGGGGCTGTTCGCATTGGATCTGATCACCCCGGACCGGGCCTACAGTGAGCTGGAGAATACCACCCTCAGCCAGCGCCCGGCCCTGACGCAGCTCTCGGCCAAGGGGCTGAACAGCTACTTTACCGCCTACACCAAGTACGTCAAGGATCAGGTATTCGGCCGCGACCAGTGGATCAGCCTGCAGAGCATGGTGGAGACCACCCTGCTGCAGAAAGAGCAGAACGGCGGCATCCTGCTGGGCAGGGAGCACATGATGTTCCCCCGCACCTTCGGGCTGCTCTCCAGCGAGGAGCGCACCCTGCCCAAGAATACTTCTGCGGTGGAATCCCTCTGCCAGCGGTACCCCGGCAAGGTGAATGTACTGCTGGCCCCGGCTGCATCGGACATCTACCCGGAGAACGTACCTGCCAACGCGCCCCTGCTGGACGAGAACATTTATCTTGATTCGCTCAGCGCCGCCGTGCAGGCCGCCGGAGGCCGCTTTGTGGACGTGCGCGGCACCCTGACCGACCACAAGGGCGAGTATCTCTATTACCGCACCGACCACCACTGGACGAGCCTGGGCGCTTATTACGCCTACCAGCAGCTGTGCACTGCCCTGGGTCTTACGCCTTTTGACACCGCCGCCCACACGGCCCAGACCGCCGATCGCTTCTACGGCACCCACTACTCCAAGGCCCGCACCTGGAACGCCGTGCCGGACACCATCACCTGGTACGACCTGCCCAACCAGCTGACCATCTACAACGTGACGGCCGCCGGGCAGCCCACAGACAGCGAGACCACCGGCCTGTACGATACCGACAAGCTCACCGTCTACGACAAGTACGCCATGTTCCTGCACGGCAACAACGGCCTGAGCCGGGTGCAGGGCGACGGCACCGGAAAGATCCTTGTCATCAAGGACAGCTACGCCAACTGTTTCGTGCCCTACCTCACCGCCAATTACGCCGACATCGACGTGGTGGACTTCCGCAACTACAACTTTGGTCTGGACCAGCTGATCGCCGACAACGATTATGACCAGATTCTGGTGCTGTACAGCTTTGACAGCTTCAAGAGCGACCCCTATCTCTACCGCGCCGGTGTGACCGGCTGAGCGTTTTCCCGGTTTGTTCTGCCTGTGCCGCGTGCTTTTTGGCCGTGGCACAGGCATTTTTGCATTTTGTCAGATTATTGCAGGCTATTTTCACAATCTTTTCCAGTTTTTTTCATACGCCTTTCCGATTTTTGCACATTCTACCCAGAACCCCCTTGCAAAAAACAAACACCTGTTGTAAAATGAGGGTAGCGAGAGGGTCTCTCTCCATCCGAACCATTGAGGGAAACGAAGCGGCCCGTCAATGCGGACGGTGCGCTTCTTCAAAGGAGTGTGTGATACCATGAAACAAGATCTGCATCTGCCTGCTGATTATGCAGTGCTGTCCGATAACGAAATGACCTATACCCAGGGCGGCGGCGTGATCTCCACCCTGCTGGGCCTGTATAGTACCGGTGCCACCATCGTTGGCACGGGCGTGCTGGCTGCCAGCTACGCCTGGGGCATCCAGCAGACCCGTGACTGGCTCAAGCAGCCGGGCAACAAGGAGGGCAACATCTTTACCGTTTACGGCCGTGCCTTGGACGCCCTGTCTGCCGATATGAAGAAATCCTCCAGCAACTTCCTGCGCGACGGCGTGTCGGCCGTCACGGTGTGCGCACTGGCTCCCGTGAGCCTGGTGCTGATCCTGCGCAAGTAAGTGCCCTTGCCTCCCGACGATGCAGTGCACAACAGGTGCACTGATGAAATATGTTTTGTGTAAAAGGAGTGTTACTATGGAAAAGACCATGATGCTTCCCGCAATGTACAATGTTCTGTCGCAGGAAGAGATGACCTACACCGAAGGCGGCGCTACCATGACCCAGGCTCTGCTGGCTGCTCTGCTGCCTCCCTACGGCTGGTACAAGGCAAGCACGGAGATCCGTGATTACCGCAAGAAGAACCCCAACACCTGGCTGGACACCGGCCTGGACGCCTTTGTGGCAGGCTGTGAGAAGAGCGTGACCAACGCCATCTACGGCATCGGCTGCGCTTACAACTTTGTGGCCATCAACATTGCCACCAGCGGCATCGGCCTGATCCCGGGCGCCATGCTCGGCGGCATCGTCGTCGGCAAGGGCGCTGATGTCGTTGAGCTTGCGCTCGATGACATTGGTGCGCGTCGTGATGATGCTGTCGACCGTGCGGCCCGCTGTGTCAATCTGCTTGCGGGCGCGGCGAAGCGCTTCTTGGTAGTTGGGAAGCTCAGCCTTAACCGCAGCAGACACGCCGACGCGCTCGAG
>OGOM01002271.1_pt1 | contig 11749 bp, 10 predicted proteins | sample 1552681 | NCBI WGS metagenome assembly OGOM01 (sample SAMEA2580188, study PRJEB22360) | human gut metagenome | biome: human gut; feature: human-associated habitat; material: faeces | place: Denmark | collected 2008/2010 | reverse complement strand
AAATCTTCGATCATCAATATTCTGCAGCCGGACGCCGAGATGGAGACCGGTGCGATCAGCACAAAGATTGAGCGTGGCAAACATACGACACGACATTCGGAACTATTCGCGATCGATGAGGATTCTTATATCATGGATACACCCGGATTTAGCTCATTGTACGTCAATGATTATGAAAAAGAAGAATTGAAATATTTATTCCCGGAATTCCGGGAATATGAAGGAATGTGTCGGTTTAATGGATGTGATCATGTGCATGAGCCGGGATGCGCAGTAAAAGAAGCTTTGGAAGAAGGAAAGATTCATAAGATCCGTTATCAGAATTATATAGAAATGTATGAGGAATTGAAGAATAAGAGGAGGTACTGATGATAAACTATGTATTAGCACCGTCAATACTGGCGGCGGATTTCAAAGTTTTGGGTCAGGAAATGAAAAAGACTGAGGATAATGGAGCGGAATATATTCATTTTGATGTCATGGATGGAATGTTCGTTCCACAGATTTCTTTTGGAAATCCTGTAATTAAGGCACTTCGTCCACTCACAGATGTGATTTTTGATGCACATTTAATGATAGAAGACCCAGGTAGATATATCGAAGATTTTGCAAAGGCAGGAGCAGATATTATTACAGTACATGCAGAAGCCTGCACACATCTTGACCGAGTAGTACATCAGATTAAGGATTGCGGTAAGAAGGCAGCCGTTGCGATTAATCCTGCGACACCACTTTCTGCGATTGAGTATGTTTTACCAGAACTGGATATGGTATTAGTTATGACTGTAAATCCAGGTTTTGGAGGACAGAAGTACATTCCTTACTGTGGCGAGAAGGTTCGGGAGCTTCGTAAGATGATCACAGAGAAGAATCTTGATGTGGATATTCAGGTTGACGGTGGAGTGAAGGCTTCGAATATAGAAGAGATTGCAGAATGTGGGGCTAATATATTTGTATGTGGTTCTGCTGTATTTGAAGGGAACATTGAGAAAAATGTCAAAGAGATTTTAGAGCAGATGAATAAATAATTTGAGATAATAACGCACATTTAGTATTCTTACTATACTATCATCTTGCGCTTGTGTTCAAGTATCACAGGTGGGGGAGGATGTCACGTTATACTAAAGATTAAACGAGTTATTTTGGATAAAAGATGGAAATTATATAGGAGATTATATAAATGAAAAAGTTAGTAATCGCAGAAAAACCCTCCGTTGGCCGTGACATCGCCCGCGTGCTCGGTTGTAAACAGCAGGGGAAGAAATATATTGAAGGAAATGAATACATTGTCACCTGGGGATTGGGACATCTGGTAACACTGGCGGACCCGGAAGGGTATGATAAGAAGTTGAAGACATGGAGAATGGAAGATCTTCCGATGATGCCGGAGCGTTTTAAGTTAGTAGTGATTCCTCAGACAAGAGGGCAGTTTCAGGCAGTGAAGTCCCTGATTGAACGAAAGGATGTTGCAGAGATTATCATTGCGACAGATGCCGGTCGTGAGGGAGAATTGGTTGCGAGATGGATTCTGGCGAAGGCAGGGAACAAGAAACCGTTGAAGAGGTTATGGATTTCTTCTGTGACGGATAAGGCAATCCGTGACGGTTTTGCTCATCTTAAGAATGCGAAGGAGTATGAGAATCTTTACCATGCGGCAACGGCGAGAGCGGAGTCGGACTGGCTGGTAGGTATTAATGCGACAAGAGCATTAACCTGCAAATATAATGCACAGCTTTCCTGTGGGCGAGTACAGACTCCGACTCTTGCGATGATTGCTGCAAGAGAAGAGGAAATCAGGCATTTTAGACCAAAACCTTATTATGGATTGCAGCTTACTGGCAAGGGCATTATTTTTACATGGAAAGATAAGAAGTCAGGAAGTTCAGCAACATTTTCTAAGGAGAAAAATGAGGAGATTTATAAGAATCTTTCTGGAAAAACAGCGGTTGTTGCTGAGGTGAAAAAGACGAAGAAGACTTCTCAGGCAGAGGGTCTTTATGATCTTACAGATCTTTCAAGAGATGCGAATCAGCGATTTGGTTTTTCAGCAAAGCAGACTTTGAATATTATGCAGAGTCTTTATGAGCATCATAAGGTGCTGACTTATCCAAGAACGGACTCCCGCTATCTGACAACAGACGTGGCAGAGACATTAAGAGAGCGTGTGGAGGCGATTGCGGTCGGTCCGTACAGAAGCTTCACAAATACAGTGTTAAAAGGAAAAATCACACCGAAAAAGTCTTTTGTAAATAACCAGAAAGTTTCCGATCATCATGCGATTATCCCGACAGAGCAGCCAGTGATTCTAGCACAGCTTTCTGTGGATGAGAGAAAGATTTTTGATTTGGTTGTACGAAGATTTCTTGCCGTTTTATATCCGCCATATGAATACGAGCAGACCAAAATCACACTGGAATGTGAGGGCGAGACATTTTTTGCAGAGGGAAATGTACCTTTAAACAGAGGATACAAGGAAGTAACAGCACCGGATGGCGATGAGAGTGGCAAAGTATTTCCTGCTTTAAAAGAGGGTGAAGTAATCAGAGATTTTTCACTGAAAAAGACGGAAGGAAAGACAAAACCACCGGCAAGATTTACCGAGGGAACTTTGTTAAAGGCGATGGAGAATCCAGTCAAATATATGCAGCAAAAAGATGCAAAAGCAGCGAAAACATTGCAGGAAACAGGTGGACTCGGAACTGTTGCAACAAGAGCAGACATTATTGACAAGCTTTTTGGCAGTTATCTTATTGAAAAAAAGGAAAATGAAATCTTTATTACAAGTAAGGCAAAACAGCTTTTAGCCCTTGTGCCAGAAGATTTGAAGAAACCAGAACTTACCGCAGAGTGGGAGTCAAGGTTATCTGCGATTGCAAAAGGCAAGGCAAGTGACCGTAAGTTTATGCGTGAGATTGCAACATATACAAAAGAACTGATGAAGCAGATTCAGAATGGAACAGGAACATTCCGTCATGATAATCTGACAAATAAAATCTGTCCAGAGTGCGGAAAGCGACTTCTTTTAGTAAACGGAAAACAGGGAAAACTTTATGTTTGCCAGGATAGAGAGTGCGGCTACAAAGAGCGTATTTCCAGACTGACCAATGCCCGCTGTCCAGTTTGTCATAAAAAGATGGAGCTAGTCGGGGCGAAAGATAGGCAGAAGTTTGTCTGTTCCTGCGGGCATAAAGAATCCATGCAGGCATTTGAAAACCGCCGTAAGAAAGAGGGAGCGGGTGTTTCAAAGAAAGATGTGGCAAATTATATGAAGAAGATGAAAAAAGAGGAGAAACAGCCGTTGAATAACGCTTTGGCAGATGCACTGGCGAATTTAAAATTGTAGGAGATTTTATTTATGAATATAAAAAGAATTGTATTTGCTTCTTTATTTTGTATAGCGGTGTTGCTCTGTGCCGGGAAAAAGGCAGAGGCGGCATTCCCTTACGACATGGAGCAGAAACCGGTGACAGCTACATCTATACAGGATGGAAAAGTTGCAGTTTATAGTGATGAGAATTTAAAGAATAAAAAAGAAGAAGTAGCAGGAAATAATCTTACGATAGAAGCATATAAAGTAAGTAAAAATGGTATTTACGGCAATTACAAAAGTGGAAAAAGATCTGGTACAGGATGGTTTTCTCTTAATACTTTTGTCGTAAATCCAAAGTATAAAAATGTATATGCGACAGTCAGAGATCACATGTACATTTATACAAGTAGAAGTTATTCTAAAGTACAGACAACGATAAAAAAATATAGTGGTGTAATTGTTATCAGCAAAGTAGACGGAGACAGACAGGTTATCTGTGATAAAAAGGATCATTATGAGATTGGCTGGATGACAGCAAGTGCATTTTCTAACACACTTTTGTATGATGGGCGTGAAAAACAGACATTAGCAGATGGCATTTACAAATTTAGATGTGGCTATCAGGATGATGAAAACGGGGGAAGTAAAAATCAGTCCGCGATGGAAGCTTATCCAGAGTATACATTTAAAATAATGCATACGACACAGAATCAGTATTATATTCAAAATGTTGAAACTGAAAAATATCTTGCCGTAACCTTTAAGTCGGCGAGTAAAAAGGCGGAAAAAGGAAGTGTCGGAAAGTATGTTGTTTGCTGGACGAAGCAGCCGGACAAGACTTATGGGCTGTTCCAGTTACAGCGGTTAAATGGAGCATTTTCCATTCAAAATGTGAAAAGTAAGTATTTTCTGGGACAGATTACAGATACAAAAGAAAATAGCGAAGATTCTCAAGAGAGTGACTCAGCGAAAAACAGTGAAGAACTGAAAGTGGCGAATAGCGGTGAAGAAAATCAGGCAGATACTTCATCGAAAAATGCAAAACAGCAGAGCAATACTGAATTAGCATTTACTTTAGAAAAATCCAGAAGCACACAGCCAACTCACTGGCGAATTCACGCAGCACAGAAAATGAGTAACACAAAGAAACCATTTATATTTACTCAGTACGATCCAGAATGGTGTGCGACTCCGTATGGTGGCGGAGGCTGTATGGGAACGGCAGGCTGTGGAATTCTTGCGACAGTGAATGCAGTTTATGCGTTAAACGGACAGTATATGGACGTGATGGAACTTGCCAATTATGCGGTAGAAAAGAATTATCGTATTGTGGGAAGCGGAACGGATGATGGAATCTTTAAGGCAGCAGCGAAGAAATACGGACAAAAATATGGTTTTGCATGGGATGGGGCAAGTGGAAGTATTGACGTGTTGAAGAAGAAATTAAAGGCAGGCGATACCGCCATTGTCCATGTGCAGGGACATTATGTTTCCATTTCCGATTATAATAAAAAGACGAAGAAATACCTTTTATTAGATTCTAATTATCTGCCAAAACGTGCGACGTCGGCATTTGGAGACTGGATTGGAGTGAACCGGCTGTTGTCCGGGGCGTTGGAATCTCAGTATTTTTATTTCTTTAAATCAAGTGAATTATAGTCATGATTGAATAAAAATGATGCTATTAAAAATATCAGAAGAATAACTGTGAATGCAAAGTAAAATAAGGAAATAACAATGAAAAATAAAGAAGATTTAAAAAAAGAACTCATCAAAATTGACCATAAAAGTTATGGAATGTATAAGACGCTCGGAGGCAGTTATAGCTTCGGCAATTACATTTTGTATATCGACCATGTACAGGGAGACCCATTCGCTTCTCCATCTCGACTTCATTTTGAAGTAAAGAGGGACAGGCATGGGTTTCCAGAAGAATATTACCAGGAAAAGCATCGCCGCTTAGCCTTAGAAGATCAGGTGTTGCGGAGATTTTTATATGAGTTAAGACAGATTGATAAGGGCTTTATGGGTTCTGGTAAAAGTGGAAGAATCACGATCTGTCCAGCGAACCAGACAGTGCAAGAAAGGATTGCAGTTGTATTTTCCAAAGAGAAAATGGAACTTCGTTTTGAGATGGGATTTCCAGCAAGAGGAAGAACGATTCTGGCAAAAGAGATGCAGAAGTTAGTATTTGATATTTTGCCACAGTTAGCAGAAAATACGCTTTTCTATCGAAACTGGGATACAAAAAATAAAAAATATCTGGAACAGGCGATTTTCCTTGCAGATGACCAGAAAGTCCTTCGGGAAGAATTAAAAAAGAGAAATCTTACAGCATTTGTTGCGGACGGAGCTGTTTTGCCAAGAGAGAGCGGAGTTTCCGACCGGCCAATGCGTGGAGCAGTTCCATTTGCTTCGCCGGAATCTATGAGAATAGAGGTGGAACTGCCACATAAGGGAAAGGTCACTGGAATGGGTATTCCAGAAGGAATCACGGTTATTGTCGGTGGTGGATATCACGGAAAATCTACTTTGTTAAAGGCGTTGGAACAGGGTGTATACAATCATATTTGCGGGGATGGCAGAGAGTATGTCGTGGCAGATAATAGCGGAATGAAAATTCGTGCCGAGGACGGAAGAAATGTGCTGCACACAGACATATCTATGTTTATCAATCACCTTCCAGCAGGTCAGGACACTACAGATTTTTCCTCAGAAAATGCCAGTGGAAGTACTTCTCAGGCGGCGAATCTTATCGAGGCAGCTGAGGCGGGAGCAGGTCTTTTATTGCTGGATGAGGATACGTCTGCGACAAACTTTATGATTCGTGATAAGGTGATGGCACGATTAGTATCTGACGAAAAAGAGCCAATTACAACATTGCTTCGTCATATAAGAGGAATTTATAGAACACTGGGAATTTCTTTCGTTATTGTAGTAGGAAGTTCTGGAGATTATTTATCTGTGGCAGATTTCGTCTTACAGATGGATCATTATAAAGTAAAAGACGTTACAAAAGAAGCGAAATCTATTTGCGAGGAATGTGGAATTGCAGGGCAGTACCCAGAAAATGAAATCACAGTCCCGGCATTTTCCCGCAAATTAAAACCGGTAAAGCCGGGCAGACGGAAAATAAAATCAATGGGAACAGATACCGTTCTGATTGACAGAGAGGCAATAGATGTCCGCTATTTAGAGCAGCTTTCAGAAAATGGGCAGACAACAGCACTTGCACATATGATGAGCTGGATTCTTGATAATGTAAAAGCCGAAGAAGATATTCAGCATATAATAGAAAGAATGTATACAATCATAGAAAAACGAGGAATGGAAGCAATTATACCAGCCAGTTGTTCAGGAGGTCATCCTGTTTTACCAAGAAAGCAGGAGTTATATGCGTGTCTTAGCCGTTATAGAAGTGCCAAAATTGTTCGGTAGATTTATCCTTCATTCAGTTCGCTACGCCGCCCTCATTCAGGCGGAATCTCCCACAAATTGCGACGTACATCTTGCAGAAAGCATTTTTCAGACACGCTCTAGCACTTTTGCAGCTTAAGAGAATTGTATTCACCGGGATTGCATCCGAATTGTCTGCGGAATGCCCGGGCAAAACGGCTGGCATTGCTGAAGCCTGTCATATCTGCAATCTGGATCATAGAATATTGGGAGCTCTGAACCAGTGGCAGACTTTGGTTGACACGATATTCTTCCAGATAGCCGGTAATTGTTTTGCCGGTCATTTTTTTGAACAGGCGGCAGCAGACCTCTTTGGACAGATGAACCTGGTCTGCCAGCTCCTGCAGAGAGATTACGGATTCAAAATGCGTATTAAGATAATCCAGCATCTGTTCCAGCCTTTCCAGTTCCAGCTGGTTGGCTGGAACAAATTTTGCAAGATCATTCTGGTGTTCGCAGAGAATCATACCGAAAATTTCACAGAGAAGCCCCTTGATCTTCAACTCATAACAGAAGGTCTTCTGATCAAAGAGGGCTTCTGTTTCATTGAGCTTTTGGATCACAGTCCGGGTACATGAGTTTCCGGAAGCAAGAAGGATGCAGGGAACAGAAGAATTCTGGAGGAAAGGACGAAAACATCTGCGTTCCACATCACTTCCGTATTCGCCATATATGAAATCCGGACGTGCCAGAAAGGTACTGTATCTGGCATGACTGTTATTAGATGAATGACAGCTATGAGGTACATTACGGTTCAGAAGAAGAACATCTCCAGGTCTTACAGTGTAGCTTTTCTGATACACCTGATAGATAGCTTCTCCTTCTCTGGGAAGACTGATCTCCAGGTCATTGTGCCAGTGGATAGGTACACTTTTTCCCTCAAATGCCCACAGGTCATCATGATTAACGGTCATGGGAAAACCGACAGTTCCATGTTCACAAAGTTCGCGGTTGGTTTCATCTACAAGAATTTTACGCATAGCCATATTACAGTTCTCCGATTTTATTATATGTACGCTGTGATGAATTGCTCACAGAAGCATGATCATCAACACGATCTGACAATTTATCACAGGATATATTCATTACAATGCTTGTTATAACCACAATTATAACGTTGGTATGCACATCGTGCAAGGAGAGGAGTAGGAAACATGGCAAGATCAAAAGAAATGGATCTGACTACAGGTAATCCGTTCCGGTCACTGCTGAAATTTGCGATTCCTGTAATTCTGGGAAATCTGTTTCAGCTTTTTTATACACTGGCGGACTCTGTGATCGTAGGAAAAACGCTGGGAGCAGACTCCCTGGCAGCAGTAGGTTCCACCAGTATTATTATTTATTTTGTATTCTGTTTTATCAATGGATTTACAGGTGGGTTTGGTATCTGTCTGGGACAGAAATGCGGGGCAAAGGATGAAAAAGGAATGCGCAAGAGCGTTGCGGTTTCCACACTTCTGAGTATTGCCTTTACAGTAGTACTGACACTGACCTGCTGTCTGCTTTCTCATCAGATTCTGCGCTGGATGCAGATTCCTGCTGATATTTCCGGTGAAGCATACGACTATATGTTTGTAGTTTTGCTTGGTACAGGTGCTACCGTTTTCTACAACATGATCTCAAATATGCTCCGCGCATTGGGAGACAGTAAAACACCATTGTATTTCCTGGTATTTTCATCTGTATTAAATATTTTTCTTGATATTCTGTTTATTGTACCGTTTCATATGGGGGTGGCCGGTGCTGCATGGGCGACTATTCTGTCACAGTTTTTTTCGGCAGTGCTGAGTCTGGTAGTGGGATTAAAAAATTTCCCAATCCTGCATCTGCACAGAGAAGATTTTACAGATTTAAAGGATACCGCAATTTTGCATTTAAAGACCGGATTTCCTATGGGATTCCAGATGTCTGTCATGTGTATCGGACAGCTTGCCATGCAGGCAGTGGTAAACTCACTGGGTACTGCAGCAGTTGCAGGATATACCGCAGCATCGAAAGCAGACCAGCTTTCTGTACTGGTAAACAATGCAATGATGACCGCAATTTCCAACTATGTGGCTCAGAATTTTGGTGCAGGCAGATGGGACCGTATCCGTCAGGGCGTGCGCGCATGTCTGATTCAGACAGAAGCATTTAACCTGATCATGTGTATTGGAATTCTGCTGCTGAGACATCCGATCGTAAGAATGTTTCTCTCAGATCCCACAAAAGAAATCTATCACTATTCAGATATGTATCTGACGATTGTAGCTCCCTTTTACTTTGTGCTTGGACTGCTGGCAGTATACCGTACATCCATCCAGAGCATGCAGAATGGCAAAGCACCTTTTGCTGCCTGTATGATTGAACTGGTTATGCGAATTGCTGCAACAGTAGGTCTTTCCGGAATTATCGGATATACATCTGTATGTATTGCCAGCCCAATGGCGTGGATCGGAGCCTGTGCACTTCTGATCCCGGTTTACTATAAGATGATGAAAGGAAATTGTGCAGCATTACTGAGAATGGAGTGACGAGTGCAAGTAACAAAATTGTTACTGTTCACATACCACTATCCCGCGAGGTGTTTTGGCATGAATATGCCAAAATCCCGAGACATACAAGCCAAAATTCCATTGCCGCAGGCAATCTGGAATGAATTTTGGCTAAGTTACTGTGAACGGAGTGAACAGTAACACAAGATTTTGAGATAACAGCTGCAAGGTGACACTTTACAATGGAAAAACGGATAAAAATGTGCTATGCTATCTATCAACAGACAGAAATCCGTTGATTAAGGAGAGTGAATTATGCGTTTTGTAATTCAGAGAGTAATGCATTCAAAAGTGACAATTAATGGTGAAGTACGAGGCCAGATAGGCAAGGGCTTTATGGTTCTTATCGGAGTAGGAGAAGAAGATACCGTTGAAATCGCAGATAAAATGATCCATAAAATGGTTAATATGCGTATTTTCGAAGATGAAAACGGTAAGACAAACCTTGGCCTGAAGGAGGTGGGCGGAAGTCTTCTGCTTATTTCCCAGTTCACATTATATGCTGACTGTAAAAGAGGAAACAGACCTTCCTTTATAAGAGCAGGGGCCCCTGATATGGCTGAAAATCTGTACAAATACATAATTGCCAGATGCAAAGAACACATTGATATTGTCGAGCAGGGAGAATTTGGGGCAGATATGAAAGTGGAGCTTGTGAATGACGGTCCCTTTACAGTCATATTGGACAGTAATGAATTATAATTATCTGTAACTGTTCAGTATTTTACGGCAGATTGCTGGATGATTATCATTATCTATAACAAGAAAAAGATATGAAAAAAGCAGTTATAAATTATCAGAAAACAACAGGAATTGCAAGAGAGGAGCAGATTTATGAAAATCGGATTTATCGGATGCGGAAATATGGCTTCTGCCATGATCAGTGGTATGCTGAAAAAAGGACTTTATAAAAAAGATGAGATTATTGTTTCCAATCTTACAGAAGAAGGAAGCAAACGAAGCAGAGAAAAGCTGGGAGTGGTTACAACCCTGGATAACCATGAAGTGGTAAAAAACACAAAACTGGTTTTCCTGGCCGTGAAACCGCAGTTTTATGAAGAAGTGCTGAATGAAGTAAAAGATGAACTGACACCGGAACACACAGTTGTAGGCATTGCGCCGGGGAAAACTCTTGCCTGGTTAGAAGAAAAATGTGGACAGCCTCTGAAAGTGGTAAGAATGATGCCGAATACTCCTGCTCAGGTTGGGGAGGGTATGACTGGTGTATGTGCCAATGAGAAAGTATCGGCAGAAGAACTGGCTCAGATCTGTGAGATCACAGACAGCTTTGGACGTACAGAAGTAGTTCCGGAGCGTCTGATGGACGCAGTAAGTGCTGTAAGCGGATGTTCACCTGCATATGTTTTTATGTTCATAGAAGCAATGGCAGATGCTGCGGTAGCCCAGGGAATGCCAAGAAAACAGGCTTATCAGTTTGCTGCACAGGCTTTACTTGGAAGCGCAAAAATGGTACTGGAAACAGGCATGCATCCGGGAGAACTGAAGGATATGGTATGTTCACCGGCCGGAAGTACCATCGAGGGAGTAAGAATCCTGGAACAGAAGGGATTCAGAAGTGCTGTCTTTGAAGCTCTGAATGGAGCTGCTGAAAAAGGTAAAAAGATGTAATCTCAGTAACTCTAAGGCTCTGAAAATCCGCTAAAACCATAAAAAATCCGCTCAAACTCGCCGCAAAGCGGCTCAGACAGTGAGCGGATTTTTTATAACGCGAATTTCCAGAACCTAAGAGTTACTACAATTCCTGCAAATACATATTAACAGAACAATATTTCGGAGCTGTTTTATTTTATTATAAATTTCCCTGACTCAGACGACTGTTATGATATTTACCGGAGTTCGTAACATCTTTGCCAAACCATACGGGTGGATTATAACTGAGCGCCTGTTCTTCAGAAGAAAATTCCACTTCTGCGAGATAGAGTCCTTCATAAGGAGCATCAAATACATCCAGTTCAATGGTGAGTCTATCTTTTTCCGGGATAAGATAGCGGGTTTTGGAAATGAGGATTCCGTCAGCTTTTGGACGCATATGTTCATAGGATTCTTTTGTAAGTGGAAGATTATATTCTTCGCGGGTCATAAGACCTTTGGATTTATAGGTAAGATAGTAGTTATCATCCTCTTTGCGGATACGGACTACCGGTGCAGTGGATAAATAGCCCTGTTCGAGTTTATGATGTGGATAAGCATCAAGATCTGCTGGCAGATTTTCTTTGGATATTAAAAATTTACGTTCGATTTCCATTTAAATTTCCTCCATTGAGTTAAAATGTGTTAATCTTTTAGTTTGTGCTATAATGATAATAGCATATATAAAAAATAATGAAAACGCATATTTTACTCAAATCAAACGGTGATATCGTTACTGTTCATTCCGTTCTCAGTAACGTAGCCAAAATTCCAGATTGCCTGCGGCAATGGAATTTTG
>OGOM01002270.1_pt1 | contig 11749 bp, 10 predicted proteins | sample 1552681 | NCBI WGS metagenome assembly OGOM01 (sample SAMEA2580188, study PRJEB22360) | human gut metagenome | biome: human gut; feature: human-associated habitat; material: faeces | place: Denmark | collected 2008/2010 | reverse complement strand
TACCGCTTTGGTCAATTCATACGTTAAACGAGAGCAATCGACCTCCAATGTGAATAAGGAACAACTGGAGGAAGAGAAACGCGCCATGAACGAATACCTGAAAGAATGTGGTTCATATTTGGAAAAGCGTCAGGCTATCACGGAGCTTTATAATGAGAAGATAGCAAAGGCCACAACGGAAGGTGAACGGCTTTCCCTTGCAGAAGGTATGAAGAAAGATCTGGCGGACGTGGATAATGAAGCCCAAAAGAGCACCTCCATCATCACCCGGTTGTTTGATGATATGAGTAAAAAGAATATCACCTCTATTCGTGCCATTGCGGATGAAGCGGAAAAATTCTTGTCTTTTCTTGAAAGAGGGGAATATTCATCTGATAATTCATTCGGTATTACCAAAGAACAGTTTGATGTGCTTCGCAAATCACCGGATCAGTTGAAGGCCATCAAGGATGAAATAGCCAATGTCCGCCGTGAAGCCGACCAAATGGAAACCTCTTTTAATAAAGTTTCAAATGGCCTAAAAAAAGTCTTTACCTCTGAAAGTGATGCCAGGAAGTTAAAAGAAGGTTTGGCAGAAATAGAAGAGGGCATGAGTGAAATTATGCAGACCGGGCAGTTCCTCTCTGACACGTTTTCGAAGCTCGGAGATTCGTTTGGTGGTGTATTCGGTGGGATAGCTGAAGGTTTCAGTGTGGCTATGGACACTGTAAGTTCTGCAATGAACGGTGCGAAAGCCGGTTCCATGTTCGGTCCACTCGGTGCGTCTGCCGGTGCTGCCATTGGTGTCGTTACATCTTTGGCCGGTGCCATCGCCAAAATCCATGACAAGAAGAACGAGAAACGTATCCAGCGGTTGCAGGATCAAATTGATACATTGGATAAATCTTACGGTAAGTTGGAAAAGTCAATCGAGAAGGCCTATTCAAAGGATGCTTCCAAAATGATTGAGCAGAACAACAAGCTGCTGGAGCAACAGAAGATCCTTATCCAGCAACAGATCAGAGAGGAACAGGACAAGAAAAAAACTGATGACAGCCGTATCAAAGAGTGGCAGGAACAAATCGAGGAAATCAACGACGTTATAGCAGAAAACAAGGAGAAGGCCAAAGATGCCATCTTCGGTGAAGACCTGAAATCCGCCATTGACAACTTCGCTAACGCACAAGCCGAAGCGTGGGCTTCCGGTGAGGACCGGGCAGAATCAGCGAAAGATACCGTCAAAAAAATGATGCGCCAGATGGTCACAGAATCCATCAAGGCAGCAACGGAATCTTCCGGTGCGATGGAGAAGATTCGTGACAAACTGAAGGAGTTCTATGCCGACAATGTCCTTTCCGGTTGGGAACAGGATTATATCTATAATATGGCGGAAGAACTGCAAAAAGAGATTGACAGGCAGTTCGGTTGGGCTGATAGCCTGATGAAAGATAAGGTGGAAGAGCCGGAGAAAGAAGAAGATATATCCGAAAATACCCTGAAAGGCGCGTATGCCAAAGCTTCCCAAGAAAGCATAAACCTGTTGGCCGGTCAGACCGGAGCCGTCCGTGTTCTGTTGGAAGACATCCGCGGCAGTATGCAACCGATCCGTGAACAAATGAGGCTGATCTATGATATGCAATCCAGAGGTTGGGAAGATGTGAAGGCCATCCGCGAACTATCAGATAAAGTGGAAAAGAATACCGATCGGATCGCCGAGAATACGAGAGAGATCAAAGAGGTTGCCGGTAAGATATCGGAGAACACCAGAGGCACGGTTGATGCCTTGGAAGGTACTATTAACGTAAAGGTAAAAATGTAGCATTATGGATAAAGAGTTTTTTGAGATAGCAAACCGGTTAGGTGCCTGCCGGTTGTTGCATGGCACGGAAAACAAAGAAGAGCTTATGCGCCTTCTGCTGACACCGCAGGGTACGGAGTTCTGCACGAAGAATAATTTCCCGTCTATGGAACAATTACGAGAGTTCCGGGGCAAGAAGGCCGAAAGCATGGGAATCTATATCGAGACGGACGTGAAACTGACGAATCCGGTGAAGGTATTCTTGGCCGGTTCCAAGGCAATCCTTCATTTTGATACGATCGGCCGCTACAACGTGATCCTGATGCACGGGGCGGAAGCCGAGATCCATGCGAGTAACTATGCCGTGGTGTTCGTAAAGAACGCTGGCGGTAAGGTAATAACTCATAAAGACCATACAGCACGTGTATTATGACAATAGATGGAAAAGACGTATATACTGAATGGGGATGTAAATTATTGGAAGGTTCTTTTGATGATCTTCTGAAATACCCCAAACGTAAGGCAGTCAAATATAACAACTGGGCGGAAGCCGACGGAATCGATCCCGATCTCTCGGTTGTGGAGTTCGAACCTAAGACCGTCAAGTTGAAATTCCTCATGAAGGCAGAAACGCTTGAGCAGTTCTGGTCTGGGTATAGAAAGTTTGTTGCTGATCTGTCCGCACCGGGCTATCGGGAATTCAATCTTATTGCCGGTATGACCAACCGCTTACGATTCAATGTCGGCTCTTCTCACGAACAGCCTGTGCCATTTAATGCAGGGGAGAACGTATCTGTGTTTGAACTTTCTTTTGTCGAGGACAATCATGCCATTTATCCGGCAACTCCGGCCGGCGGTATCGGGCTTCGCGGGCAGTATGCGATTAATGGGATAGACTTTGCAGACTTCGGTATAGGATCGGACGATAACCAGGAGGACATCTTGAAATATCCTGCGGTTAAGGCGCCGTTCACTGATGGCCGTACGGTAGACCTTTCGACAATCAAAACCCTGCATCGGGAAATAAAACTGTCCCTTTGGATGTTGGCCGGCAGTGTGGAAGAGTTTCTGAATAACTATCGGGCATTCTTTAGCCAGATATCCGGTGTAGGAAATCAGGAATTATATATTAAGACGTTGGATGGTATCATTCAGGTGTACTATACGGATTGCCCGTCCTTTTCTGTGGAAGTCTGGCAGGAGAACCGGATAGGGGCAAGATTCACTATTTCTGTTGTTGCTCCCGTGGTGAGTTGGATAGATGCCGGCGGTGATGTTCGTTACCGTGTGCTGAAAGATCCGGATTTGGGGTTATTGGCAGATGAGCAAGGTAGAATAATAGTTTTCAATTGATATGGCAGAAGAATTTGAAATAATCAGGGCTAATTTGCTTCCGGCAGCCGGAACAATAACCGATAATGATATGATCCTGATCATTCAGGGTGGGAGACCTAAGCGTGCTTTGCCCTCTGCAATGAAAGGTAAACAGGGCGATCCCGGCCTTAGTGCGTTTTTAGGGATAAACGATAAATACATCCTTTGGAAACAAGGAGCTAATGGTGCTTGGCAGAATCTGTTGGAAATTGAGAAAATTCGTGGGCCGAAAGGAGAGAAGCCGGTTTTTCGAAAGTTGAACGGTACGCTTCAAATGAAATACGAAGGTGAGCCGGATAGTGCATATGTGGATATTTTCGACCGTGAAGAATTGAAAATGAAGTTTTCCGATCTGACACCAGCAGAAGTGGATCAATTGAAACTGCATTTTTCTGATCTGACAGAGACTGATAAGGCCGAACTTATGAAGCCGGCAACGGATGCGGCAAAAGAGGTTCGTGAACAGATGTCCCAAATTAAGGAGGAAGCTAATACTGCTATATCGAATGTAAACACCGCAAAAGTGAGCGCAGAGGCGGCAACCAAGGCTGCAAATGATGCCGCAGCTTTAGCAAATGCCGCAGCTGGTCAAGCAACTCAATCTGCCGGAGATGCTGATGCAGCGACCAAATTGGCTGTTGCTGCCGCTGCATTGGCGGAGGAAAAAGCCGGTATAGCCAATACCGCAGCCGAGAATGCCGATACCGCAGCAGCTTCAGCCAATATGGCAAAGGAAGAAGCAGATAAAGCAACTGTTGAAGCCAATATAGCCGCAGGAAAGGCCAATGATGCCGCAGGAAAGGCTGACACGGCAACAATAAATGCCAATACCGCAACGGATAAAGCGAATGAAGCAGCATCCTCGGCTACAACTGCCGCCGAAAATGCTAATGCGGCTGTAGAGCGTGCGGATGATACCATAGCTTCTGCCGAGACTGCTACAAAATCGGCGACGGATGCAGCTTTAGCCGCAAACACGGCAAAAGAAAATGCAGACAAGGCGGCAAATACAGCCAAAGCTGCCGCTACTCTGGCCAATGAAAAGGCAGGACTGGCGGATACGGCAGCTTTGGCTGCTAATACGGCAAAGGAAGATGCCATAGTCGCAACCGGCAAGGCCAACACAGCCGCCGACCGCGCCAATCGTGCAGCCGAAGCCGCCGAAGGAGTCATCAGTGGACTGCAACCCGACTGGAACGTTATCGATCCTGTCAATAAGAACTACATCAAGAACAAACCGGAGATCCCGACGTTGGAGGCTATCCCGGACGAAAATACATTGAGCTATGTCAATACCGACGGTACAACCATCAATTTTCGTATCGGTGATGATGTGCGTGTAGCGGAAGATGGCGAATATGTATTCTACCGGCTTTATGATCTTGCCGGGGGAAAAGCCTCGTGGCAGGAATCCGGCAGCGGTACAGCCTTGCCCGGTAATGTTTATCTGACAGGAGCCAATTATTACAATGAATCAGTACGAACGATAAAACAAGGATATTTAAGCAATGAGTAAGAAAGGTGCATTTATTTATCAACAGATCGAACTGACGACGGCTGAATGGGCCGATAACGCAACCGTCTACCCTGCATCAGTCTGGTTATTTGAACGTTTGGAAAACGGTAAATTCAACATGAAGCTGGCTGATGGCGTTCATACGTTTGCCCAGTTGCCGGCCGTCATGCAGGAGGTGAAGGTCACAGTTAAAACGAATGATGCCACGACCTATATCCTGACGATCACGACGGCTAAAGGTAAGTTTGACACCCCGAACCTTCGGGGAAACAATGCTCCGGTTCCTTCGATCGATCCGGAAACCAAGCATTGGAAAATAGGCGAAGAGGATACGGGTGTGGTAGCCGAAGGACAGGACGGGGAAAGCTACGACGACACGGAAATCAGGAACGCGCTGACAGCCTTGCAGCAGCAGGTCAACACGCTCGTTTCGGGTGACGCATCGAGTGCCATCGAGTCATTTAACGAGATCATCGCTTTCCTTGCCAACGTAGAGGACACACAGACGTTGCAAGGGATCATCGCCGGGCTGAACCAGAGCATCACAAACGTTCAGCAGGCGATTCCGACAAGGCTATCCCAGTTACAGAATGACGATCATACGGTCAAGGACGCTGCTTATGTCCATACCGACAATAATTACAGCAATGAAGAGAAAACGAAGGTATCGGACTCTTTGAGGTTGAAAGAGTATGTCGATGTCGAGTCTCTGGCGGCTCTTCCCTCTTCGCCCTACAACCTGCGTTTTACCTATTCGAGTACATCTGTGCAGGCGATCAACTTTGCGAATATAGGAAGTGTACCGGAGATGCAGGAATTTTATCTGTCCATTAAGAACAACACCGGATCAACGATTAACCAACCGATCCCGAACGGCTCGGGCTGGCAATCGGAGGAAACAAGCGTTGAACTGCCAGCTGGTAAAGCCACAGGGGTATCGCTGAAAAAAGAACATGGGATAATTGTCGTGAGAGTATAATGAAAGGAGGTGAGAGATGAAGAGAAGGGTGATGATAGGAAAGAGAGAATTGGTAGAAGTTGTGGAAGAGTTAAAATCATCCGGTACATGGATGGTGCCAGCTGGTTGTAAATTTGTTGATGTATTCATTGTTGGTGGCGGTGGCTCTGGTGCATCGTCAGGCCCTGAAAGAGGTGGTGGCGGTGGCGGATCGGGGTATGTTAAAACATATCTTGATGTGCCTGTTACTCCAGAAAGTGTTGTTAGCTATTCAATAGGGAAAGGGGGAGATCGTGTAGTTTCGATGTCTGCTTACGATGATCAGAAGAATGGTCTTCCAGGGTCAGAGTCCTGGTTTAAATCTAATTCAATAAAAGCTCTTGGCGGAAATGGAGGTCGATATTCCGGAAGAGGGGGCGATGGGGGATCAGGTGGTGGTAGTGGAAGACCTGCAGAAAAGACGGCAGGATATATTGGTGGAAGTGATGGTTCTAATGGAGCAGGTGATATGCCTGGAATCGGTCAAGGGAGTACTACCAGATGCCCGTTCAATAATAAATTGTACGCCGGAGGTGGTGGAGGTGGTGGAGAATATAGTTCCGGATCAGCACCAGGTGGCGGTGGTATCGGTTATGTCGGAGATATTTCGAGAAGACCTACTAATGGAGAACCCAATACGGGCTCAGGAGGAGGTTCTTTTTATATAAGTGGTTCCAATGTCTCAGGAGGATGCTATTCTGGCGCAGGCGGTTCCGGTATCATAATACTTCGTTACATGAAATATAAATAAGACAATATGCTGTATATTCAAAAAAACATTCAGTTTTTGGAATTGGAACAAGAATTGCCTGATTCCTATCTTGTTGGCGACAATATCGAAAATTACGAAGATGGCGCTTATCTCCTGCTTAGTGAAGAGCAGGAACAGTATCATAACGACTATCCGGAGGCATCACCGCTCGAGTGTTGGTATATGGCACTGACACCAGAACCACAGCCGACACCGGAAGAACTGCTCTGGCGTGCCCGTGATGCCAAACGGCAGGAAATCTACGACAAAGACATCCATCATTATTATATTGATGAACAGGACGCATACGTCTCGAACACCCTGCAAGTGAAGGATAAGTGTGGCCGGCAGGAAGAAGTCGAAGTAGGCGGTCATCTTTACGCCTCGAATATCTTAACGGTTGCTCTTGACGAAATAGCGGACTATTCGGAGCAATGCGGCAAGGTGACAGACGGCTTGCTATCCCGTATCGATGCCGCCCAAACAGCCGAGGAGGTCGAAGCTATCGTGGTGGAAGGCTATCCTGAAATGATCCATACAACAACGGCAGCCTTGCAAACTAAAGCAGATAAGGCAATCGCTAAATCCCCGGAAGCGCAGGCAGTGACCTTTGCCCGTGCGATGATGAACAGCGTGTCTCTCACAGCCAGCCAAGCGTTGGAGATGCAGGTCTTATTCCCCATTTGGGGTGAGAAAGATGCAGAGTTTGGCAAGGAAGTTGAAATAGGCTTCCGGCTTCGAGTAGTGGAAGGAGAAAACGACACTTTGTTTGAAGTGATACAAAAGCACAAGCTGCAAGCCGATTGGAAACCGGGCATAGAAACTGCTTCACTGTATAAGATCGTTGAAGCTGAGCACGCAGGCACGCTTGATGATCCTATTCCATACGTGCAGGGTATGGCATTCGAGAAAGACAAATATTATGAACAATACGGTGTGATCTATCTCTGCATTCTGACAACCGTTACAGGTTATCCGAACGACTTGAAAGACTTGCCCACAATTGTACAGGAGGTAAAGCAATGAAACAGGTTATGTTATTAAAAGTTAAACGGGGGGGGGTAAAATGCTCTCTAAATAAAGAAGTTACGACCTCTTATCGTAAGAAAGGAGGGCGTAGATGAGACGATCGATGATGGGACGGAAGAAGTTGCAGTTGTTCACCAAGAGGTTCTATCCTGCCGGGAATTATATCTGGATCGTACCTAAAGGATGTAGGGAGGTTGATGTGTTTCTTGTCGGAGCCGGTGGAGGATGTTCACATAATTCAGGATTAGGAGTTCCTGGAGGCGGTGGAGGTGGCTATACTAAAACATATAAGAAGGATACCGCTGGATATAGAGATGGCAACGCGATAACTGTTACACCAGGACAAACTATTGAAATTATAGTTGGTGCAGGAGTTCGTGGCGCAAATGGGGGATATTCACAGTTTATGAGTTCGCTTTACCGGGCTGAAGGAGGCCATCTGTCTCAATGGAATGGAGACGGAAATGGTGGTTCGGGAGGTGTAGGGGTAGGTAGATCTACTCATTCGGTCGGAGGCTCAGATGGTACAGGCAGTGGTGGAACATCGGGGCAAGGACATACGACGCGTGATTTTGGGGAATCTAATGGTAAAAGGAATGCAGCAGGTGGGGCAAGCTCCTATAATAAATCAGGCGGGGAGACATCTCAGCCGGGAACATCAGATTATACAGAAGGGAGTGGCGAAGGCAGTAATAAAAGTAGTTCTTTGGCTTCTGGCTGGAGTGCCGGACTTGGTGGTGGCGGCTACGGTGGTGGAGCTGGGGGAAATGCATCGGGAAAATCGACGAAAGGTGGCGATGGCACTGTCCTGATCCGCTATTGGGCTTACGAAGAATGATCTGCCGTTGAAAAAGATGAAACAAGATATTAACGACTAAGAAATAGGAGATAAAGTCATGAGAAATAATTGTTTACAAATGTTAATAGGGGGGGGGTAAACACCTCTTAACTAAAGTATCTGACCGACTTTCGGCGGAAAGGAGGTTGGTATGATAAGATCGATGATGGGACGGAAGAAAGTAGACAGGAATACTTTGCTGTTGCTACATTTTGATGGATCATTGAAAGATGAAGCCTCAGGCAAGCCTTATGTTGGTAGTAATATGTCCTATGTAGTGGGAAAATTCAAGAATTGCGTTTCGTTTTCAGGAAACGGGTATGTAAAGATAAGTGGAACGAATGCCATAAACGAGTCCCTATATCCAAACTATACCGTCGATTTTTGGATTAAACTGAAAAGTGGTGTGAAAAACGGTATAATGTCAAAAGGCGTTGCTTATGGAAGTTACAGCTTTGATATAATGGAGGAATCTGACGGACGCATTTTCTTTGGACTGCAGTATGGTGGAACCCGAGGGGATGCAATATGCTATTTTACGATGCCACGGGATCAGTGGGTTCATCTTGCGATCGTCAGGTCACAATCTCGATATTGGAAAGTGTATGTAAATGGAGTGTATGCGTCTGGTTTCACATCAACGATGGTTTCAGGGTACTATAGTTCTTTAATGATCGGAAAATATCGAGATTATGGATTGTATCTGAACGGTATGATTGACGAGTTTCGCATCAGTAATATTGCCCGTTGGACATCAAACTTCACTCCGCCTGCAAGGCCGTATTAATAAATTAGTGACACTGTCTTTGGGCTGTCACAGCAGAAAGACAGCAAATGTATATTCAGAAAAAATTATTGATAATCGCCAACCCCAGGTTGGGTATTTTCTTTTAAAACAAATGGAGATATAAAATGTTCGGTGGCGAAAGAATAATAAAACAGCCTCCAGGCTATCACAGATTGGAGGCTGTAAAAAAAGAAAATTAGGGGACCGAGGGTCTCCGGAAACAAAGTTAAACAATAAAGTTTGAAAATCATGTTATTATTAATTATTTCTTTTTTGGTTATCGCAGTTTATACGGCAGCAGTTTGTATAAAGGCAAAAGGTGTACCGTACTCAATTAGTGCGACGTATTATACTCTTGATCATAAATTGATCTTTGGAGCAAGCATGGCACTGACGGCTATGTTCCTATTCCCGGTCATTTGGGAAATGAGTACAACCTTTACTATGCGGTTGCTGGCGATCGCAGCCTGTATCGGTTTGATTGGTGTCGGTTTGGCTCCTGATTTCAAAGACACTTGGATAAACCGCATTCATTGTGGATCGGCGGCATTGACGTTGCTTTCTTCTCAGCTATGGGTTGGCTGCACGTCTTTCTGGTGGGTTCTTATTCCGGTGTGGCTGGCTTTTATCGTTTACACGGTAATAGGCATGAGTAAACGGTTGAGTGGTAATATATGGCAGGACTTTGTATCAACGAAGCCGATGTTCTGGTGTGAGATTGCAGCGTTGTCTACGACTTTTGGCGCGTGTGGACTTGCGCTTTAGAAATCTACCATAAACAGAACATCTGCCTTATATATTAAAACACGACAACCGGTAAAATGTCATATATCCGGTTGCCGTGTTTTTTATTGCCTAAAAATAAGTAGGTTATTTAGCAGTATGGAAATAAAGCGCGGAAATACGGTAGTTTGTGACGTTTATCTGAAGGATAATAGTTATACGGTCGAAGAGATTATGGGTGAGGACACTCTTACCCTGAATTTTCTTTCCCGAAATGTGGTAAACCTTCAAATCAACGACTATATAGACTTTGAAGGGACAAAATACAAGGTCCGGCATAACGAGAAGGTGACGAAAAGGGAGACATCTCTTGGTTGGGAATATACCGTTCAGTTCTATTCAAGTCGGTATGACCTTTTGGATGCAGAGTTTTTCCTTCATGGTACACCGGAGCGGAAAAAGAACTTCGACTATTACACCGGTACCGCCCGTGACTGGCTAACCCTATTTGTCAAAAACATGAACCGTACAGGATCTGGTTGGGTGGCCGGATCCTGTATCGAATCCCGGATGATTACCCTTTCTTTCAAAGATAAGAAAGTCGGGACGGTACTTGACGAACTCATTAAAGAATTGGATACGGAATACTGGATATCCGGCCAGACAATAAATATCGGCAGGAGGGAGTATTCAAGCAACGGCCTTGTCTTGGCACAGGGCGAAGGAATGGGTTTTACCGAACTGGAAGTGTCCGCTGTTGATGATACGCCACCAGTAACGGTTCTTTATCCATACGGTTCAGATAAGAATCTCGGTCCCGATTATGGCGCGGATTATCTTCTTCTGCCTGATGGTCTGCTTTCTATCGAAAAGAATGTAGAGAAGTACGGCTGGATAGAAAAGTCCATGCAATTCGACCATATCTTTCCGAAAGGAGAGTTTGCCGTAACAGAAAAGATCGACGATTACACTCTGAGAGCTTCCGGTATGGATTTTAATCTTACCGATTGTCTGTTGGACGGGGTGGAAGTGATCGTTACATTCCAGGATGGCGGCTTGGCCGGCTATGACCTTGCAATCGTCGAAGATAGTTGGGACAATGACTTGAAACAGTTCAAACTAAAGCAGAATGACCAGGAAAACGCCTTGAAAGTCCCCGGTGACATTAATTTTTCTGTCGGTGACAAGTTTATCCTTACCGGCCTGAAAATGCCGCAAAGCTACAGGGATAACGCTTCATTACAGCTACAGGAAGAGGCGCAAGCATGGTTGGATGGCAAGTGCGAGAAACGCATCCAGTTACGAGGAAAATGTGATGAAATTGTTTTTCGTTTGCAAAACATCTTTATCGCCTGTGGCCAGATGGTTGGCGTATATTCTGAACAGTTGGATATCGATCGAGAGATTCGTGTTACCAAAATAAAAAGGTATATCGAGAAAGACGGTACACCTTCATACCGGTATGAACTTACCTTGTCCGATTTCCTTGAATCGAATGGTTTTAAGGATCTGGTGGATGATGTGAATAAAGTGCCGGAAGAGATTGAGGATGCGGTTAAGCCGGTCCGGGAGCATACGAAACGCTCATGGCGGGACGTGATGGAAACTTTGGGCATGATGTTTGACCCGGAAGGGGATTATTTTACCGAACTTATCAAGCCGTTGGCCGTGCATACGGCGCAACTTATCGTCGGTACCAATTCCCAGCAGATGGAGCTTATAGGAATGAAGTTTATTCCGAATGCGGACAATGATGCCAACTATTTCAAGAATACGACAGGAAAGTTAGTACACTTTACCGTTAGCGAGGAAATCCGTGAATGGGCTATTCCGGCGGCTTCTTTCCGGCTGAATAATTCGCTTGCCTATTATGTTTATGCCAAATGTCCAAAAGAAGGAACAAATGGCTCAATATATGTCAGTGAACGGCAGATAAAGTTAGAGGATGAAACAGGGT
>OGOM01002255.1_pt1 | contig 11807 bp, 7 predicted proteins | sample 1552681 | NCBI WGS metagenome assembly OGOM01 (sample SAMEA2580188, study PRJEB22360) | human gut metagenome | biome: human gut; feature: human-associated habitat; material: faeces | place: Denmark | collected 2008/2010 | reverse complement strand
TTCCGGCAACGACCGCGCTCGCCACGATCGATCCGCAGGGGCGCATGGCTGGCCTTGAAGCGGGGGCGAACGTGATCATGCCAAATCTTACGCCCGCATCCTATCGCGGCGACTACGCGCTCTACAACAACAAGCTCGCCACTGGGCTTGAGGCAGCCGAACAGCACGGCAAGCTCGAAGCCGCTCTTGCCGCGCAAGGGTATTCGGTCAAATCATCGCGCGGCGATTCGCTCGTCGTTTGATCGCTGTTGAAGCGCAGCACAATCGTCGTTCAACGCACCAAGACCAACCATTCAGGTCGCTTTTCCTCGTCTCGAACAGACTCGAGCAAACGTACGCTCTAAAAACACGTTAAACTTTATGCACTTATGCATGAGAGGGGCCGCACCAAATTGCGGCGTTACCGATAAGGCTCAAGTCACGAGTTCGAGGAGGCTTAATGGCTCGACTTGTCATCGAAGAAGCATCCGCTGCCGAAGCGGGCTTCAAGCAACTATCGCAGGAGGCAGCGCGGCGCATCGTTGCGATGCCAGCGGACCAATGTCCGGTCGAATTCACGCAATCGCTCACCCGCCTGTTCCTTTCGGAATCGTGCGGCAAATGCACGCCGTGCCGCATCGGTCTCGCGCAACTGGTCCAACTTCAGCAAGAGGTGCTCGATGGCGTGGGCACCACCGAAACGGTCGAGCTCATCGCCAGCACGGCGCAGGGAATCCTGGACAGCGCCGATTGCGCGATCGGCCACGAAGCAGCTCGTATGGTACTCAAAAGCCTGCGTTCCTTCGAAGGGGATTATCGCTCGCATGCCGAGCGCGACCTCTGCTCCGCCGAGCGCAACGCCTATGTTCCCTGCCAGGGCACGTGTCCTGCACATATCGACATTCCGGGTTACATCGCATTGGTGAACGCGGGCCAGTACGAAGATGCCCTGCGTGTGATCCGTAACGATAATCCGTTGCCTACGGTCTGCGGGTATGTGTGCGAACACCCCTGCGAATTCACCTGCCGCCGAAGCCTCGTGGACGATGCGGTGAACATCTGCGGCATCAAGCGCTACGCGGCCGACCACGCAAACCCCTACGCTCCGCAGCAAAACCTCGCACCAACGGGCAAGAAGATCGCCGTGATCGGCGGCGGCCCGGCGGGTCTTTCGGCGGCGTATTACCTGCAGCTGATGGGCCACGACGTTTCCGTCTACGATCAGCGCTCGAAGCTTGGCGGTATGGTGCGCTACGGCATTCCCGATTATCGCCTGCCGCAGGAAAAGCTCGATCAAGACATCGATTTCATCCTTTCAACAGGCGTGAAGGCATTCACCAATACCACGATCGGCACCGACCTCACGTATGAGGATCTCGCGAACGATTTCGACGCGATCTATCTTTCGGTGGGTGCGCACGACGAGAACAAGCTCGGCTGCCCGGGCGAGGACGCCGAAAACGTGCTCTCGGCGGTACGGTTCTTGCGTGCTGCTGGCGATGGTCTTGCCCCTGATCTTACGGACAAGCGCGTGGTCGTCGTTGGTGGCGGCAACGTTGCGATGGACTGCACGCGTACGGCGCGTCGTTTGGGCGCGGCAAGCGTTGAATGCGTCTATCGCCGGCGCATCGCGGACATGACCGCGCTTCCTGAAGAGATCGAAGAAGCGATGGCTGAAGGTTGCCAGATCTCCGAGCTCATGGCACCGATCCGCATCGAGCCGGATGCGACTGGCGCGGTGCGCGCGCTCGTGGTGCAACCGCAATACATCGGCGCAGTGGGGGCAGATGGCCGTCCGAAGCCTCAGGCAGCGAACGTTGCCGAAGTGGAGATTCCCTGCGATGTAGTCATCGTGGCCATCGGTCAGAAGATCAACACCGATGCCTTCGCGCATGTGATCGCCACCGAACGCGGACGCATTTTGGCGAACGATCAGGGTGCCCTTGCCGATCATAACGGCCTGTTTGCAGGTGGCGACGCGGTCACGGGTCCGGCAACGGTCATTCGTGCGATCGCAGCAGGTAAGGTGGCCGCTGCCAACATCGATGAAGCGCTCGGCTTTCACCATAACGTGCACGACGAAGTCACGATTCCCGCCCCGCTCACCACGCGGCCGGCAACTGGGCGCGTCGAACAGACGAACCGCCGGTTCGCCGAGGCGATCAAAGACTTCGACATCGCGAAGAACGGCATGACGCAAGACGAGGTCGAGCAGGAAACGAGCCGTTGCCTGCGCTGCGACCATCACGGCTTTGGCAAAGTTTGCGGAAAGGAAGCACTGGTATGGTAACGCTCACGATAGACGACACTTCCGTAACCGTTGAAGACGGTGCCACCATCCTCGATGCTGCCAAGGCGGCGAACATCAGCATTCCAACGCTGTGCTATTTCAAGGGGCTGTGTGATATCGGCGCCTGCCGCGTGTGCTGCGTGGAGGTCGAAGGCGATGAACGCCTGAGCGCCGCGTGCAACACGCCAGCTACAGAAGGCATGGTGGTTCGTACGCGCTCCGACCGCGCGGAAGCAGCGCGTAAGACGAATCTCGAGCTCATTCGCTCGCGCCACGATCTTGATTGCCGCAATTGCGTGCGTTATGGCACGTGCCGCTTGCAGTATCTGCTGAAATCCTATGGTCTGGCTGGCCCTGATGCCGCGCCTGCCATCTACCCTCAAGAACTTCCGCGCGGCAAGCGTGCCGAGTGGGATCCGCACGCGATCATCCAGCGCAACGCGAGCCGCTGCATCCAATGTGGCCGCTGTGTGGCTGCCTGCAAGAAGCTGCAGGGCATCGGCGTGTGGGAATTCATCGGCACGGGCTCGCGCTCGAGCATCGGGGTGGCCGATAATCGCACGATGCGCGAAGCTGGCTGCGTGGCGTGCGGCCAGTGCATCACTCACTGCCCGGTCGGTGCGCTTTCCGAGCGCGACGATATCGCCCGTCTGCGTGCGGCGATCGCCGACCCCGAGGTAACCACGGTGGTGCAAATCGCGCCCGCAACGCGCACGGCGTGGGCGTCCTCGTTCGGCAAGCAAGACGGTGAACTGGGCGTGGAGCGCATGTGTGCTGCGCTCAAGGAAATGGGTGTGGACTATGTCTTCGACACGGTGTTCGCCGCCGACCTCACCATCATGGAAGAGGGCACCGAGCTTCTGAACATCGTGAAGGCAGGCGAGACCGATCGCTTGCCGCTGTTCACCTCATGCTGCCCTGGTTGGGTGAATTTCGCGCGCACGCGCTATCCCGAATCCATCGCTCAGCACCTTTCATCGGCGAAGAGCCCGATGCAGATGTTCGGCGCCGTGGTAAAGACCTGGTTCGCGGAGAAGAACGGCCTTGCGCCAGAGAAGATCTTCTCGGTCGCGCTCATGCCGTGCACCGCGAAGAAGGTCGAGGTCGCACTGCCGGGCATGTCCTCGAACCCTGGCGTGCCTGATATGGATGCATCGCTCACTACCCGCGAATTCGCACGCATGATCGCCCAGAGCGAGATCGACGTTGAAGCGCTCGAAGACATGCCGCTCGATGATCCGCTCGATAAGGGCACGGGTGCAGGCGTGATCTTCGGCACGACCGGTGGCGTGATGACCGCGGCGCTCCGCACTGCAGCCGCGATCATGACCGGCTCGAACCCCGAACCCACTGGCTTCGAGTTCGCTCCTGCCGCCGAAGGCCCCTGGAAGGAAGCGGTGTTCGACTTGGCAGGGACGCCGATCCGCTGCGCGGTCGTGCATGGGCTGGCGAACGCTGACCAGCTTATCGCGGCGCTCGATGCGGGCACGGTGGATTACGACTTCATCGAAGTGATGGCCTGTCCTTCGGGATGCGCTGGCGGTGGTGGCCAGCCGATCGATGGCAGCGACCGCGAACTGGGCTTTGCGCGTGGTGCGGTGCTGCACACGCTCGACACCGATGCGCCCGTGCGCTTCTCGCATGAGAATCCTGTTATTGAGACGATCTATGCGGAATACTTCGGCGAACCGGGCTCCGAGCGCGCCGAAGAGCTCCTGCACGTGCACGCGCACTAAAACCGCAGGTCGCGCTTACCTTCTTTGATGTCCGCAAGATTCTTCTCGAGCACGGCATAGACCGGCGCGCGCTTGAAGTCTTCGTTTGCCATCTCGGCATCGATGAGCGCTTCGCCAAGCGCCCGAGCTTCAGGCGAGGCGTAGTCGAGCAGGTATTCTTCAAGCGTCATAAGAGCATTCGGGTGACAGAAGCCTGCAATCTGTTCGTTCTTGCAGAGCTCCATGAAGCGATCGCCCTGGCGTCCTGCACGATAGCACGCCGTACAGAAGCTGGGAATGTAGCCGAGCTCCATGAGCCAGCTGACCACTTCGTCCAAGCTGCGGTTGTCGTAGACGTTGAACTGTGCGGTGCTCTCGTCTTCGTCCTCTTCGCTCACGTATCCGCCCACGCTCGTGCGCGATCCGCCGGAGATTTGCGATACGCCCAGCTCAAGAAGTTGTTCGCGCATGGCTTGTGGCTCGCGCGTCGAGATGATGAGGCCGGTGTAGGGAACGGCGATGCGGATGCACGCGACGATCTTCGCGAACACATCGTCGGGCACGCCGTTGTCGAAGGTATCGGGGTCGATATCGTCCGCCGGGCGCACGCGCGGCACGCTGATCGTGTGCGGACCTACGCCGAACACTGCTTCGAGATGTTCGGCATGCATGAGCAACCCAGCGAATTCGTAGGCGTAGCCCTCCAGGCCGAAGAGAACGCCCAGGCCCACATCGTCGATGCCCGCTTCCATCGCGCGATCGTGCGCTTCGGTGTGGTAGGCGTAATTGCTCTTCGGGCCCGTGGGGTGGAGTTCTTCATAGCGCTCTTTGTGGTAGGTCTCCTGAAACAGAATATAGGTGCCGATCTCGGCTTCCTTGAGCTTGCGGTAGTTCTCGACCGTGGTAGCTGCGATGTTCACGTTCGCGCGACGGATTGCGCCGTTCTTGTGCTTGATCGAGTAGATGGTCTGAAGGCTCTCGAGCACGTACTCGATCGGATTGTTGATCGGGTCTTCGCCCAGTTCGATCGCAAGGCGCTTGTGACCCTGGTCTTGCAGCGCGATTACTTCGGCGGCGATCTCTTCTTGGGTGAGCTTCTTGCGCGGGATCGTCTTGTTCTGAAGATGGTACGGGCAATACACGCAGCCGTTCATGCAGTAATTCGACAGGTAGAGCGGTGCGAAGAGCACGATACGATTGCCATAATGGTCGTCTTTGATCGCACGTGCCAGCGCGAAGATGCGCTCGATGCGCGCTTTGTCTTCACAGGCCAGAAGCACGCTCGCTTCGCGATGGGTGAGCCCGTTCCCTTCGGTGGCTTTCTCGAGGATGCGATCGACGATCGCAAGGTCGGCGGCATCGGCGCGGGCAGCTTCGAGGGTTGCGAGAATCTCTTCGTGGTTGATGAATTCTTCCGCGTGAGGGGAGGCAGGGTCATAGGGCAAAGTAGCAGTGGTCATGGGCTTTTCGTTCCGATCGTGCGTAACAGGTTTTTCATAATCGAGGAATATAATACGAATGCGTAAAGGATACCAGCAAACACGCACGCCGTGCGGTGTTTCTGTGAACTCTAAGGAAAGAATCCATGGTCTCTGAACACAACGTTTCGACCCCTTCGCTCGATCTAGACCAGCGAGACGCACTCTCGGCCACGCCGAAGGGGATGCGCATCACGATCGGGCTGTTCGGCAGGCGCAATGCGGGCAAGAGCAGTGTGGTGAATGCGCTCGCGCGCCAGCCCGTGAGCATCGTGAGCGAAGTGCCAGGCACCACGACCGACCCGGTCGAGCGAGCGATGGAGCTTCTGCCGCTTGGCCCTGTCCTCTTCGTCGACACGGCGGGGATCGATGACGATGCCGAAGTGGTGGGGCAGTTGCGTGCTGAGACCACGCGCAAGGCGATGAAGGGCTGCGATCTGGCCCTGCTCGTGTATGAGCAGGGTAGGTGGGGAGAGGTGGAGCGCGATCTGCTGGCGGATCTTGAGCGTGAAGCGATCCCTGCGGTGGTCGTGGCGAACAAGATCGACCTTGCAGGCGAGGGGGCTGTGGGCGATGAGGCTGCAAACGATGGGAGTGCGAGCGATTTCGATCAGGCGGTGCGCGTTTCGGCAACTGAGCGCACGGGCATGGGCGAGCTGCTCCAAGCGATCATCGATGCCGCCCCTGAAAGCTTGCTTGAGGATCCGCCGCTTGCGCGTGACCTGGTGAATCCAGGAGATACGGTCGTGCTCGTCGTTCCGATCGACAAGGAAGCGCCCAAGGGCAGACTTATCTTGCCCCAGGTGCAAACAGCGCGCGATCTGCTCGATGGGGGAGCGCTGCCTTATTTGGTGCGCGATACCGAGCTGGCTGCCGCGCTCGCTTCGCTCAAAGAGCCACCCGCGCTGGTCATCACCGATTCGCAGGTGTTCCATCAGGTGGCCGAGATCGTTCCCGAGAATGTTCCACTCACGGGCTTTTCCGTGATCATGGCGCGCGCAAAGGGAGATATCTATGCGCAAGCCGCGGCGCTTCAGGCGCTTGCGCAGTTGGGCGAAGACGCACGCATTCTTATCGCTGAAGCGTGCACGCACCATCCGATCTCGGAAGATATCGGCACGGTGAAGATCCCGCGCTTGTTGCGCAAGAACCTGGGTGAAGGCATCACGATCGACCATGTTCAGGGCAAGGACTTTCCGAGTGATCTTTCAAGCTACGATCTGGTGATCCATTGCGGAGCATGCATGCTCAGCAGACGGGCGATGCTCTCGCGCATCCAAGCGTGCGAACGTGCAGGCGTGCCCATCGCGAACTACGGCATGGTGTTGGCGCACTTCGCTGGCATCGCCGAGCGCGCCCTCGCCCCCTTCGCCCTCTGATGACCGGGTAGTTTATCATCTGTCAGCTCTCTGCATCAGCGGAGAGGGCAAGGCAGCGAGGTGACTCTTTTCCGACTAAATTCGTATTTAATAAAACCCGAGAAAAGCAGCGACGCATGAGCGAATCAGTTTATCTGATTCGCGAACAGGGAAGCGGGGAACCTCGTGGCTTACCCTCTCCACTGGTGCAGAGAGACGGGTAATTACAAGTGCCCCATGGCGGGCTGCTTGCGCTATGCCTGTGCTTTATAATTGAACGAAGAAATGAGTCCACACCTGCGCAGTACGAAGGATGGAAGATGGATCTTACTCCTGGAGCGAAAGCCTACGGCTTCACGGTTGAAACACACGAGAATCTGCCCGAGATCGACGGCACCGCAACCCTCATGCGCCACGAAAGCGGCGCGCGCCTGCTCTATCTGGCAAACGATGACAACGACAAAGCCTTCTCCATTGGCTTCAAGACCCCACCGGTGAACGATACGGGCGTCTTTCACATCTTGGAGCATTCGGTGTTGTGTGGTTCGGACAAGTTCCCAGTGAAGGAACCGTTCGTGAATCTGCTCAAGAGCTCGATGCAAACATTCTTGAACGCCATGACCTTCGCAGACAAGACGGTCTATCCCGTTTCGAGCACGAACGAGAAAGACCTGATGAACCTTATGGATGTCTATCTCGATGCGGTGCTGCATCCTGCCATCTACAAGCGCAAAGAGATCTTCGAACAGGAAGGTTGGCACTACGAGCTCGAGAACACAGACGCGCCGCTCACGTATAACGGCGTGGTGTTCAACGAGATGAAAGGTGTCATGTCCGACCCCGACAACGTGCTCTTCGACGCGCTCCAAGCGGCACTCTTTCCTGATACTGCCTATCGTTTCGAGTCGGGCGGCCTGCCGAGCGCGATTCCGAACCTCACCTATGAGGATTTCCTCGACAACCACACGCGCCACTATCAACTGAGCAACAGCTATATCACGCTCTATGGCAACCTCGACATCGACAAGATGCTCGGTTTCTTGGACACGAACTACCTTTCTGCGAACAAAGCGCCAAAACCTGCAGGTGCACCGAACCCGCTCATGATCCAAGACCCTGTTGAAGCACTCGATGTGGTAGTGGAGATGAATACCTCGCCCGAAAACGCATGCGCCGGGCTTGGCTATGTGGTCGGTACGGCGGCAGACAATGAACGCATCATCGCCGTCGATATTCTCATGGATGCCCTTATGGGCTCGAACGAGGCGCCGCTGAAGAAGGCGCTGCTCGAGGCAGGGTTCGCAGGTGATGTGTTCGACTACATGAACAAATCGATCCTGCAGCCCTTCGTTCTGATCGAAGCGAAAGGCATCGAGCCTCAAAAAGCGCACGTATTCAAGGAATGCTTTGAGCGCGAAGTACACAAGCTCGTGGAGGGCGGCATCGATAAACAGCTGATCGAAGGGGCGATCGCGCATGCGGAATTCGTGATGCGTGAAGGCGATTTCGGCACATCAACAGGCGTGATCCTGGCGGTGAATGCGCTTTCTGCCTGGCTCTACGACGATGCGCAGGCCATAGACCCGCTGCGCTACGAAACCACGTTCGCTATGCTGCGCGAGAAGCTCGAGACCGATTACTTCGAGAAACTGCTCGCAGAAGTGCTGCTCGAGAACGATCATCGCGCCTTCGTTGAAGTGGTGCCCACCGCCAAAGAGTCGAGCGAGGAGGCTGAGCGCCTTGCCGCCATCAAGCAGACGCTCGATACCGCACAGCTCGAAGCTATCATGGCCGAGGCCGAGGAACTACACCGCATTCAGATGGAGCTCGACAGCCCCGAAGCGCTCGCCACGCTTCCGCTGCTCGAGCTTTCCGACATCGCGCAAACGCCTGCGGAGCCAGATTGGCATTTCGAGGCAGGCACGCCGTTGCCTAGCATCATCCATGAAGTGCCCACGCATGGCATCGACTATCTGTCCTACTATTTCTCGCTCGATCACGTGACGTACGATGAACTGCCCTACGTCACGCTGCTCGCGAACTTGCTCGGCAAGCTCGATACCGAACACTACACCGCCTCCGAGATCGATACGCTCTCGCAACTCTACCTGGGACGCTTGCGTTTTTCCGCCACCACCTACGAGAACGAGACACTCGCTCAAGGCATCGCGCCGAAATTCATCGTTTCTGCAAGCGTGCTGTCGAAGAATCTCGACCATGCCATCATGTTGCCGAAAGAGATCTGGGCGCACACGCGCTTCAACGATCCCGAGCGCATCAAGACCATCTTGTTGCAGCAGCGCATTTCCATGGAGCAGAATTTCCAGGCCATGGGTCACACGAGCGCGCTGGCGCGTGTTGCCGCCGGTCTTACGCCCGCAGGTAAGCTGCTCGATCAGCTTGCCGGCATCGATTTCTATCAGTTCCTGTGCGATCTGCTCGTTCACTTCGACGAACGCGCGGAGAGTCTTATCGAGAAGCTCGAAGTGGTGGCGAAGCGCGTGTTCACCGATGATGTGGTCCTGAGCTTCACCGGTACGCAAGAAGATCTGGTGCGCGTGTGGGAAGCGGGCGGGGCCTTCGATCTTGAAGAGGGATTTGCTGGCTGCGAACGAACGCTCGTTGTCCCTGAGCCGGTGCCGCAAAACGAAGCCTTCATCGTGCCGAGCGATGTTTGCTATGTGGGCGCAGGCACGAATCGCGCGGCGATCGAGGCGATTCCCTTCGACGGAACGACCAACATCGTCACGCGCGTGCTCTCGTACGACTACCTTTGGAACGAGGTGCGCGTGAAGGGCGGTGCGTATGGTGCGGGCTTCAAGGCAACGCGTACGGGCACGTTCATGTTCTATTCGTTCCGCGATCCGAATCTCGATCATACGGTGGAGGTCTATAACGGCTCGGGTGCGTGGCTCGCCGATTTCGATCCCAGCGAAGCGGAGCTGCGCGGTTATATCATCAGTGCGGTTGCGGGCTACGATGCTCCGCTCAAGCCGCGTGCTCTGGCGCAGCGTCAGGACAACCACTATTTCGCCAGCTTACCAGCGGATTATCGCGCGCGCTTGCGTGCCGAGATGCTCTCGACCACCATCGAAGATCTTCGTGCGCGCGGTACGGCGCTCGAACGCTTGAAGGAGCATGAGGTCGTTTGCATCTTCGGTGGCAAGGAACAGATCGAGGCATCTGATCTTGATTTGAAGATCACAACGCTATACTAGAGAAACCTCTTCACAGCCGCGCGCTATCGAACGCAGCTCGTTCGGGAAAGAGCGGCGGCGTTCTCGCGATGCCGGGTGAAGAAACAGCTTGTTGACGAAAGCCTGTAAGCCGCATTTCTGCTATAAGCTTGTGGGCAGATGATAAGGAGATTGAAATGAACACTCTTGCGCAAAATCAAAAGGTCGTCAAAGGCCTGAGCATTGCCGCGATCGTGATTTCGGCGCTGGCGATCGTTTTTAGCCTAGTGATGGTCTTCACGGCTTCGGCCACGCTCGCTTATGTGAGCGAGACTATTGAAGAGTACTCGAGCTTGAGTAGCTATTATTCTAGTTACTACTATGGCTATGTTGATCCCGACGAACTTGCTGCGATGTCGTTTGCTGCGACCGCCATGGTCGCGCTCGCGGTCTTCGCGGTCATTTCTGGTGGCTTCCAGCTCTTCGTGTCGATCTTTATCTTCCTGAAGCATAAGGACACGACGAAGCTCAAGACGCTCTTCGTGCTTGCGATCATCGCAGCTGTTGCAAGCTTGGTCGTGGGCGGTATCGTGAATATCGTGCTCTTCGTGCTCATGGCGGTGTTCATCTATAAGATGCGCAAGGCCATCGCGCCTGCTCCTGCGGCGATGAACGTAGCTGCTGCGCCTGCTCAAACTCCAGTGGCAGCGGCGCGGCGCCCGCCGGCGGATTCATCGCCTGCATGGTGCCCGACCTGCGCGAGCCAGACGAGGAAATTTCCGTGCTTTTGACGCGGCGGTTCGACACGCTTGCGGATGTGATCCCGTTTTTAGAAGAGAATACAGCGAGAGAATGATATTGGAAGGAACGCACGAATGGTAAAACAGGAAGTGAATGTACATAATGAGGCGGGCCTCCATGCCCGCCCGGCGAATGTGTTTGTGAAAACGGCGGCGCAGTTTCCCTGCAATGTCCGCATCTCCAAGGGTGGTAAGCTGTTCAATGGAAAATCCATGGTCAGCGTGTTGTCAGCCTGCGTCAAGTGTGATACGATGATCGAGGTGATCTGCGACGGAGAGCGCGAGGAAGAAGCGCTCGCTGCCATTGTCCAGGCGGTCGAAAGCGGCTTGGGAGAATAAGGATGTGAAACAGGTGTCGGTATATCAAGGAAAAGCAATCTCCCCGGGCGTAGCGATGGGGCATATTGCGGTCATGAGAAAGAGAACTCTGGTGATTCCGGATTATGTTCCGGAGGAGCTTGAGGCGGAGAAGACGCGTTTCCGCGTGGCGCATACCGCCGCTGTGGAGGAGACGCAGGCGCTTCTGGAGAGCACAAAGGCGTCGAACGGCGCGGGACAGGCGGAGATACTGGACGCGCAGCTGACACTTTTGCAGGATGAATATTCCGTGGTGGAGCCGATTCTCGAAAAAATTGGGGATGAGCGCTGCAACGCCGCGCATGCGGCGGACAGCGTGCTTTCGGAAATCGCGGCGATGTTTGCACAAGCGGATGATGAGTATCTTTCCCAGCGGGCGGCGGTATGTGAAAAGCGCTCCGGGGAGCGCGTGCTGCTGCACATCCTCGAGCAGGAGCGTGTGCACTTCGACGCACTGCCGGAGGATACGATCCTCGTCGCCGCAGAGCTGACACCGTCTGACACGATCCGCCTGGATCTGCGCCATATCGCTGGCATCGCAACGGAGACCGGCGGCTACTATTCCCACACCGGCATCATCACTCGCAATCTCGGGATACCGGCGGTCAGCGGGCTGGAGTTCGACCTCGACGCGATCGAGGACGGTACGTGCGC
>OGOM01002254.1_pt1 | contig 11811 bp, 9 predicted proteins | sample 1552681 | NCBI WGS metagenome assembly OGOM01 (sample SAMEA2580188, study PRJEB22360) | human gut metagenome | biome: human gut; feature: human-associated habitat; material: faeces | place: Denmark | collected 2008/2010 | reverse complement strand
TAAGTATGTCAAAGAAGATTGACGAGATTAATGCAGCAATGCATGAGAGAGAAAGAGAGGCATCGGAAGAATGAGTACAGACAAGAGAGAAAATGTGACATTTGCCGAAAGAAAAGAGGAGTTTGAGCGTCAGGTTCAGACTGCACAGACAATTGCCATATCCGGTCATATGAATCCGGACGGGGACTGCATTGGTTCCTGTCTCGGACTCTATACCTACATTGTGGAACAGTATCCAGAAAAAGGTAACATTATTTTTAGAACCGGTACAGGATAAATTCTCATTTTTAAAATATGCGGACCAGATTACACAGGAAAAGAAGATTGACGGACCGTATGACCTGTTTTTTTCTCTTGACTGTTCTGATACAGATCGTCTCCATAATTTCAAAGGTTATTTTGAAGAGGCAAAATACAAGATATGCGTAGACCACCATTTCACTAATGAGGGATTTGGTGACTTACGCTTTATCGTGCCGGACGCTTCTTCCACCTGCGAAGTATTGTTTGATATGTTTGCCTGGGATAAGATTTCCCTTGAATGCGCGCAGGATCTTTACATGGGTATTGTTCATGATACCGGTGTATTCAAGCATACCAATACAACAAGAAAAACGATGGAGACCGCAGGTGCTTTACTTGAAAAAGGCATTCATTCCGAAGATATCATTGACCGGACATTTTACAAGAAGTCCTATGTGCAGAATCAGATTCTTGGCCGTGCATTAATGGAAAGTATCATTCTTTTGCATGGAAAGGTTATTTTTTCCATCGTTCGAAAGAGAGACTTTGACTTTTATGGAATCGACAGCAGCGATTTAGACGGAATTATTGACCAGCTTCGTGTGACAGATGGCATTGAATGTGCGATTCTCCTTTATGAGAAAGAAGATGGTAACTACAAAGTCAGTATGCGTTCTAACGATGCAGTCGATGTCAGTGCAATTGCCAAAATCTTTGGCGGCGGTGGGCATATCAAAGCTGCCGGCTGTACGGTACATGGCCAGCCAAGAGATATCGTAATGAATATCACCCATATGGTAGAGCATCAGTTAAATGAACAAGAAGAAAAGCAGGAATCAATTTATGATAAGCGGAATTCTTAATATTAAAAAAGAACCAGGTTTTACTTCCCATGATGTAGTGGCAAAGCTTCGCGGCATTGTACATCAGAAAAAAATCGGACATACCGGAACCCTTGATCCGGATGCGACCGGAGTACTTCCAGTGTGTCTTGGAAAGGCAACCAAGCTTTGTGACATTATCGGAGATTGGGATAAAACGTATGAAGCTGTTCTTTTGCTTGGAAGAGAAACCGATACCGAAGATACAAGCGGACAGACATTAAAAGAACGAGAGGTAACGGTCACGGAAGAAGAGATAAGAGATATTATCCTTTCTTTCCAGGGAAGTTACGATCAGATTCCACCGATGTATTCCGCTAAAAAGGTAAATGGAAAGAAACTCTACGAACTTGCAAGACAGGGAATCGTTATTGAAAGAAAGCCATGTCCAGTCACCCTTTCTTCTATCATTATTAAAAAAATAGATTTGCCTTACGTCACCTTTGAAGTAACATGCTCAAAAGGAACCTATATCCGCAGCCTTTGTCGTGACATTGGAGAAAAAGCAGGATGCGGAGGCTGTATGGCAGGACTTGTCCGTACCAGAGTGTCTTCTTTTAAGATAGAGGATGGATTCACCCTTTCAGAAGTAGAAGCCATGCGCGATGCTGATACATTACTGGAACATATCGTACCAGTCGATGAAGTGTTTTTGCATCTGCCAGCTTTTTTTGTGAAAAAAGAAGGAGAAAAACTTCTCTATAATGGAAATCCGATTTCTCTTTCTTTGTGTGCTTTGGATGAAAATTCATCGATTAGTAACAGGCAATTATATGAGGACTTGTCATCTAATGAACAAATGAAAATGGAAGAAGCGGATACAGAGGATTTTGGTAAGAAAGAAAAGTCAGGCAAAGACGGAAAACAGTATAGCAGTTATACTGTTGGTAACAGATTCCGTGTTTATGACAATCAGAAAAACTTTATAGGAATTTATCAGCTTCAGGAAAAGAAGATGTTAAAACCTTATAAGTTGTTTTTATAGGTCACTATAAGAATGATATAAAATACAAAATCCATACCGCAAGTTAGCGGTTTCGGAGGAAAAAAATGGAATATATAACAAGCTCAGACTTTCATTTCAAAGACACCGCAGTTGCACTTGGAAAGTTTGAAGGGATTCACCGGGGACACCAGCTTCTAATGGACGAAGTAAAAAAACAGGAGCTTCACGGACTGCGAAGCGTTGTATTTACCTTTGACCGTCCAACCAGACTGACCCTTACTGGTGATACAGAATATAAACAAATCTATACAAAAAAAGAGCGCCGGGAAATTCTTGAAAAACGAGGAATCGACATATTGATTGAGCATCCTTTCACAAAAGAATTTGCTGCATTAACCCCTGACAGATTTATCAGGGAAGTCCTCGTAGAAAAAGTGGGGGCAAAAGTAATTGTTGTCGGAACAGACTTCCATTTCGGTAAGAACCGCTCCGGTAGTATTGCAGACTTAGAAAAGCTAGAAGAAGAATGCGGATATCACCTTATTGTAGTCGAAAAGTTGCAATTAAATGGAAAGGATATCAGCAGTACCAGAATTCGTGCTTCTCTTGAAAAAGGAGCAATGGAAGAAGCCAAAGCTCTCTTAGGCAGAAACTACAGTGTTTCCGGGGAAATCCTTCACGGAAATGCACTTGGACGAACTATACAGGTTCCAACTATCAACCAGCAAGTTCCGTCCTTTAAACTACTGCCGCCAAATGGTGTGTATGTTTCTAAAATCCACTGGAAAGACGAAGTTTACTACGGCATTACCAACATCGGAACCAAGCCAACCGTCAACAATACCAGCGAAAAAACAGTCGAGACCAATATCTTTGATTTCAATAAAGATGTTTATGGCGAAGAAATGGTCGTAGAACTTCTGCATTATCACAGAAAAGAAACTCGTTTTTCTTCTGTAGAGGCATTGCAGGCACAGCTTTTTCAGGATATTGAATTTGGAAAGCAGTATGTTACTAATGTGCTGTCTCATTGATATATGTGATTTGAAGGACTATTGTAACAAATTATTCTTTAAGATCAATTATTAAAAAACAAAAAGATCAAAGATAAGTTTCTATATCCGCTTCGGGATGAGTAAAGACATATCTTTGGTCTTTTTTGTCCACTTCCAGCAAGAAGAGTTCTATCTAGAACATTTTTCAAATACGCTCTAAGGTAGAAAATGAATGGTGTCCGTTACTGATTTTTTATTCGCCTCTTTTAAATCCCATTTTGGCTAAGGTAGGGGATGAATTGTGTCTGTTGTCCATTGGATTTGACAGCTTATCATCCATAAAATAAATAAATTTCACAATAAAATCAAAATATTTTTGTGGAAATTGTCTGAAAACTAGTGTATAATAAAACTAAATGCAAAAGCAAAGGCTTATGCATATCCTGAAAAGAATGACAAAAGGAGTGGTCTTATGAACACAATAATCACAATCGGAAGACAGTACGGAAGCGGCGGAAAAGAAATCGGTAAGAAGCTTGCTGAATATTATAACATACCATTTTATGATAAAGAACTTTTAAAAGTGGCAGCCAAAGAAAGCGGTATCTGCGAGGAGATGTTTGAAAACTTCGATGAGAAACCAACCACAAGTTTTCTCTACTCCCTCGTAATGGATCCATACGCATTAGGCTATAACGCAGCCTCCTTTGATATGCCTCTCAACCAGAAGGTATTCCTTGCCTCCTTTGATGCCATCAAAAAGGTAGCAGATGAAGGTCCATGTATTATCGTAGGCCGCTGTGCAGACTATGCCTTAAAAGACTATGACAATAAGCTGAATGTATTCATTCACGCACCAATGACTTTCAAAAAGTCCCGTATCCAGGAACAGTACGAAGTTCCTGAAGCCAAAGTCAAAGACGTAGCTATCAAGACAGATAAGCAGCGTGCAAGCTACTATAATTACTACACTTCTAAGAAGTGGGGAGACTTGAAGAGTTATGATCTTTGCATTGATAGTAGTATCTTAGGTATTGATGGAACGGTGGAACTGATTAAACAGGCTGTAGCATTAAAAGAGAAGAATTTATAAAGAGACGAAATAAGTCACGTTAGTTTATCGTAAGCTGACGAAAATGGTATGCTCCCTTTCAGATAAACAGTTTTATTTTTTTCAACTGTCTACCTAAAAGGGAGCATACCATTTTATTCCCTGAGGGCGTCTCTTCTGCTTGAGGCAGCCCAGAATCTAATCCTCCTCCTGATATGCTTTATTCACCTTATTATAAGAGATAAAATAAGGAGCAAAATTCTTCTCTTCTGCTTCCGCTTTCACCGGTGCACATTCCCGAATAAAATTTGTCCGAGTCTTCGGTTCCGCCGCCGGAGTCAAAATTCCATGCGCCTTTCCTGCATCAATAGATTTAAGCATCCACGCCATATTTCGTCCCAGAGTACGCATGACCATAAGCCCTTCTAAATCCTGCTCCACCTCTTCAGGAGTATTGCCATGAACCATATTCCAGTAAGCAGAAGGAACAAGTGGCATATTGTTCATCATAAAATATTTATTCAGCTGTTCTAAAGCGGCAGTAGAACCGGCACGACGGCAGCTTACGATAGCAGCTCCCGGTTTGTAGGCAAACCCACCGGTAGAGTAAAACATACGGTCAAGGAAAGAAGTGATTCCACCGCTTGCTCCGGCGTAATGTACAGGGGAGCCAACGATTAGTCCATCACATTCTTCCATTTTTTTGATGACTACGTTAACAGCATCTTCACCAAAGATACATCTTCCAAGCTTGTTCTTACGGCACATACCACAGCCCATGCAGCCTCGGATCGCTTCAGTGCCGATATGGAAAATTTCTGTTTCGATGCCTTCCTGCTGAAGTGTCTTTTCTACTTCAGAGAGTGCGCGGAAAGTACATCCATTTGGATGTGGACTTCCATTTAAAAGTAATACTTTCATAAATAATCCCAACCCTTTCTATGAATTTTGTTGAATATCTGTAAAGCCATTATAAAATAATAGCTATATTCTATTCTTCCTTTGGTTTTAAACAGGATGTCGGTGTATAACTTTCCTTCACATAATCTGTTCCACAGACTTCATGAACTTTCGTGATAGAAATTGGTGTGATACCGCACACACGAAGCAGTTCACAACCGACTTCCTTACCCGCTTCCAATGCCTTCTGAACAGCAGAAACATCGCCGGAAATACCAGCAGAAAATTCATTCATCATTGTAAGGTTATGGGATGGGGAGCCATACCAGACGATATCTACAGGTGCGGCTTTCATGCACTGGTCAACGGCAACAATGCCGATTCCTGCTGGGGCAGCACCGATAACGCCAAATGCCTTGCCAAGTGGTGTACCAAATATCTGATGTAAAATCTCTCCGGCGCGTGGAGTGACGTGAGATTCCATATGCCCCACTTCGTTCACATAGATGCAGGCAGCCCAGTAATCAATCTGCTCTAACGCAATCTCAACAAGCCTTCTGGCATCGGAAATGTTCTCTGCACCGAGGACGAAGAGGCATCCCTGTCCACACTGCTTACCAGCATCAATTGCCATCTCAAAACGGAGCAGCTTTGCATTTACTGCTTTTACTGCGTCATCAATCGCAATCGCCTGTGCGACAGTTCCGGTTCGGGAAGATACAATACTGATGGCCTGATATTCATCGGGAATCTCAAGAAGTTCCTTGATATCTTCATGAATCGTTCCAATAACAAGACCGATAGTATTTGCCGCAGCGGTACCGACGAACTGGGTCGCTTCTGACTGCAAAAAATTATTCATATCCATTGTTATCCTCCTCCTAAATCTCTAAATAGTATAGCATGGGTTAGAAAAAATGTATATATAATGCCAGAAAATCACCTTGTTTTTGTAAAAATATACAGGTATACTAAATAATAAGGTTTTGAATACGGGGGATTTTTATTTGTTTTGAAACTTGTATAACTTCTGAGTGAAAAATATTGCAGTTTTGGAGGATGGGTTATGATTATGGAAGTAAAGAAGTTCAAAAAAGTGCTTGTCGCAAACAGAGGAGAGATTGCGATTCGTGTATTTCGGGCATTGAGTGAGTTAGGGATTGGCTCAGTAGCTGTTTATTCTAAAGAGGACAGGTATGCACTTTTTCGTACAAAAGCAGATGAGGCATATCCGTTAAATCCAGATAAAGGGCCGGTGGATGCATATTTAGATATTCCTAAAATTATCCGGATTGCGAAGGAGAAAAAGGTGGATGCGATTCATCCCGGATACGGATTTTTATCGGAGAATCCGGAGTTTGCCGAAGCCTGCCGGAAAAATGATATTGTATTTATCGGACCGAATGTAGAGGCAATGAACATTATGGGGGATAAGATTTCTGCAAAAAGAGCGGCAGAGGAGAGTAAGGTTCCAATTATTGACGGCAGTGATTTTATTATTCATGATGTGGATACGGCAATGAAAATCGCGGATGAGATTGGCTATCCTGTTATGTTAAAGGCGAGTAATGGCGGCGGTGGCAGAGGAATGCGTATTGTACAAAGTCAGGAGGAGATGGAAGAAGCATTTGAAAAGTCACGGAATGAATCCAAACGAGTTTTTGGAGAGGCGAGGCTTTTTATAGAAAAGTATCTCATTCATCCAAAGCATATCGAAGTGCAGATTCTTGGCGATAATTATGGAAATATCGTCCATCTTTATGACAGAGACTGTTCCTTGCAGCGAAGAAACCAGAAGGTCATTGAGTTTGCACCAGCATGGTCGATTTCGGAAGAGACGAGAAAGAAGATTTTGGATTCGGCAAAAAGACTTGCCAGAAGAGTCGGATATACGAATGCGGGAACGATGGAATTTTTGGTAGATGAGGAGGAGCATCCATATTTTATTGAAATGAATCCACGTATTCAGGTAGAACATACCGTGACAGAAATGGTGACGGGAATTGATATTGTGATCTGTCAGATTTTAATTGCAGAAGGGTATCCGTTAAATTCCCCAACGATTCACATTTATTCACAAAATGAAATCAAATGTACTGGCTACGCCCTGCAGGCAAGAGTAACAACAGAAGACCCGGCAAATCATTTCCTGCCAGATACGGGAAAGATTGATTTATATCGTTCTGGTTCGGGTGGTGGAATCCGTCTGGATGGAGGAACCGCTTATACGGGAGCTGTCATTACACCACACTATGACAGCTTACTTGTAAAAGTCATTTCCCATGACCGTACTTTTGAGAATGCGATTCACAAGTCTGTGCGTGCATTAAAAGAACTGAGGATTCACGGAGTAAAGACCAATATTACATTTTTGATTAACGTATTAAATCATGAAACATTTCATAAAGGAAAGTGCTTTACTACTTTTATAGAAGAGACACCGGAACTGTTTGAACTGCATTACAAGTTAGACCGAACAACAAAAATATTGGAATTTCTTGCCAATAAGATGGTGAATGTCAATCCAGGACCAAAGCCGTTTCTTGAGAATAGAAAGGTTCCTGTTATTGATACGGAACGGAAACTGTTTGGAACAAGAGATGAATTTTTAAGACTTGGGGCAAAGGAATTTACCCAAAAGGTGTATCGAAGTGACAAACTTTATGTCACCGATACGACAATGCGTGACGGACAGCAGTCTCTTCTTGCAACAAGAATGCGTACAAAAGAAGTGGCAGGGGCGGCAAGAGCAACGAATCTGTATTTAAAGGATGCTTATTCTATCGAAGCGTGGGGCGGTGCAACTTACGATACAGAATACCGTTTCTTAAAGGAATCCCCATGGAAACGACTGGATATTTTAAGAGAACGTATGCCAAATGTGATGATTCAGATGCTGCTTCGTGCTTCCAATGTTGTCGGCTACAGCACCTATCCGGATAATGTTATCAAAAAGTTTATCAAGGTATCCAGTGACCACGGCGTAGATATTTACCGTATTTTTGACAGCATGAACTGGATAGAAAATATGAAACTTCCGGTAGAAGAAGCGTTAAAGACTGGCAAGGTAGTCGAGGGGGCTATCTGTTATACGGGAGATATTTTAAATCCAAAAGAAACAAAATACACAATTGATTATTACTGTAAAAAGGCAAGACAGTTAGAGAGGATGGGCTGTCACGTTATTGCGTTAAAAGATATGTCTTCCCTGCTAAAACCGTATGCAGCAAAAGAATTAATTACCGCATTAAAGGAAGAAGTCCGTGTGCCGATTCATTTACACACACACGATACAACGGGAAATGGAATCGCAACCTATCTGATGGCAGCAGAAGCTGGAGCTGATATTGTAGACTGTGCGATTGGTTCAATGAGTTCCCTTACGAGCCAGCCGTCCATGAATGCGTTGGTGGAGGCATTAAGAGGAACGAAGCGGGATACCGGAATTGACCCGGATGGTCTCCTTGTTTTAAATGAATATTATGAGCATGAACGAAAGGTTTACAAGCCATTTGAAAGTGATATGGACTCTCCAAATCCGGAAATTTATAAATACGAGATTCCGGGAGGTCAGTATTCTAACTTTGCTGCACAGGTCAAAGAAATGGGTGCAGGTAATGATTTTAATGATATTAAGCGTCTTTATAAAGAAGCAGATGAGGTGCTTGGCAACATCATTAAAGTAACCCCGACTTCAAAAGTTGTAGGAGATATGGCAATTTTTATGTTGAAAAATGATCTGACAAAAGATAATATTTTAGAGAAAGGAAAAGACTTGTCTTATCCAGATTCTATTGTACAATATTTTAAGGGTGCATTAGGACAGCCAGAAGGTGGCTTTCCGGAAAAATTACAGCGTATTGTATTAAAAGGACAGGAACCGATAACGGTGCGTCCGGGAAGTTTACTTCCCGATGTAGATTTTGAGGCAATCGGCAGGCATCTTCGCGAAAACTATTACATGGAATCGATGGAACAGCCGGAAGTCATGGAGCAGAAAGTGCTAAGTTATGCCCTTTATCCGAAGGTATATGAGGACTATTGTGAGCATTTCCAGGCATATAATGATGTATCGAAGTTAGAAAGTCATGTGTATTTCTATGGGCTTCGTCCAGGTGAAGAGACAACTATCCAGATTGAGGAAGGCAATGATACATTAATTAAGTTTGTCGGTAAGTCAGAACCCGATGAGAAAGGATACCGCATTTTACAGTTTGAAGTAAATGGATTCCTTCGGGAGGTAAAGATTCTTGACAAGCATTTTGAAGTGAAGGCGGACCGCAGATTAAAGACAGATCCGAAAAATCCTGGTCATCTTGGAGCAACTTTACCGGGAACAATCTGTGATATCCGAATCAAAGAAGGTGACCGTGTAACGAAAAATATGCCACTCATGGTTATTGAGGCGATGAAGATGGAGACAACTGTCATTTCCAAAGTAAATGGTACCGTTGATAAAATCTATGTCAAAGATGGAGAAGAAGTCAACGAAGATACGCTTCTTGTATCGTTTATTATCGATATGGAAGAACAGCCAGAAGAAGTCCATCCGGAACTGCCAGAAATGGACTTTACAACCTTAGAAAAGGACGAATTCAAAACGGTCGATGTGACCGAAGAAGAAAATAAATGAAATTTGGAGGTGTTGATGGAACGAGAACATATTACTCCGCAGGGAGTATCTATATTTCACGACAAAAATGAAAATATTCATAGCTTCTGCCTGTGCCTTTATGTGCGGGCAGGTTCGCTGTTTGAGACAAAGGAGAATAACGGAATTTCTCATTTTTTCGAGCATATTGTATTTAAAAACATTCATTATCAGATGGGAGAGAATCTGTATCAGACTTTAGACCGGTGCGGGCTTGATTTTAATGCTTCCACTTATGAAGAATTTATTCAGTTTATTATCACGGGAGCACCGGCACATTTTGAGGAGGCAGCGGAGATCCTGACCGGGATTTTTGAACCGATTACTCTTCCGGAAGAAGTGATTGATACAGAAAGAAAGCGCATCAAGGCAGAAATCCGTGAGGAAGATGAGGAAAGCAGCCTTGCTTACTTTACAAAAAAGATTGCGTGGAAAAATACTTCATTAGAGCGGACAATTACCGGAAAGAAAAAAATTAGATAAAATAAAAGGGAAACAGCTTCGTAAATTTCAAAAAGAAGTACTTTCTTCCAATAACATTTTCTTTTATATAAGTGGCAATTATCCAGAAACAGCAGTTGTAACTGTAACAAAGCTTATGGAAAATTACCCACTTACTGTAATGAAAAAAGAACGGAAGAATCTCGCTCCGGTTCCGAAACGCTTTTTTGCAAGAAAGCCAAAAGTGTATGTGAAAAACAGTAAGAAAACATGTGTCTGTTTTTCAGTAGACATTGATGCGTCAAATTATACATTAGCAGAGAAAAATCTGCTGTTTGATATTTTATTTGAGGGTGAGTTCTGTAAGATTCATCAGGAACTTTCAGAGAAAAAGGGTTATGTATATAGTTATGACCCATGTTTCCAGCATTATAATAATATCGGGCAGATGACACTCACTTATGAAGTGTTGCCAAAGCATCTTTATGATTCTGTGGAGACGGTTGTAGAAGTGTTAAAGTCCATGAAAGAGGGCATAACAGATGAACTTTCCTATGTTCTTCCTCATTATGTAGATAATGCGGGGTTCCTTTTAGATGATACGGAGGAATTTAACTGGGTGAGAGCTTATGAAGGACACATTCTTGACGTATACTATAAAGACATTGAGGAGCGAACGGAATCTTATCGCCAGGTTACAACAGAGCGGATGACAGAGATTTGCAGGGAAGTATTCAGGCAGAGTAATATCTTGCTGACAGTAAAGGGTAAGAAAAAAAAGGTGGATACTGAGCGGCTCGCAGAAATTCTTTGTGATGCGCTGTCTTGCAGATGAACGAGTTTTTAGACACGCACTGGATTGACCCGGAACGCTTCTTGGGATATAATAAAATCGTTTATGGAGGTGTAATGTTATGAGAGAAAATTCATGGCTTAGTTATACAGAAGAGGACGATAAGAATGTAGAAGTTCTCGCGCAAGAGTATAAAGAATTTTTAAGTAAATGTAAGACAGAACGTGAGTGTACGCAGTATTTTATCAAAGAAGCGGAAAGTCACGGCTATCAGGATCTTAATAAACTGATTGCACAGGGAACCCGCTTAAAAGCAGGAGATAAAGTATATGGTGTCGGCATGGGTAAGACAATTGCTCTTTTCCAGATTGGAAAGCAGCCGCTTACCGAAGGAATGAATATCCTGTGCGCCCACATTGATTCTCCACGTCTTGACTTAAAGCAGAATCCATTATATGAAGATACCGAATTATCCTTTATGGATACGCATTATTATGGTGGAATTAAGAAGTATCAGTGGGTTGCACTTCCGCTTGCACTTCATGGTGTTGTGGCAAAGAAGGATGGAACGGTAGTGAATGTAAATATTGGTGAAGATCCTGCTGACCCAGTTGTTTATGTAACAGATTTGTTGATTCATTTAGCTGGAAAGCAGATGGAAAAGAAAGGCTCCGTTGTTGTGGAAGGTGAAAATCTGGATATCCTTGTCGGAAGCCGTCCTCTTGCAGGAGAAGAAAAAGATGCAGTGAAAGCGAATATTTTACGTCTTTTAAAAGAAAAATACCAGATGGAAGAGGAAGACTTCCTCTCCGCAGAAATCGAAGTGGTACCAGCAGGTCCAGCAAGAGACTGTGGACTTGACCGCAGCATGATCGCCGGTTATGGGCATGATGACAGAGTATGTGCTTAC
>OGOM01002251.1_pt1 | contig 11826 bp, 8 predicted proteins | sample 1552681 | NCBI WGS metagenome assembly OGOM01 (sample SAMEA2580188, study PRJEB22360) | human gut metagenome | biome: human gut; feature: human-associated habitat; material: faeces | place: Denmark | collected 2008/2010 | reverse complement strand
TCAATCTTGTTTCAGGTTCATCTCAAGACTAACCCTCAATGCCTTGTCAACCTGATTAATTATTTCATTATCAAGATGACATACTTTATCTTTGAGTCTTTTCTTGTCTATTGTTCTTAACTGTTCCAGCAATATAACTGAATCTTTTACGATATCGTAATGACACGCATCAATCTCAACGTGCGTTGGCAGCTTAGCTTTATTCATCTTGGATGTTATAGCTGCACATATAACTGTCGGACTATGCCTGTTGCCTGTATCATTCTGAATTATAAGAACAGGTCTTATACCTCCCTGTTCAGAACCTACCACAGGTCTTAAATCTGCATAAAATATATCCCCACGTTTAATTACCACTTATATCACACTCCCAAAGCATTTACTTAATTGTTTATACTCAAAGTATTGCCAAGGTTTCTGACGTGTATTCAATTATTTTGCAGGTTTGTTATTTAATAATTTTATGAAAATGCTGTATATTACACTACTTCTTAATCTGTTATTAACTTCCAGTTCTCATGAAAATAATCATGACTCCCAATATATTGTCCATTAAGATAATAATTTCTTGGAATTCTCTTGCCAAGGTCACACACAAATTCATAATTAAATGTTCCTGCTAAAGCAGCAATCTCTTCAACTGTAATCTCTGCATCCTTGTCTTTTCCTACTAATGTTACAACATCACCACGATTTACAGGACCTATATCTGTAACATCTACCATCATCTGGTCCATACATACCCTTCCTGTTATAGGAGCTTTCTTACCATTAATAAGCACATATCCCTTTGATGATAATGACCTTGGATATCCATCGCCATATCCCACTGTTACAGTTGCAAGCACTGTTTCTCTCTTAGTTTCAAATGTTCCGCCGTAACCTATCTTTTCTCCTGCTGGAACTGTCTTTACCATAGCTACATGGCTTTTGAGCTGTAGTGCTGGTTTCAGTGCTACTGCTGACTTATCCACTTCATCTGATGGATACATACCATATAAAGCAATTCCAAGTCGCACCATTCCATGATTAGCCTGTGGCATATCTATAATAGCTGCACTGTTGGATACATGCTTTATCTCAAATGATATACCTTCTTTCTTCAACGCATCATCAAAAGCATCATACTTTGCAATCTGTCTTAATGCAGCGGTCTTATCCTTCTCATCAGCAGTTGCAAGATGTGTAAACAGGCCTCTTGCATTGAGTGCCTTTAAATTCTTTATCTTTTTAACTATCTCAACACCACTTTCATCTGGCTCAAGACCTATTCTTCTCATTCCGGTATCAACCTTGATATGGCAGAAAGCTACCTTTCCAAGCCTTAAGGCAACATCATTAAGTGCCTTGGCTGTCTCATAGTCAAATACTGTTGCATCTATTTCATTCTTAACCAATGCCTCATATTCCTCAGGCTCAACATAGCCTAATATAAGTATTGGCTTATTAATTCCATTTTCTCTTAAATTAACAGCTTCATCCAGCGTAGCAACTGCATATCCATATACTAAATCTCTTACTGCCTTGGATACAGCCACATCTCCGTGTCCATAGCCATCTGCTTTAACAACTGCAAGTGCCTTTGTTGAAGGTTCTGTCTTGCTCATAAGCTCAATACAATTAGCCCTGATTGCATCCAGATCTACATCTGCATATACTCTGTAATACTTACTCATTATTCACCTCTTGCTTTTATAAGCACATTTTTTATATTGTCAATAATATCGCCCGCAACCATAGAATACTTACCATTACTTAAGGCAGCTTCATCTCCTGCACAGCCGTGTATATATACGCCAAGTGCTGAAGCTTCAAAAGTAGTAAGTCCCTGTGCCATAAGTCCTGTTATTATGCCTGAAAGCACATCTCCCGAACCTCCTGTTGCCATTCCATCATTGCCTGACATATTAATATACACTCTTTCTCCATCAGAAACAATAGTTCTTGCATCTTTTAATACACATACGCAATTATGTTCTCTTGAATATGTTCTTGCTGTATCTATAGGATTATTCTTTATCACCGCAATATCAAGTCCTGTAAGACGTGACATTTCTCCTATGTGTGGTGTAACGACAACATTCTTATCTGACATATCATCTTTATATGAAGCATTACAACTATTGCCGCCAGCTTCATAGTCTACATCATCATTACTGCCATCAAGTTCAATTTTATATTGGGCGATTATATTAAGGGCATCTGCATCATACAGCTTTTTAATATTCTTCTTTGCTGACACACTTCTTACAAGCTTTACTGCACTTTCTTCCATAGACAGCCCCGGACCTATGCACACAACATCTGCCCAGCAGATACATTTATCCACTAATGTCTCTGTATTCTTAACAAAATCGCCACATTCCTCATCAGTATCATATGTATCAACAATACATTCCATATTGCCCGTTATAACTGCTGTACGGTTGCTTATATGCGTAAGGGTTCTTACAAGCCCTGCACCTATACGTGCCGCCGCTCTTGAACTTAATACTGCTGCACCTCCATAAAGCCTTGAACCAGCTATTACAAGTGCCTTTCCAAATGTTCCTTTATTGCCATCAGGCTTTCTTAGCGGAAGCATATCAGATATATCACTATAATCATATGTGAAAATATCCCTTGTCATATCCGGATATTGTGCAAAACCTATATCTTTTCTTATAATCTTCCCACAATATGAAGCTGCTGGATATAATATATGTCCGATTTTTTCAAATCCGAAGGTAACTGTTATATCAGCATTAACCGCAGATCCCATAACCACACCTGTCGATGCACTTATACCTGATGGTATGTCAACAGCCACAACAAGCCTGTTTCCATTATTGTCGCTATTCTGTGTATACTGTGAACGCACTGATGTACTGCATTTATTAATTGTATCTACTACTATTCTGGCCTCTCCTGCCAGTTCTCTTGATAAGCCATTGCCAAATAAGGCATCTACAATAACCCCATATTTAGAAAAATCCGGGCTATTAATACATTCTATGCCCAGATTCTTTATTATGTTCAATTGTATATCGAATTCTTTGGTAGAAGCGTGTGAGTTAATTATATACACATCCACATTGTAGCCCTTAAGATAAAGCTGTCTTGCCACCGCAAGTCCATCTGCCCCATTATTGCCACGTCCACATACGCATATAATGTCTGTATGTATATTTCCTTTAACCTTGCTTTCAATAGCTTCTGTCACTGAGAGTGCGGCTCTTTCCATAAGCACAACTGATGGTATACCAAGAGTATTAATTGAATAAGAATCCACATTCTTCATAGAAGCCGCATCTAATACATATCTCATTCCTGCTTATCTCCTACATTGCCTTCATTAATTCTGTCAACTGCACTACAATTCTCAGGTCCGATAATATCGTGTATAAGAGAATACATATTATTATTAACAGTTTCTTTATCCTGTTTTATAAGAATATTCTTCTTAAGCTTGACTCTTGTAGCATTAATCCACTTATCAAGTACCTCTATATCCTCTGTATTGGCATTCATTCTGTCATAGCAGGCTTTAAGTGTCTCTGTAAGAAGCTTCTCGTTAGCCCTTGCCAATTCTCTTGGTACTTCTAAGAGTTCATCTTCAAGCGAAGCTATCTTGTCATTAGACTCCTGTATAAGTCTTTGGTTCTGGCTCATACGCTTCTGCTTCTGCCTGCTTGAATCACCATCTTCCATATTCTCAACAACATCATTGATAAGCTGCTTTTTAAGCTTCTTGATGTCTTTAATGTCATTATTAATTCTTCCCTGCTTCTTAAGCAGTTCATTAACCTGTTTCTCCCAATACGCAATCTCATCTGTCTTATTCTTCTCGTTAATAAGGTGATACCATCGCTCATCAAGCGTAAGAATCGGAATATTCTTAAATACATCACTATTCTTTAACAATTCATAAGTTATCTTAGACACCATCAATTCCCCCTTTGGATTTAATATCTTTATGAGTGCTTATTGGCAATTGTGTAAGAAAGTCTCATAAGACTTTCTGATAAATGTACATTCTCAACTATTACGTCATCTGGCAGATTAAGATCTGTATGTGCGAAATTCCATATAGCCTTAATTCCTGCATCTGCAACCTGCTTTCCGATTTCCTTAGCCGCCTGCTTTGGTATTGTCAGTGCAACTATCTCTATATCGTTCTTATGTATAAAATCGGCAAGTTGATCCATCATCATTATATCTATTCCGTGAATGCTTTCACCTTTAAGCTCTGGATTGTTATCAAATACGCCGCATATAACAAAACCACGCTTCTCAAAGTCTGTATAATTAACAATAGCACGTCCAAGGTTACCAGCACCTATTATTATCATATTATGCTTCCTGTCTATTCCAAGTATCTTGCCTATCTCATCATAAAGATACTTCACATTATATCCATATCCCTGCTGTCCAAAACCCCCGAAATTATTGAGGTCCTGTCTTATCTGTGATGCTGTAACTTTCATTCTCACACTTAAATCTTTAGATGAAATCCTCTGAACACCACTTTCTATAAGTTCGCCCAGATATCTGTAATATCTTGGCAATCTTCTTATAACAGCCGATGAAATCTTCTTATTCTCTTCCATAACATTCTCCATTCCTGTGCAATACTGCTACGAAAAGGAGATGGGAAACCTGTAATTACCAGCTTCCCATCAGCCTTCAAAATTAATGTTAATTATATAACTATTTTGCTAAAAAGTAAAGAAATGTACTCTATCCAAGCACTCTCTTAGCAATATCCACAGACTCCTTTGCATCCTTTGAATAGAAATCCGCATGTATTTCCTTAGCATATTCAGGAGTAAGCACTGCTCCTCCTACCATAACCTTACAATCAAGATTGTTCTTATGTATAAGTTCTATTGTCTTTTTCATTGAAACAAGTGTTGTTGTCATAAGTGCTGACAGACCACAAAGCTTCGCACCATTTTCTTTAATCGCATCTACAACAACCTGATATTCAACATCCTTTCCAAGATCAATAACCTCATAACCATAATTCTCAAGAAGTACCTTTACGATATTCTTTCCAATATCGTGGACATCTCCCTTAACCGTCGCAATAACAATCTTTCCCTTGCTTACAGGTGCATTATTGCTCATAATCATATGTTTTCTTATAACCTCAAACGCTCCCTGTGCAACGCCAGCCGCCATTATAAGCTGTGGCAGGAATAATGTTCCCTTCTCGAACTCCTCACCTATCTTATCAAGTGCAGGAATCAAGGCATTATTAACAATGTCCATAGAATCCATACCTGCAAGAAGTTCTTCTGTTATTGCTGCACCTTCATTTTTTAGACCTTTCTCTACTGCATAGAATAAGTCATCACAGGTATAACTGCCCTTCTTATCCTTAAGATTAACACTTCCACCTGCCTGTGCTGTCTGACCACCCTGTACTGCATTTGCCGCTGTATTCATTGGATTAATCTTGCTTATATTAGGCATTGAAGCATAAGCCTTAATATAATCAACAGAATTCTTATCTATATTGGCAAGAAGCTTATATGCCCTTACTGCACCCATCATCTCATATATGTTAGGGTTAATAATCGCAAGATCAAGACCATTCTGCATAGCCATTGTTAAGAAAATGTGATTGACAAGCACTCTGTTAGGAAGTCCGAAAGATATATTCGATACACCAAGCACCGTCCTTAAGCCAAGAGTATGCTTAACCTCATAAAGTGCATTAAGCGTTTCCATTACCCCCTCCTGTTCGGCTGAGGCTGTAAGTGTAAGACAGTCTATATATATATCCTCTTTAGGAATTCCTATAGCTATTGCCCTGTCCATAATCTTTCTTGCTATGGCAACTCTGTCTTCTGCTTTCTTAGGAATACCATCTTTATCAAGAGCAAGGCCAATTACTGCCGCACCATATTTTTTTACTATTGGCAGAATGTTATTAAGAGAGTCTTCTTCTCCATTAACTGAATTGACAATCGGCTTACCATTATATACTCTTAATGCAGCATCAAGAACCTCAGGTATAGTTGAGTCAAGCTGGAGAGGCACATCCACAACCGACTGAAGTGCTTTCACAGTATCAACCATCATCTGTCTTTCATCAATTCCCGGAAGTCCTACATTGACATCAAGAATATCAGCACCCGCACCAGTCTGTTCTAATGCCTGTCCAAGTATATAATCCATATCATTATCTAAGAGTGCCTGCTTAAATACCTTTTTACCTGTTGGGTTAATTCTCTCTCCTACAACTCTTGGCTGGTCAACTATAACTGTGCTTGTAGCTGAGCATACAGCCGATGGCATTTTCACTGGCTCTTTTGCTAAATTGCCTTCTTTATGTAACATATCTGATAAGCACTTTATGAATTCAGGAGTTGTTCCACAACAACCACCGAATATTTTAATGCCATACTTTCTTAAATCCTTCATAAATTCAGCAAACTGCTCTGCTGTCACATTATATTCATTAGTAACAGGGTCGGGAAGTCCTGCATTAGGCTTTACTATAACCGGAAGATTAGTCCAGCCTGTAAGTTCCTTAATAACCGGCTCAAGTTCCTTAGGTCCAAGTGAACAGTTGACACCTAAGGCATCAACTCCAAGTCCTGATATTGTAAGTGCAAATGAAGATATCTGACATCCTGTAAATGTACGCATATTTTCTTCAAATGTCATAGTCGTCATTATTGGAAGCTGGCTATTCTCCTTTGCTGCAAGCACTGCCGCTTTCACATCTAACAGATCTGTCATTGTCTCAAATACAACAAGATCTGCACCTGCCGCTTCACCAGCCTTGACTATCTCAGCATACATCTCATAAGCTTCCTCAAAGCTTAATGTACCTGTTGGCTCTAGAAGCTGTCCTATAGGTCCTACATCAAGTGCTACAAGTGCTCGTGGATTCACATTGGCACACGCCTTCTTTGCATTTTTAATTCCCGCTGTTACAAGTTCATCAACTGAATGCCCACATTCTTCAAGCTTATATCTGTTGCCACCAAATGTATTGGCATATATTATGTCTGCACCTGCCTTTAGATACTGCTCGTGTATGGAAATGAGAAGTTCCGGTTCTGTAATATTAAGCATCTCTGGTGTTTCACCCATCTTCATTCCTGCCGCCTGAAGCATAGTACCCATTCCACCATCAAGAATCACATAATCCTTTTGTAAAAGTTCTTTTAATTTATTCATTACAATGTCCTCCTGCTTCCCTGAATCTACATGTACCTTTAAGGTTACACGACATACAGCCTTTTTTCTTTGAACTGACCTCTCCGGTTGTAAGCCCAATAACTGCTGTTACAGACTTGGTTGGTGTCATCATATCAGTCTTTCCTATATTAAGCCCTATAAGCTTAGGTGCATTTAGTATTTTTAAGAATTCGCCCTGCTGTGACAAAGGCAGATCACCATATCCTATTCCAAACCTGAATGTCTGGTTATACTCTGGAAGTTCCTCTTTAATAACAGCCTCAACCTTATCACATACCTGTTCAATTGCTGCACTTGCCATACTGTCTGATATTACAGCCTTGGCAAGGTCTGAGGCCTGCATCACCCTTAACATCCTGTCTATTCCATCAGAGATTGTCACTGCTATAAGTGCCGCTTTATTACAGCCTTTAAGATGTTCTTTAATTGAGTTTCCTTTTAATGTAACAGAAGTCCCTTCAAGCCTTACGCCCTCATCGACCTGTGTCACATCCACTACCCTGTATACATATCTTGGAACTGCCGCTTTTAAGACCTCTGCCTCACATTCATCTATAAGGCTGTTTATTGTCTCATCTGCCCCTATTCCCTTGTATCCTAAGTACCTTAATACTTCTGCCCTGTTTATACTGCTTAATGTCACCTGTTTTTTCATTTATTTATTCTTTCTTGCTTTGTCCTTATGCTTGCCTTTTCCTCTGCCCTTGCCTCTTGACTGGTTAGCCTTCTCAACATTAACACGGCGTCCCTTAATCTGCACGTTATCATTCATTACCTTAAGAATTTTCTCTGCGTGTATAGCTGGTACATCAACAAATGTATAGTTGTCCATCATATCTATCGCGCCTACAAGCTTGCCAGGCATACCAGATTCACCTGCAATAGCTCCAAGAATATTAGCTGGCTTTATTTTATCCTTTTTTCCAATATTAATAAAGAGTCTTACCATTCTTGAATCATCTTTATCTGTATCAAAATGGAATTCTTCTACTTCATCTTCTCTGTCAAGGGTATCACCTATAAGCATTTTTAAAAGTGCTGCTGCCATATCCATAGATGTATATTCTTCCTGATTAACGTGTTCTTCAACAAGATTAACCATATCTGTAAGTCCACCCTCTTCGATTGTCTGTCTGATTTTATCAAACATATTATCAAGCTTGGTGTTCTTAACATCATCCAATGATGGAACAGGCTTTGCAAGTATCTTAGTCTTACAGTAACGCTCGATATCCTTTAACTTATACACTTCCTTGCCACTTATAAATGAAAGTGCCATTCCAGATCTTCCTGCACGCCCTGTCCTTCCAATTCTATGAACATAATATTCCTCATCCTGAGGAATGTCATAGTTAAATACCATATCTACATCATCAACATCAATTCCTCTTGCTGCTACATCAGTTGCTATAAGTATGTCTACCTTGCCGCTTCTAAAGTCATCCATTACTCTGTCACGCTGCTGCTGTTTCATATCACCATGTATTCCGTCAGCAAAATAACCTCTGCCCTTAAGCTCTGATATAAGCTCATCAACCTGTCTTTTAGTGTTACAGAACACTACTGAAAGTCTTGGATTGTATATATCAATAAGCCTGCACAATACTTCTGTCTTATTCTTAGGTCTTACCTCATAATAGAACTGTTCTATATTAGATACTGTAAGTTCTTTTCTTACTACCTTTATAATCCTGGCATCTTTCTGGAAGTTTCTTGCAATATCCATAATAGCCTTTGGCATAGTAGCTGAGAACATTACTGTCTGTCTGTCTTCTGGCGTTTCTGTAAGAATTGTTTCCATATCTTCCCTGAATCCCATATCAAGCATTTCATCAGCTTCATCAAGAATAACCATATTAATATTATCAAACTTAACAGTCTTTCTTCTCATATGGTCCATAACTCTTCCAGGAGTTCCAACAATAATCTGTACGCCCGTCTTTAATGACTTTATCTGTCTTACTATCTCCTGTCCTCCATATACTGGAAGAACTTTAATATCACTCATATATTTGGCAAGTTTTCTTATCTCCTCAGCCACCTGTACAGCAAGCTCTCTTGTAGGGCAGAGTACGATTGCCTGAGGCTTTTTTATCTGTGGGTCTATCTTCATAAGCATAGGAATTGTGTATGCTGCTGTCTTACCAGTACCTGTCTGTGCCTGTCCGACAACATCAATACCTTCACATACAGCTGGAATTGCCTGTGTCTGTATAGGTGAAGTTTCCTCAAATCCCATATCCTCAATAGCTCTTAATATTCTTTCATCAATGTTTAACTCGTCAAATTTCATTCATTTCCTCATTTCTTAAATTTAATACACTTATCTTAGTCTAACTTTTTAATAATACATTATAGGAAGAAATAAGTCAAAAAAATTGCAATTTATTCTTAAAGCAAGTATAATTCAACTAATTAATTTAAAGAAAGGAACACTGTTATTATGATTCTTTCCTGTAATAATATAAGTAAATCTTTTGGAACAGATGTTATTATCAAATCCTGTTCTTTTAATATTGAAGACCACGAAAAAGCAGCTATCGTTGGTATCAACGGTGCTGGAAAGTCTACTCTTTTAAAGATTATAACCGGAATTGAACCTGCTGACACAGGACTTGTAACGTTAGCTAAGGACAAGACTTTAGGTTATCTCTCACAGCAGCAAAATCTTAATTCAGACAACACCATTTATGATGAGCTTTTATCTGTGAAGCAATATATCCTTGATATGGAAGCACAGCTAAGAAGTATTGAGAACCAGATGAAATCAGCAGATGATACAGCTCTTGAAACACTTATGAAGAAATATTCAGACCTTAACCACGAGTTTGAATTAAACAATGGTTACGCTTACAAAAGCGAGATAACTGGTGTTCTTAAAGGCCTTGGCTTTGCAGAAGAAGATTTCACACTTAATGTTAATACTTTATCAGGCGGACAAAAGACACGGGTTGCACTTGGCAGGCTTTTATTATCAAAGCCTGATATTATACTTCTTGACGAGCCTACCAACCACCTTGATATGGAGTCTATAAGCTGGCTGGAGAACTATCTGCTTAACTACAGTGGTGCTGTACTTATAGTTGCCCACGACAGATATTTTCTTGACAAGATAGTAAGCAAGATTATCGAATTAGACAATGGTAATACCACTGTATTCTCAGGCAACTATACTGATTACGCTTCAAAGAAAGCTATCCTGCGCAATATGCAGCTAAAGGAATATCTTAACCAGCAGCGTGAAATTAAACATCAGGAGGAGGTTATAACAAAGCTTAAACAGTTCAACCGTGAGAAATCTATTAAAAGAGCTGAAAGCCGTGAAAAAAAGCTTAACAAGATGGAATTTGTCGATAAGCCTGAGATTTTAAACGACAAAATGGATATTAAGCTTGAACCTAATGTAATAAGCGGTAATGATGTCCTTACTGTAGACAACCTTACTAAAGGTTTTGACGGAACTGTTCTTTTTGATAACATATGCTTCCAGATTAAACGTGGTGAACGCGTAGCACTTATCGGAAGTAACGGAACAGGAAAGACAACAATATTAAAATTAATTAATGGAATTATCCCTGCCGATTCAGGCTCGATATATCTTGGTGCTAAAGTAAATATTGGTTATTATGATCAGGAACACCACGTTCTTGACCCTGACAAGACTATTTTTGATGAAATCAGGGATGCTTATCCAGACCTTAATAATACACAGATAAGAAATACCCTTGCAGCATTTTTATTCACCAATGAAGATGTATTCAAGTATATAAAAGACTTAAGCGGTGGCGAGCGCGGACGTGTATCATTAGCCAAACTTATGCTCTCTAATGCCAACTTCCTTATATTAGATGAGCCTACTAACCACCTTGATATCACTTCAAAGGAAATTCTTGAAAATGCACTTAATAGTTACACAGGTACTGTCCTGTTCGTATCACACGACAGATACTTTATTAATTCTACTGCAACAAGAATTATTGAGCTTGCCAATAAAACAGTTGTTAATTATATTGGTAATTATGACTATTATCTTGAAAAAAAGGATATACTAGGAGCAAAACCAATAACCAATAACATTTCTAAATCCAGCAGTTCAGCCATTTCAAAGCTTAACTGGCAGGAAGAAAAGGTAAAGCAGGCACAGCAAAAGAAGATTAAAAACGAAATCAAGCGTACTGAAGAACGCATGGCTTTAATTGAGGCTGAGATTGAGGAACTTGATAATATGTCCGCCGCCCCTGCCATAAGCAGTGATACTGCCAAACTTATGGAAATACACACCAGGAAGGAAGCTCTTAGCAAAGAGCTTGATGAGCTATATGATAAATGGGGAGAATTAACATTATAATTCCAATACCAAAAACAGCGAAAAATGCCTAAATAAGGCAATTCTTAAGCGTTTTTTATTGACAAAATTACCTATATGGAGTATAAATAACCTATACTTATTATTACTTATTTCATTTAAGGAGGATGTAGTTTATTATGAATAAGACAGAGTTAGTTGCTGCAATCGCAGAGAAGGCTGAACTTTCAAAGAAGGATGCTGAGAAGGCTTTAAAGGCTTTCACAGAAACTGTTGCTGAACAGTTAAAGAATGGTGACAAGATTCAGTTAGTTGGTTTCGGT
>OGOM01002249.1_pt1 | contig 11832 bp, 18 predicted proteins | sample 1552681 | NCBI WGS metagenome assembly OGOM01 (sample SAMEA2580188, study PRJEB22360) | human gut metagenome | biome: human gut; feature: human-associated habitat; material: faeces | place: Denmark | collected 2008/2010 | reverse complement strand
GATCGGCGTGGCGCGGCGGGAATGTTGTAGATCGCCTGCACCCGGAGACACCTACACTGAACTCTTTTCGGACATGGGTTCGACTCCCATCGCCTCCACCAGCAAAAAGCACCTAGATTCGTTAAAATCTAGGTGCTTTTCTTTGCTTATACCACACTATTTACCACATTTTCGGATTTTAGTGTGTTTTTATCCCTGTCTGATTTCGATTTTCCAGCCCTGTTTTTCAGGCGGCAGCGGCTGCCCTTCCTTATCGCTATTCATGCGCTGGTCAATATCTGCCAGCTTCAAAAAGGCCGGTTGGATTTCTTCAAGCCAGCGATAGCCAACGGATGTATGACAGCGAGGGCAGCAGTCAACAAAGCCGTCAAGCTCCACGGCTGCCACAAGCGGATAAACAACAAAGGTCTTTTTGCAATGAGGGCAGGTCAGGTGCATTTCCAACATGGTTTTACGCTCCTTCGTTCTTGTTGAAGATAAGACGGTCAAGGCTATATGCGGTGGCGTCACAAGTATGATTGTCCCGATCTGGCACACTGGGCAGGAAGTTCCCGTCTTTATCCGTGTCGTATTCATATTGTGAAAACTCGCGGTAGATGTTGGGGGTGCGCCGGGGGTCAACCACAAGCGTCCGCTTTTGCAGCCACTTGATGCGGTAGTTTACACAGCCGGGGTGCTTGGTGCAGGGACGCGCCTGCAAGCCGTATGTACGCAAGTCCATGATGCTCTTGGGTTCGGCGCAGTCGCAATAAATAACCTGTTCCGGGGCTGTTTCTGCGCCTGTGATAGGATTCTTCCTACTTTCGCCCACATGGTCAAGGCCGTGCGCCCTGATCTCGGCGGCAAGGGCTTCATTTGACAGGCCGCGCTTGTAAATTTCATCTGCAAAATAGATGGTTTCGGTGCTGCGGTCGTAGTACAGCACCACAACGGCAGCAGGGTCAGACGCAAAACCGAAGTCAACACCAACATAGCGGTAACACTGCATTGCAAGCTCTTCGTCCGCGATCTCGCGCACTTCCAGCGTGGTGAATACCTCGCCGCCGCTGCCGGTGGGAATGCCCAGATACTCATGATCGTACACTTTCGGGTTTAGGCTCTGGATGCGCTGGGCTTCGTTCAGAAACACCTCTCCCAGCCATTCTGGGGGCACCTGGGTGTAATCCGTGTGCAGGGTCAATGCTTCCTCGTTGGGCTGCTGGATGAACTTATTTGCCCAGTTATTCAGGGACACAGGCGGGTTGAAGCTGCGGAACACCACAGGCTTACCGCCACGGCCCACGGACTGCATCACGCTGCGGACAAAGTTTTCTCCGGGCAGCTCGGAAAATTCCTCGAACCACACCCACCGGAAAAAGCCCTTTGCAGGCTTGATACTCTTGATCTTGCTGTTATCGTCCAGCCCTCGAAAGATGATCTGTGCGCCGGTGGGAATGTAGGTGCAGCGCATGGGTGACACGGTGCAGCTCCACAGGTCAGACACGCCCAGCGCGTCAATAGCCCATTGGATTTGTGCAAACACGGATTCCCTCAAGGTGCTGCCCCACCGCCTGAACACCACAGCAGAGCCGGTGCCGGTGGGGTCTTTCTGGATGCCGTCCACGATCTCCAACGACACAAAGGACGATTTGCAGGAGCCGCGCCCGCCGGGAAGATTGTAGTAGGTGTGTGCATCTGCGGCTATATCCGCGTGGATAGCATGGTATACAGCCGCTTCGTGCTCGGTGGGGTCGATGCCCTGCACGCGCTCAAACGTGGCAGCTCTGGCCGCTTTCCGGGCCTGTAGTGCCCGGATGCGCTTTTCCAGTCGGTCAAGCTCCATTCGCTTCCACCTCGTCCAGCAGCTTTTCCAGCTCTGCCAGCTTCTTCTGCTGTTCGTCAATGCGGATGCAGTTTAGAACGCTGTTGCAGCAATTTGTGATAGCCGTTGCCCGCTGTGGGTCGATCTGGTTATTCAGCAGCATGTTTGCGATCTTGGACAGCGTGCGGCGCACCTCTGCCGGGGTCGAAAGTTTGACCTTCAAAGATACTCACCTCGATATAAAAAGGGCGCACAGGTCAGCCCCATGCGCCCAGATGATGCCATATCAGACAACAGCCTGATAATAGATAGCCTTTGCCTTGTTTTCCAGAACAAAGCAGTCGTAGTAAATACGGCCCTCCACCAGACTGCCGGACAGGAAAGGCGGGTCAAGGTGAATCTTGTACTCTGCCAGTTTGACCGGGGCCACGGTAGCCACGGGATGCGCAATCATGAAGCCAAACTTCGCGGGCAGGCGGTTAGATGCGATCTTGACCACGTTCAGGCCGTCCAGCTGGGCAATAACGCCCTTCTTGCGCAGTTCTGCACCGATGTCCTGATTATCGAAGGTGGCCTTGGACTGCTTCAGGAGCGTGTAGGTGGTCGGGGTCAGAATGAGCACGCGGTCAGATGCGGGTACCTCTGCATCATCCATCTGGGCATTTGCCGTGATGATCTGCGTATAGATGTTCTCAGCGGTCAAGGCTGCGGCTTCCGGCTTAATGCCTGCATTTTCTGCCATCACGCTGTAAACATAGGAGTCAATCTCCGGGAACACCTTCTCACGCTGCTGGCGTGCCAGAGCGCTGGCGGCTGCAACCTGCATCTTGGTTTCGTCCGTGTCCATCTTGTCCACCTCGAACGTGAAAGAACGGTCTTTGGTGATGGTGAATGTCTCGGTGGTGGCCTGCAGGGTGCTGATCGTGCCATACTGGCTCTTGTTTCCCTCGAGAATGGGGCCGTTGCGGTTGAAGTCCTCCATCTCGGTGGACTGCATCTTATACAGCTTGATGGTCTTTGCGCCATCAAAATTGAAATCCTTGTTGGTCACAAGGCTGGTCTTGCTCTCGGAGTAAAACTGTTCGTCTGTATATGCCTGGAACTGGGTTGCTAACTCAATAGCCATTTATAGATCCTCTTTCAGTTGTTCAGACCGAAAGCCCGCTTCAACTCAGCGTCTTTATCTTTGCCCTGAGAAAGCCACATCGGCGGGGTGTCCACCTTTGCGCCGGTGGTGGTCGTGGTGACAGTATAGCCGCCATCGGTGACGCTCTGCACCGCCTTTACAGCGGTCTTGAACGCTTCCGGGTCGCTGGTGTCCAGCTTATCCAGCAGCGCCGCGCTGATATGGTTATCAGCCAGATACTGCTTGCAGGCTTCCCGGGCTTCCCACTGGCTGAAACGCTGGCTTTTGGCTTCCAACGCTTCCTCGCGGGCTTTCAAGTCTTTTTCTCGTGCGTCAAGGTCGCCCACGCGCTCGGCACTCTTGGAGCGCTCACGGGCAAGCCGATCTGCAACGATGGTATTTAGTTCGGATTGGGTAAACATCCGCTCAGAACCGTTATTTTCGGCCTGCTGGGCGGCGCTGGGGGTAGCGGTGGGATTCTCCATTGATAGCACCTCATTTTCCGTATGAGTAGACGTAAAAAGCAGCAGGCGGCAAACCTTATGCCGCGCATGGTGCACCGGGGAAAGGAAAAGCCCGGTGCAAGGGGTATGTCCGCTCCTGCAATGCTGGGCGCTCTGATCGTGGGTCATGGCACACCCACAGCCAGACCGTGCAGCAAAGAGCAGTCAGGAGCCGGACGGCGCTAAAAGCCGCCTGCTATGCTCAGTATACCACATTGCGTTGTAAAATGCAAATATAATGCTATGAAATGTCACTTTATTTCCACATTGCGTTTTTGCTTAGACAGCAGCAGGCTGTATTGTCCGTAGGTCATGCCCATAGCATCAGCCATTGCGGCAGCTTCACCCAGTGACAGCGGTTCACCGTGTTCCGCATGGTATGCAGCCCATGCCAGAGTTTTTACGCGGTTCCGTTCCCGTTCATCCTGGGCTTGCTTCATCTCGCAGTCAAGACAGCGGATTCCCGGTGCAAACTGGTACATCACAGCCCCACAGACAGGGCATTTTTTGAGCCTTTTCTTCATGGTAATAAGAATGACCTCCGGCAAATAAAAAGAGCGTGCAGCAGCCTTTCCGGGGCTGTAACACGCTCTCAGGGGTGGGGGTGGCGCTATGTACTCAACGCACCACCGTTAAAATTTACTCTTTGTAATGGTCTGAAAGAGCGTCTGTACTACGCTCATATTGTACCATAAAGAGGACTTAACTGCAAGAATTTTACCTTGTAATGTCATTTCAATTACCTGTTTGCGGCTTCCATAGCTGCAATCTGTTTGTCCGTCAGCTCGTTGAGCTGGTCTTTCAAACCTGTAATATCGCACATAGCAGCACCCAGGAGCGAATTATACCGAGGAGAAGCTTCCCACAGAAACGCGATCTCGTCTCTTGTGTGGCTGCGGTCAAGGTTATTCGCTTTGTGGCTTTCTTCAAACCATTCTGCAAAAATCGACAGCAGATTGTGAATGTCCTCTACAGCTCCGGCCAACTGCCCATAATCTACATCATTCAGGCACATACTGTCACACCCCCTTACCGGATGCCGCTGAACCACATCACAGCGGCACCGAGGAAACAGACCAGGGCGAACGGGCCCACGACAGAAAATTGATAAGCGGTGTAACCAAACATTGAAAATCCCTCTTCTTTCTGATAAAATGAGGGCGGGAAACATTACTGCAATGCGTTGTCCCGCCATTTGCCGCCCCTCCCTGTTGGCGCAGGGAAAGGCGGCTTTCTGTTTGTCGGCGGTCTTAATCAGGACGGCATGAAAGCGTCTTTGACAGACTTCACGAGTTCTGCAAACTTCCCCGGGGTCATGTCGTGGGTGAAATCCGTATAGGCTTCAACGCCGTTCTTCACACCTTCCTGCTCTGCCTGCGCCATCAGATCAGCGGCCAGCAGCGCAATGGTGTTTTTATCCACGGTGCTGACGGGCAGGTCATTCAGAGCGTTCATCAGGGCATTCGCTGCATTAACCAGCGGTTCACACTGCATACGGACTTCACGCGGGATGATGAGCAAACCTTCTTCGCCCAAAGAAATGCCGAGAATGTCAACGCTGCAAGGCGCCACACTGGGGGCTTCTTCCTCGTCATCGTCCAAAAATTCATGCGGGGACGAACCCTGCCGCACATCAATAGAAAGTTCGGGCTTGCCCTCTGCGCTCAGGGTCGGCGTGATGAACACCACCGTGTCGTCACCATCCTCCGGCTTATCAGACAGCCAGAGCTGCACGCCGTCGCTGGGGTGGCGCTCTTCCTTGCAATAAAAAGGCGCGTCATAAGACAGGGACTTGCCGCGAACGGCATTGTTGAGCACATGAAGTGCGTTGTCGGGGCCATCGGTCTGAATGGTCAGATTGGAGTCCATAAGCATAGTAATCATAAGTAAACCTTTCTGTGTCCTACGGGCACGCTTGAAAATTTATAAACACGGCCATTTAGGCCGGGTCGGCTTAGTTGGTGCGGGTCATACGCTCCACATAGATCCAGATCAGGCGCAGTTTGCGCAGATCAGCCTTTTCCAGCAGCTTCGTAATAGCGGCGGTGTAGCTGGCGCGGTCGGCGTTCTCGTTCACAAAATCACTTCCTTTCCTGCTTCATCAGTGCTTGCATTTTCGCCATTTTCTGCGCCGCTGCCTGCCGCCGGAAGTTCTCTCCGGTAAAACAGATAGGGACGCACATTTCCAACAGGCGGTCATAAATGCGGGCGTGGGCAACGTCCGGCGGGTCTTTCAGTTCGCCCAGGGCAAGGTTTGTTGTGACGATGAGCGGGCGCTGATTGCGATACCGGCTATCAATGATGTTGTAAATCTGTTCCAGCGTGTAATCCGTTTCCCGCTCAATGCCGAAATCGTCAATGATAAGCAGCGGATAGCTGCACAGGCGGTCTATAACCTCGTTCCGATTGTTCCCGCGTCCGTTCAGATCGTTCACGATACGGCTGAAATTGGTCATACAGACGGCTGTGCCCTGCTCCATCAGCGCATTTGCGATGCAGCCTGCAAAAAAACTCTTGCCGGTGCCCACCTTGCCCCACAGCAGCAAGCCGATATTTTCGCGCTCAAAGTCCCGCCACTGTGTAACATAGTTCCGGGCATATTCCATCTGCGGGTTTCGTCCATTGTCATTCCGAAAGTTCCAGCTTTCCATTGATACATCCGAAAAGCCGTTTACTTTGAGTGCGCGGAGCTGCTGTTCGCGGCGTTCCTGTTCTCGCTGCTGCCGCAGGGTGGCGCGCTCGTTTGCTTCACAGTCGCACGGAATCCACACAATGGTTTCTCCCGTGGTCTTGCGGATGTAGTCAGGGGCATACATCTGCCTGGGTGCGCGGCACTTGCCGCAATGCAGCAGGCCATCTTCCCCGGTGTAATCTTCCGGCTTGGTTTTTCCCTCGTTGCGCTGTAAGAGCACGTCAAGGGCATTCATGGCATCGTTCAAAGGCTCTCTCCTTCCTCAAAGGTGTAGTCAGGCATCCCGCTGCTGCGGGGCTTCTGCTGGTTTCGATCTCGTGCAGCCCACACGCGCAGGGTAGCCGCATGGCTCTTGTACGTCTTCCCGCTGCTCTCCATGTAAGCGGATAGCTGTTCTATCAGATTATCCAGATATGGAATATCTGCGCTCAACTTCTGATACTCTGCATCGGTCAGAAAAACATTTCCATAGCTGCCGTAGCTTTTTCGGTGGGGTGCTTTCTCTCTCGTTGTATTAACTGTTCTATTATCTAAATCTTTATATCTTGGTGTCAGTTTTCTAGCACCCCCCGTGTTAGTTTCCTGACAGGGGGGTGTCATATTTCTAACAGGGGGTGTGTTAGCTTTCTGGTGGGGTAGGGTGCTAGTTTTCTGACACGGTGGGGTGTCTGTTTTCAGACGGGGTTTAGGTTGACTTTCAGAAGAATCTGGCAGTTTCAAATAGATGGTATTTGCAGAACCAGCGTTTGACCGTTTTTCAATCAATCCAGCCTTTTCCAGTTCTCGCAAGGCGTTTCTAACAGACGCTTCGCACTTGTGAAGGGCTTTTGCAAGGCTGGCATTTGAGAACTGTATGTAGATTCTTCCCTCGCTGTCAATCCAGCGGTTTTTCTTGGATAGCTGCGCCCGATATAGCAGCAAAGAATAGATGATTTCTGCCGTCCAGCTCAAGCCCTCACATTCCAGCAGGAAGAACGGGAAGGGGGCGTGCTGGGGGGTCTTGGTCTTGTCCGTCAGGTACTGGATAGCAGATCACCCGGCTTTCGTCTTGGGCGACGGTTCAAAGAAAAAGTCGCCGTACTGCTCCCGGGGGATGCCTAGCACCTCAGCCACGCGCTGAATCTCCCACGCGGTAAAGGGTTGTTTCCCTTGCATCCGGGAACAAAGCGTGCTGGGAGCCATCCCTGCGGCCTTTGCTACCTCCGATTGTTTCAAGTCCAGCTCGACGAAGCGAACCCTCAGATGCTTGAACAAACGATACATTATTCCACCTCCTTCAAATATTCCAGCGGTACGCCCAGGGCGGTAGCAACATGGCCTGCGGTAGTACGCCAGACCGGTTGACCTTTGCGCATTTTGATAACTGCGCTGCGGCCTACACCGGCTTTCTGAGCCAGTTCTTCACCGGTCAGGTCTTGCCGTGCCATCTCTGCGATGACCTTCACGCGATCAACAATGATGGATTTCGCCATTTGATTCACCTCTCTTTCGGACATTCGTTTTGAATGCCTCACTGGCTTTATTATAACCATTCGTTTTGAATGCGTCAAGTGCTTTTCTAAAAATTTTCAAATTCGCATTGAATGCTTGTTTTGAATGTGATATATTTCTAATAGGAAGGGGAGAAGAGCTTGAATATTGGTGAAATGATTAAAAATCTTCGGAACGCATACGGACTAACTCAAAAAGAACTCGCCGAAAAGGCTGGAATTGCTACAATTACACTTCAACAATATGAACGAAATAAGCGAGAGCCGCGAAAAGAGGTTCTCTCAAAAATAGCTGTAGCACTGAATATTCCAGTTGAAGCGTTCTATCCTCGCAAAGAAGAGATTGAGGATGCCAAAAGGGAAGCAAAAAGCGAACTTTGGGCGGCTGAAACACTTGCAAGGGACAACGGGAAGGCGTGGGACGTTCCGACTTATAATCAAGAGAGAGAACGTGTTATTCTGGATATGTCGCGGCGCTATTCGGTTGCGCCCGAAATCCTTTTTGCATTTATTCCCCAGCGAACTGATGATGAATACAGCAAAGATGCAATATGGATTGATTCAACTCACGTCGGAAGTGCTAAAAATAAAGCCCGAAATTTGTTCAATTCGTTGCAATCTGATATCCAAAAGAAAGCAGCCGTGCAGATTGCAATAGATAATTTGTGGAGCCGTTACGGAGAAAAGCCGCTGCCCGTTTTTGAAGAAATCCTATCAAAGTGCTACGAAGAAAATGATGCTCACACGCTGAAGCTGGTTGAAGATCTGGAAGCGCTTGCTTACTCTCCCGATAAAAAATAAGCCCACTGCGCAGAGCACAGTAGGCGGCGGGGGTGGCGGAAAATTCCGCTGTCAAGGGGTCTGCGCAAAATCGCGCAACCCACTGACGGACAATCATTGACGCTTCGGAAAGCTCAAAATTGAGCCAAACAGTTATGTTAGAAGAATACGATTTTACCAACGCGAGAAAGAATCCCTATATTCAGCGGGAAGGGGGTGCAGCAGATGAGCAAGCGGACGAACACAGCCGTTTGGCAGGAAGCTTACAGCCGGTGGCGTGTGGCGGTGCAGAAAGACGGCCAGCGCCGGTATTTTTACAGCAGCACTCCCGGACGCACAGGCCAGCGGGAAGCAAACCGAAAGGCTGATGCCTGGCTAGAGGACGGCGTAGGCGTGAAGGCAGGCCGGGTCGAGGATGTTTACAAGCTCTGGCTCGAGGGCCTGAAGCAGACCACCAGCGCGGGCAACTGGGAGCCCGTCGAAAGCCGCTGGCGGGTCTGGGTGCTGCCGATCATCGGGAAAAAGCGGGTCAATGCCCTTACCGATGCCGACTTACAGACCATCGTAAACAAGGCCCATGCGGCAGGCAAGAGCCGCAAAACCTTGCAGCTCCTGGCCGGTGACTTGCGGGCCTTTTGCAAATTCTGCCGCAAAGCAAAGCTCTCCACCTATCTGCCGGAGGATGTGCAGATACCGGCAGGCGCGCGCCTGAAGGGCAAGAAGGTCTTGCAGCCCGATGACCTTGTAAAGCTGTTCAGCATCGACACAACGCTTTACAGAGGCAAGCGGGTGCATGATGACTATATCAACGCTTACCGCTTTGAAGTCTTGACCGGCCTTCGTCCTGGTGAGCTGCTGGGGCTGCGCTGGGCAGACATAAAAGGCAGCACAGTCAACCTCTCCCGGGCTATCAACGTGAAGGGCATAGAGACGCGCGGAAAGAACGAAAATGCAGTGCGGTCATTCGTCCTGTCCGACGTGGCTAGAGCCGTCCTAGAGGCTCAGAGGGCTATCACAGGCCATTGTGAAAGCGTATTCTGCCTAGAGACGGAACGCCGGTATTATAAGCGCTGGAAAGTGTACTGCGCTGCCAACGACTTGCAGCCGGTCAGCCTGTACGAGTTGCGGCACACCTTTGTCAGCGTGGTGAAAACTCTGCCTGCCGGTGAGGTGAAAGAGCTGGTCGGTCACTCTGAGGACATGGACACTTTCGGCATCTACAGCCACACTCTGACAGGCGAGGACATCGCCACAGCGCAGGCCGTCAACGCGGTATTTTTGAAGCTGCTGCAAGGCTGAAAATACCACACTTTTTACCACACTTTCAGATTTTAGAGGTTGAATCACATTTCCATAGGCCGAATTTCAAGCCATAGCAACGCCATATTTTTGAGCCGAAAATCCGTAATTTTTCACGATGAAACGGCGGGAATTAGTTCGACTCCCATCGCCTCCACCAAAAACAGAACTCCCCTGCCGCGCTGCGGTGGGGGAGTTCTTGTTTTTGTGGTCCCGGCGATGAGGAGGCAAACAGCACGACCCTGCGCAGCAGGGGCAGCAATCAGCCCAGTGGGCTGTTGCTGAGTGCGCGGGTCCCAGTCCCAACTATCCGGAATGTCTACTGGGGTAGTGTTATCTGGCAAAGTTCTGGTTTTTACGAAATAACGTTATAAATGGAACTTTGCCAGATATTTCACCCCCGTAGAGGTTTGCGAAAGCATCCAGTTTTTTCTGTACGCAAAAACGCCCCATCCGCCAGATATTGCAGTCTGACAGACGGGGCGTTCTCTATTCACTTAAGGCGGTTTACAGTTCTCCGCGGCCGGAAAGCGCACGGTAAAGGGTGGTCTCGTCGGTATACTCCAGGCTTGCACCCACCGGCAGACCGTAGGCCAGACGGGTGGTCTTGATGCCCAGCGGCTTGATGAGCTTGGCCAGATACATGGCGGTTGCCTCCCCCTCTACGGTGGGGTTCATGGCCATGATCACTTCCTTGACCTTGCCGTCACCCAGACGGGCCAGCAGTTCCTTCACGCTGAGCTGCTCGGCCCCGATGCCATCCATGGGGCTGATCAGGCCGTGCAGCACATGATACAGGCCATGGTACTCCCGGGTGCGCTCAAACGCCTGCACATCCCGCGGCGTTTCCACCACGCAGATGACCGACGTGTCCCGCTTGGCACTGGCGCAGATGGGGCAGATCTCGGCCTCGGTGTAGTTCTGGCAGATGCGGCAGCGGTGGAGCTTGGTGTGCGCGTTCGGAATGGCCGAAGCCAGGGCCGCCGCGTCCTCATCGGACATGCTCAACACCTGATAGGCCATGCGGGTCGCGCCTTTGCGCCCGATGCCCGGAAACTTGCCGAACTCTTCGATCAGCTTTTCCAGCGGGGCAGCATTGTAGCCCATGTTCTTCCCTCCAGCCGGATCAGAGACCCGGAATGTTCATGCCGCCGGTCAGCTTGCCCATCTCGGCCTCGGCGGTCTCGTCCACCTGCTTGACGGTGGCGTTGACGGCAGCGCACACCAGGTGTGGGCGCCCGCAGCCGCCAGATCTTCCAGCATCTCGATGTCATCCGGGTCCACAGCTTCGGGCTTGATGGTGATGGCCAGCACCTCGTGCTTGCCGTTCATCTTCACGGTGACCATTTCACCGGAGGCACTGCCGGTGTACTCGGCGGCTTCCAGCTCGGCCTGCTTGGCCTTCATGTCCTCCTGCATCTTCTGGGCCTGACGCATCAGGGCGTTCATATCGGGGCGGCCAAAGCCTGCGGGCATTCTTGCTTTCATAGTTTGTTCTCCTTTGTCTTATCGGTTGAAAAGCCTTCCCCAAAAGGGGAAGCCTTATTTCTGTTTTCGGGCGGTGTCCTCAATGGACACATCCAGCCCCAGCTTTTCCAGTGCGTGGAGCGACTGCTCCGCGTTGGACACGGCTTTCCCTGCGGTTCTGGGTTCGTAAGGGCCGATGGGGATCGCCTTGCCGGACACCTGCAAAATGAGCTTTTTAATCAGCCGCTGGCTGTCCTTATTGGCCCGGATGAAATCGCGGAAGGTCTTGCCGCCGTCGATGAGCACCCGGGTACCGTCAAAGTACGCCTTGGATTTGCGCAGGTAACTGTACAGCATGGGGTCCACTTCCTGCAGCTTCTGGGTGATCTGTGCCCACTCCGGGTATAGGGCCAGACTGCCCGCTGCCGGTCTGGGCTGTGCGGGAGCGGCTTCCTGCTTCGGGGCCGGGGCCGTTGTCTGCAGCGCAGGAGACGGTTCCTCACGGGGCGGCGGCACGGGCTGTGCCGGTGTGGAGGGTTCCTCCCAGGGCAGCGCTTCCCCGCCCTGCACGGGCGGTTCTTCCGGCAACGGCGGCAGCTCTTCGGCCTGCACGGGCACCTGCACAGATGCAGGTGCCTGTGTCGGCTCCGGTGCGGACTGCACCGGCTCTGCCG
>OGOM01002243.1_pt1 | contig 11855 bp, 10 predicted proteins | sample 1552681 | NCBI WGS metagenome assembly OGOM01 (sample SAMEA2580188, study PRJEB22360) | human gut metagenome | biome: human gut; feature: human-associated habitat; material: faeces | place: Denmark | collected 2008/2010 | reverse complement strand
TTTATTACTAATATTTCTGTTTTTTATTAGTTGTTATTAATTAATTAAAATAATTTTGATTAAGGAGGATTTTATGGGTTTAAAGAAGAAAGTAACGACCAAAGACATTGCAGATCACGTCGGTCTTTCCCAGTCTGCAGTCTCCATGATCTTAAATAATAAGACTAATGTCTCTTTTTCAGACAGCACCAGACAGAAAGTTTTGGACGCTGCAAAAGAACTTGGCTATCAAAAGAAGAAAAAATCCATTGAGCAGACATCGAAACCGTTATCCAAGGTCATTCTGATCATGTGTCCGTTCTTATCTAACCATTATTATACAACTCTGGTTCATTCGATCACAGAACGAGCCCATGATTATGGATATCTTACCTTTGTTGCACCAACACTGCGAAACCCGAGCACCGAACAATATTATCTGGATCTTATGAAAAATGATCTGGATACTGCTGGAATCGTTTATCTGTATCCAACTTCTTTTCTTCCAGAAGTTAATGATATGTCAAAACAGATTCCGATCGTCAATATCGGGGATAAAAATGACGAGATCACTTTTGACTCGATCCATGTCAGCAGCTCCAAACCTGCCAGACTCGTCGCAGAACATTTGATCTCCCTTGGACACCGCAAGATCACTTATATATCAACACCGATCAGTGATATTGAACGTTCCAGATCAAAACGTTACGATGCACTTGTTGCAACCTTCAAAGAACACGGCTTTGGAGATGACTGCGTCAGTATTCGTTCCATCTCACCCGGAGAGTATAATCTGCTGTCTCCAAATATGCTGGAATATTCTTCCGGATACAATCTGACAAAACAGATTCTCGAAGAGGGAACTGATTCTACCGCCTTCGTTGGGTATAATGATATGGTTGCATTTGGAATCTTAGATGCATTATATGAATTAAAATACAAAGTACCAAATGACTTCTCTGTTTGTGGTTTCGATAATATCCCAATGGCCGATATGAATCGTATTTCACTTACTACGGTGGAACATTCTATCGAAGCAAAAGGAAGAGAAGCCGTTGATATCATTGTACGCATCCGCGACTCAAAGACCAAGAACCAGCCTCGAAGCTTTGTTACAAAGTTGGAATTTGAACCATTTATCGTGAAACGAAAAAGCACTGGGAGGGCAAAGTTTTAAGTTGTATCACGGAAATGTATCGAGTATTCATAAAAACATAAAGAAAGATAGAGGTACGAAAAACGAATTCCATTGACGGATTTTTTGCAAAACGCTGATCCGCCAACACTCCTGCACAACTCACTGCGTTCAAACAGTGCCCGTGTTGGCTGCGATTTTGCAAAAAATCCTATGGAATTCTATCATTTCGTACCTCTATCTTTCTTTTATTTCTCTCACATACATGCAAGCTACCTTCAAATCGGATTCTATAGTGTCTCTCCTTTTGTACGATAGCTGTTCATATAGTGCTGTGATTCACTAGTTCGTACATTCACATCATTTAAGATGCATCCTGTAATTTCAGCTCCTGACCCTGAAAGAATTTCCATACCTTCCAGAATTCGATCTACATCTGTATAGTCCTGACGGATCACAAATACTGCTCCGTCTACATACTGGGCGACGATTGCTGCATCTGATAATAGTCCACTTGGTGGTGTATCTATGATCACGAAATCGGCTTCTGCCTCCAGTTCTTTTACAAACTGTCTCATATTCTTACCACTTAAAACGGTAGATGTATCCTGGATCGGTGTAGAACCTGCAAGTACTTTAACGCTTGTATTTTTGTATTGCTGCACTGCATCGTCTATGTTAACTTCGCCTTTCATTACTTCCAGAGTTCCTAATTCTTGTTCATTCATTCCAAGTACTTTGGCGGTGGATGGGTTTCTTAAATCCGCATCTACCAGAATTACTTTATACCCTTTCATCGCAAGTGATATTGCAATATTGGCTGAAACTGTTGATTTTCCTTCTCCTGGCATAGCACTTGTTACAAGAAAAGATTTCATGCCTGTCTCTTTTTGTGCACGCTCGATCCTTCGTCGTACCGTTCTTGCTGCTTCCAGGAAGCTTCTTGGAATTCTTGGATTATCTAGCACGATCAATTCCTGTGTTTGCGTACGTTTCTTATGGAATTTGGCACGAGGCATGATTCCAAGACTTTTTGCATGGAAGAGTCGTTTGAAATCTTCTTCTTTCTTAACTGTATTCTTACCAAGTGCTAACAGGACATCGAGCAAGATACATAGTAAAATTCCGATCAAAACGCCGATCTGTATCTCATGTCTATAACTAAATGGATTGGCAGGTGTAGTCGGAACCCCGCTTTCATCCATGAGTGTCAGCTGTGAGCTTCCAATGACAAACTCTGCTACCGATGGGTAATTTTTAACGACTGCTTTTAAAATCTTCTCAGCCATCTTCGGATTATTTGCAGTCACTTTCAACGTAAACAGGTTTGTATTCTCCATGACTTCTGCCTCGATTGTTCCAGGAACAGACTGAAGGCCAAGATCCTGTGCCAATACTTCTTTAAATGCTCCACTTTTCAAAATATACGGAAAAGATTTTGCCATTTGGTTGGCTGTTGCATTCTCAATATATGAATTGGAATTCTCTGATGTAATACTGGAATTGATCGTAAATGTGGAAGATGCTACATAGTATGGGGAATAGGTAAGTCTCTTGTATCCACAGAACACTGCACCACAAATCACAAGAATGATCAAAAATCTCCATTTCATTTGAATGATGCCTTTGATCAAGTCATCAAACAATCCAGCAATATCGATCAGATTCTCTTTATGTTCTGTTTTTGATTCATATTCTTTACTCATGATCTTTCTTCACCTGCCGTTCTGTTTTTGATTCTTGTGTTTTATCTTCATTACCCTTTTTCGTTCTGCTTCCATAACCATAGCCATAGCCGTAACCGTAACCATATCCATGGTTTCCATAACCGTATTTGCTTCCGTAACCATAACCGCTTCCATATGCATATTTGTATCCGTAATTTCTTGCTGTCTGAGCAACTCCATGGAATACATCGTTATAAACGCATCCAAGCATCGTTCCTTCTGCTGAATTTAGGATACTGATCGTCTCATTGATATCTTTTACTAATGCTGTATGTTGTCTTACAACAAGGATCGATGCATCTGCAAGGTCTACTAACTCTTCTGCATCGGCCGCCTGTGACATTGGTGGTGTATCAATAATAATGTAATCCAGCTTTGTCTTAAAGAACTCTACGATCTTCTGGAAGATCGGTGATGCGATCATCTCTGTAGAATTTGGATAGATCATAGAACCTGCGATCAATAACAATTCTGATTTTGGAAGATCTGTTACCAGATTATCTATCTGTTCATTTCCATTCAATACTTCTCCAAACTGCTGTATTTCTTCCTGATCCAATCCAAAAATCTTGTATTGTGAAGGTTTGCGAAGATCCGCATCGATCAACAATACTTTCTCTGATTCTTCCGCAAGTGCCAATGCTAAATTGGCTGCAACTGTTGACTTACCTTCATTTTCTTCCACACTTGCAACCAGAAGTGTTTTTGCATTCTTCTCTTTCATCTTACTGCTGACTTTGCGGGCAAGTTTCTTCATATCCTCCACATATTGAAAGCTTGTTCCTGGATTTGTCAACAATACCGGACTCTTTTTGCGGTGAATTCTTGCTTTCCATGTCTTATAGATCTTCTCATGATATAACGTCTGCAAAAGCTTTGCATCAAGTTTCTTTGAAACTTCTTTTGGTTTTCTCACTGTATCCTTTAAGAATGACAAGACTGCGATCAATCCACATAACGCAACGATCGTCGTAAAAAATGTTTTCTTCATAAGTGCTGTTGGCTGAAATTTATTTACCGGACCACTTGGCACTGTTGGTTTCTGCAATACATCCAGCACAACATTTCCGATCAGCTGATCTGTCACAACAGAATAATTATTCATGATTGCCTTATTCAAACGAAACGCCATCTCTGGGGAATCTGCCTGAACTTTCAAAACTAAAAGATTGGTTTCATTTACTACCTCTGCAGATGCACTTCCTGGAAAATAATCCATATCCATCTCTTTTGCGACTTTCTTTTGTAAGATCGAACTGTTTAGAATCTCAGAAAACTTTGTCGCCATCTCAGACGTTGCACTCAAATCTGAATATACACTATTGTTGCTTCCTTTGCTGCTTACGATAAATGTACTTGTTGATTCATACTGTTTGTGATAGTTTCGTCCGACATAAACATAAGAGAGCAAGCTCATAGATGCTGCCAGAAGCAGGATCACTAGTGCATATTTCCAGATATCTCTTAAGATACTATATAAATCAATATTCATTTCATAATCGTTGACTGATATATTTCGTTTATCACTACTCATTTGCCGGCCTCCTATTCTGTAACGATCACGATCAGTCTTACCGTTCCTGTACGGCTCTTTCCACTTTTTACTGAATAAGTGATCTCATAAGAACCTGGGGTATCGTAATCTACTTCATCTTTGATCTTCACTTTGCTTTTATTAATATCTCCTGGTACATCCGAGTCATAATCTCCTCCCATGCACACTTTAGATATGTAAGATGCTGCATCTAGCTTATCACCTTTCTTCGTATAAACCAGATACTTCTTCAAATGAATAAAAGGAATCTCTGATCTGTCCGTTGCATCATAAACCTGTATCGTTGCCTGAAATGATACCGTGTCTCCTGCACTATTGCTTACCTGAAGTTTGACCGGATATTCTCCTGGTGTATACAGATCAACTACTGAGTTTGTCAAAATCTTTATCTGATTTGATAAATCACCATCAATCTTATCTTTCACCGTAAGATTCTTTAATAATTCTTCATTCTTAGAAGCTCCTCCAGATTCAAAACATAATGGTTCCTTCAAATAAAACTTTGGTGATGTATAACCCTCATACTGTACAATACGGTTTGCACGACTGACGTTATTATGTCTGTCCACTGCTGCATATACAACCAGACGCCGTCCACCTCCCAGAAAGTTTGAAACACTTTCTACTACAAGAGAATCCGTAACATCCCCATCATTCTCATCAACTGCTTTTACTCCTTGCAAAAAATCTTCATCGGTAGCATTGAGCCCTACTGTCAATTCCTGCTGATCCATTGTAATGACCGGTCCGATCCGGTCTCCTTTTCTGACCTGTGTAAACCAGAAGATCAGACTTGCTGCCAGTGATATACAAAATATCACAAAACTTACCAATTTTAATTTCTTCATTGTACCACCTTTTCTCCTTCAAGAATTCTCTTAGGATTATCATATAACAATTTCTTTGAATATTCAAAAGAATATTCTTGTTCCATATATTCTTTGATATCTGCCATATAGGTTGTCCGCTCATATGGTTTGTGTGCATCACTTGCGATACAAGTTACCATATGTTGATCCAGCAGACGATCTACACATTGTTTTGCTCCTGATCCAAATCTGCCAAAGATGCTCCCTCTGTTTACCTGCAACAAACATCCCCTGTTTTTCCACTTTGCGATACCGCTTTCTGATTCCTGTACACACCGGTATCTCTCTGGGTGTGCGATCACTGGCGTAACTCCAAGTTCCATCAGATCATGAAGCATCTCATCCATCTCTTCCTGCTCGATTCCAAACGAAAATTCAGTCAAAAAATATCCCGTCTGATTCAATGAAAGCAATCTGCCTTCACGGATCATCCGAGGAACTTCTCTTGTCATATAAATTTCCATTCCAGAGAATACTCTTAATGGCAGCTTTACTTCATCCAGTGCTTTTCTAAACGCTTCTAATCTTTGCAGATATTCTTCGATCGAATATTCTTTGAAAAATCCCCCTGTATTGGCATGCGATGTTGCAACTAATGTATGAACACCACTTTTCAATGCCAATGCTGCCATAGATAGAGAATCTTCCATATCTCTCGCTCCATCATCCAATCCTGGCAAAATATGCGTATGTATATCGATCATCTATTTTATTTTCCTTTCAGAAATCCCATATGCAAAAAGAATTCCTCCAGTCCATCAAGACTGGAGGAATCCACCTTGTTTTTTGATTAATACTGTTCTTTGACGTGTTTTGCTGCATATACAGCTAATGCTGCTGCAGCGAGTGATACATATACTAATGTAACTGGCGCTCCCTGATCACTAGTCTTTGGTGATGCAGATGTTGATGATGTTGATGTCGTTGTTGTGCTCGTCTTAGCTGGTTTTTCATCCTTGTCGAATTCATCATCATCAATCTGGGTTTTCTTATCCACATTAGTCTGTTCTGGAGACTCTCTATCATACTCATCTTCAGGACTTGGTGCTGCCATAACACTTAGTGAAAAAGCAAAACACATAATCAATGTTGCTGCCATCATAATCAACTTTTTCATGCTAAATCCCCCCTTACTGGATTCTAACTGATTTGTGTATAAAATACCTTCAATATCATCTCAAATAATTTTGTCTCATCCGGATAATATTCTGCATATCCTGTCTCACCTTCTTTGATGTCACAGTCAATGCTGTAGATATTGTCAGATGAAAAACTGCTTCCTGAAACTTTCGTTGCAAGATATGTGATCTTCGGTGCTGAAAGATTCGTTACTGAATTCTCTGATACAAGATTCAGAAGATCTAATGGCAATGTAAGATCGCCCTTCATCTCCTGTAATGCTTTCTGGGCAAATGCTGTAATATACTGCTGTTGTCTCTGCATACGTGCCATGTTCGCATCCAGTGGATCAAATTCTCTGGATCTTACATAAGTCTCTGCCTGACCACCCAGCAATGTCACATTCGCACCTTCCTTCAGAGTTGGATCAACGCTTGTCAGATCCCCGATCACTTGAACGTTCACTCCACCTACTGCATCATTCAGTACACTAATCGCAGAGAGGTTGATCGACATATATGAATCGATAGGAATTCCATATAACACTTTGGAAACTGCATCCACAGCATTCTTACAGCTCTTGGCTTTCCCATCCCCATAGGCATAGGCTAAACATAACTGTCGAAGTTTCCTTCCTGAATACTTTCCATTCTCATCATATGTCTTAACGTACGCCATGATATCTCGAGGAACATTGATCAGTGAAATCTTCCCTGTAGAAGTATTCACAGCTGCCAGAAACAAGGTATCTGACTGTCCTGCTCCGTGTTTCTTTAAGTATTCTTCATCTGTATTGATCTTATCTCGGTCAACACCCATAAATAAGATACTCGTTATATCTTTATTATACTGATATTTATGTCCATTGTAAATAACCAAATCTCCCTGATTCTGGACTTTTACGCCATCTACGTTCTTTGACATCTTCATCTTGCCTCCAAATAATGAGCCTTTTCCAAGTGCCCACATTCCAACAATGGCTGCACATGGAAGCAAAATGATCACCGCTAATACGATTATAACTCTTTTTATGATCTGTTTTGGTGTCTTTTTCTTCTTTACTTTCTTCTTTTTCTCGTTCTTTTCTTCTTTTACTTCAAAGCCTTGAAATGCTTCCTTGGATTCTGGCTGGAGATCCTTCAGATTCTGATCCAATTCTTCATTTAATCTCTTAGCCTCATCCGTATGGTTCTTATTTTGTACTTCTTTCATCCGTCAACACCGCCTGTACTAAATAACGATTATTGGGCTGGCCTCCTACGCAGGTACTCAGCGTGATAATCTTATCGTTGCTTGTAACTTCCTGATCTTTCCTTACATGACTTCCCATGTCTCTTATGTTCTTGACATTTCTTAAATAATTCTCAAACTTCTTCTTATTCTTAAAATTAAATGTCTTAAGTAAATGCCTGTCGTCAAACTTATATGCCGCAAAGATCGTGTATGTGTATGTTTTCTTTGGTGTGTAAACATATACTTCTTTGTGTTTCTTAAAAAATGCTTCATCTTCAAACTTGTGAAGATTCTGGAACATCGATCCATTTCTCATATTATGTCCATAAAATACTGTGTTTGGATCTGAAAAATCCTTCTTATTCGCTTTCTCTGTATAAATACATCCTGCAAACTCTGGTTCATTCTTAAAGTTATATTTTAAATAATGATCGTCTGATTCCTGACTTTGTGCTACCGGATAATCAATTCTTGTTCCTGGAACGTAGATCCATGCATAGATATCACTGTTGATCTTGATCAGCTTCTTAAAGTTGATCTTCTGTCCATGTTTGACTCCAGCTGGAACTTTCTCCGGCTCTTTCCCTTCGTTCTCACCAGTAAATTCTGTGCTTGCGATCTCTTTTAATGTTGCTTTTCTTGCCTGTTCTGTCTTATAGTCCTGATACTTGACCCATCCGAATCTTCCAAGACAGATCACACAGACTAGTACTGCAACTCCAAGAATGATCTTCCATCCACTCTTCTTCATTCAGCTTCCCCCTTATGCCGTTATTCTTGTCTTATTATATCTTTTTTTCTATCTGCGGTCAATGAATCCTGCATCTTCGGACAACCTGTGCCCTAAAAATCCATCGCCATTTTGCTTGACTCTTCTTCTGACAATTCTGTAACCTGTGTTTCCATAACACGATAAACTCTCTGACACATATTTAAAACACTCGGACGATGGGTTGTCACGATGCATGTTTTATTTGGGCGTTGTTTTATGATATTTCTTAAAACTTTACGTTCCGTTGTTACATCAAGTGCCGATGTTGCTTCATCTAACAATAAGATCGGTGCATCTCTTAAAACAGCCCTTGCAATCGCAATTCTTTGTGCCTGTCCTTCCGAAAATCCTCGTCCTCGCTCTCCGATCTTGGTATAGATCGTTTCTTCCATATTCTTTACGAAATCCCATGCACAAGAAATCTTCAATGCCTCGATCATCTCTTCCTCTGTTGCATCTCGTTTCACCATTTTTAAATTTTCTGCGATCGTACCAGAAAGAATTGTATTTCCCTGTGGTACATAGGCAAATAAATGTCTGGTATCTGCATTCATCTCCACCTGTTTCCCATTTGAAGCCCTTAAATATGCTTCTCCTTTTTCCGGATGGATCAAACCTAAGATCAAACGGATCATCGTTGTCTTTCCCTCTCCAGAAGGACCAACCAACGCAACGATCTCGCCCGGATTAGCCATAAATGCAGAATCTGTAATAACACGGTTTCCTTCGACATAAGAAAAATCCACATCCCGCATCTTCACCTCGAACCCATCTTCCACATAAGCATCCATCTCAGAACTTTCTGGAATATGAACTTCTTTCTTAAGCTGTGCAAGCTCTCTGATACGATGTGCAGAGATCGAACTGTTCAAAAAGTTTGGTATGATTGATACCAAATTGTTAAATGCCCCATTTAAGTTACTTCTCTGTTGTAAAAATAAAGTCATCGTTCCATAAGAAATATCTCTTGTCCAAAGCCGGAACAGACAATATCCAAATGCTGCATACTGAACAACCATTCCTATGATCGACATAACGATATTCGTCTTGATCGTAAACATGTTATACTTTAAACTGATATCTTTAAACTTCTCCTGCCAGTTTCTCATCTTCTTTCCATATAAAGAAGAAATCCCAAAGGACTTGATCGTATCAAAATTATAGAATGTCTCGACTTCAAATGTCATCATCTCACTACTCATTTCCCGCACTTTCTTCCCATATTCTCTCTGCTTGGAAATAAGGAACTTCGACATCAAAAGCATAAATGGTGCACTTGCAAATGCCAGTAATGACATGATCTTATCGTAATGCCAGATAACCGCAAATGTTGCGACAAAGTCGTAAACTGCTATGATGATCGTCGGCAGCCAGCTGATCGCATTTCCACTAATCGTATTGACATCGCTGTTAAAACGATTCAAAACATCTCCATTACTATATTGATTAATCTCCATCCAGTCGGCATCGATGATCTTATCAAAAATATCTGCCTGAATATCATTATTGATATAGATACTCAACTTTGTAGAAATACGTCCGATCACATTTCCGATCGTCAGACTAAAAAATGCACTTCCAAGTGTGATCAAGACCATGATCCACAACTTACTCATCTGATATCCTGTGATGATATCGATCATATATTTACTTGCCACACTTCCAACCAATCCCATGGATGTGCTGAAAATACCAAGGATCGTGTAGAAAGCGATCGCTCCTTTATATCGTTTGCTGTAGGAAAAGATCCATTTCCAGTCGTCAATGATCTCGGAGAATGTTCCATCTCTCCATTTCCCGATCAGTATATCTAATGATTCAAACGATATCTTCTGATTGGGTTGATTTTGATTTTCATTGTCCATCATGTGATGATCACCTTCTTTCCTTCATAATTTGGTAAAATTCTTTTGTATACTCACAGATATATTCCGGAATCCCTTCATAATCTCCTGTTTCCAATAAAGCTGCCGCCGCACATGTATTACAGATTGGACGATATTTGCATTCTGTACACTTTTCATTGATCAAGATCTCTTTTGTCTGTGCTGATATCATTTCCCAGCTTCTTTGAAAACCTTCTGCAAATACATTCACTTCTGGTTGACTTTGCATCACACATGGACGCATCATCCCCTGCCAATTGATCGTAAAAGAACAATTGCCTGCCAGACATGAAATGTGCCTGCTGTATTGCATATTCTGCGGATGATCTTCGACTATGTTGATCACATGATCCTGATATTCTCTAAGAGCTTCTTCGCCCCATTGATGTTGAAAGATCAACTTCTTCGCCATCGCTGCATCCTTTGGATTCATGCGGCTTTGTTCATCAAATGGTTTATTTCTTTCTCTTCTTGCCGGATACATATAGGTATCAAGATTCACGGCTGCATCCAGATCATCTGCAATATCTAAAATCTTCCTGATATCCTCTTCATTCTTTGAGGTGATACTTCCATTGATCTTTACATCAATCTCCCTGTCCCTTAGCAGCCTGACTGCATTGACCGTCTTCTGAAATCCACCTGGATAATGACATAACTCCTCATACGCCTGGTCATCTGCTCCATATAAAGTAATATTCATTCTTCTCGGCTTATATTTCTGAAAGAAATCTGCCCATTCTTCATTGATCAGCGTTCCATTTGTATTGATCGTAAGAATCATTCCCATATTCTGCAGTTCGATATATAATTCCTTAAATCCCGGAAATAATAACGGCTCTCCTCCTGTCAGTAACAGAAATAACGTTCCTGCATCCTTCATCTGATGAGCCAGTCTGATCCATTCTTCTTTGGTTCTTAAACGGCCTTTTTGTTCCATCTCTGCCTTAGATAAACGAACATAACACATATCGCAGTTCATATTACAAAGTGGTAATAATTCCAGACTGCCATTTACTGGAGCTTGTCTTTGATATGCTTTCTGGACCAGCATCTTTTCCATGGAATCCATTGCATCTAGGTCTTTCATATGGCTCCCCTTCTTTCTTGTACATTCTGTTTTATTATATGATGAGATGGCGGAAAAAGAAAGTTTTTATTTGTGCATGATCAGATCAATGCATGTTTCTTTGAAGGCAAGTCGAAATTAAATCCTTTCGTTTGCCATAGCAATTATTTCGTAGCCATGAGTATTGGCTATATCAAAAATCTTTTGCTTAACATCGTCAGCAATAGAACCTTTTAGTAGTTGCTTACGATATTTAGTTACAAGAACTATATGTACTTTTAGGCTGTATTTTCGTCTGTTATGACGATTATATCTATTGTCCATAGTTTACCTCTGATAATGATTGACTTTCACTAACTTATATTATATAATATTTTTAGTGAAATATCAATGAAAGGAGTACATCTATGCAACAGATGACTATAACAGCAAAAGTTCAAATAGTCGCCACTGATACAGATAAAGTTTTGCTTGATGAAACTATGTCTGTTTATCGTGATGCCTGTAATTA